>ENA-ORUW01001933-ORUW01001933.1-human-gut-metagenome-genome-assembly--contig:-NODE-1933-length-12947-cov-5.665451_pt1 | contig 12947 bp, 10 predicted proteins | sample MGYA00242088_ERZ509227 | MGnify/ENA primary metagenome ERZ509227 (study PRJEB26280, sample SAMEA2338816) | human gut metagenome | biome: human gut; feature: human-associated habitat; material: faeces... | reverse complement strand
TGGCCGGCGCGGCGGCCGTGCAGGTGGGCACCGCCAATTTCAGCGACCCGCGCGCCTGCGAAAAGATCACCGACGGCATCGCCGCCTGGATGCAAAGCCACGGTGTGCGCTCCCTTGCGGAGATCCGCGGCTGCGCGCAGGTCTAAGCCGAAAATACACAGATCTGATTGGAATAAAAAGGAGAATCCACATGAACGATGTGCTTGAAATATTGAAGTCCTGCGACGCGTTTCTGGAGGGCCACTTCCTGCTGTCCTCCGGCCGCCATTCCTCGGCCTACTGCCAGATGGCGTATCTGCAGCAGTACCCCGAAAAATGCGCCGCGGCCATGAAGCCCGTGGCCGAAAAGCTGCGGGAACTGGACGTGGACGTCATCGTCGGTCCGGCCATGGGCGGCATCGTTTACGCCTACGAGCTGGCCCGCCAGACGGGCAAACGCGCTATCTTCACCGAGCGTGTGGACAATGTGATGACGCTCAAGCGCTTTTCCATCCGGCCGGGCGAAAAGTGCATCATCGCCGAGGATGTGGTGACCACGGGCGTGTCTTCTCTGGAGACGAAGCGCGTCATCGAGGAGGCCGGCGGCGAATGCCTGGGCATCGTGTGCGTGGTGGACCGCACCAAAGCGGACGCGCCCTCGCCCATTCCCATCCTGGCCAGCGCCGCCAAGCTGGACCTCCCCAACTATGCGCCGGAGGAATGCCCCATCTGCAAAGAGGGCAAGCTGCCGCTGGTGCATCTGGGCAGCCGTAAAATGAAAGAACAGGCCAGGCAGACGCTGTGAGCGCGCGGAGCTTGAAAAAAGGGGGAGCGCATATGAAAGCATATTTGCTGCTGGCGAACGGCATGGTGTTCGAAGGCCGGGCCTTCGGCGCAGCCGGTACCAGTGTGGGCGAGGTCGTGTTCAACACGGGCATGGTCGGCTACGAGGAAACCCTCACCGACCCCAGCTATTACGGCCAGATCATCACACAGACCTATCCGCTGGTGGGGAACTACGGCGTGAACGGCGAGGATGCCGAATCCGCGCGCATTTGGGCCTTCGGCTACATCGTGCGGGAGTTGTGCGGCACGCCGTCCAATTTCCGCTGCCAAAAAACGCTGGACGAATTTTTGAAGGAGCAGGGGATCATCGGCATCGCGGGCGTGGACACCCGCCGCCTGACGCGCATCATCCGCGAGAGCGGCGTGATGAACGGCGCGCTCACCACCGAATATAAGAGCGCGGACGCCGTGCGCGCCGACGCCGCTTTGATGGAAAAGATCAAAGCCTATACGGTGAAGGACGCGGTGGACAGCGTTACTACAAAATGTATGGAAACATTTAACGAAAACGGAAAGTACCATGTTGCGCTGTTCGATTTCGGCTATAAACGCAACATCCTGCGCAATCTTGTAAAACGCGGCTGCAAGGTGACGCTGGTGCCCGGACGCACCACCGCGGCCGAGCTTGCGGCGCTGGAGGTGGACGGCGTGATGCTCTCCAACGGCCCGGGCGACCCGGCCGAAAATGTGAAAATCATTGAAAACCTGAAGGAGATCGCGGCGCTGGGCCGGCCTGTTTTCGGCATCTGTCTGGGCCACCAGCTCATGGCTCTTGCCACGGGCGCAAAAACGGAAAAACTGAAATACGGCCACCGCGGCGTGAACCAGCCGGTGACGGATTTTGCCAAGGACCGCACGTTCATAACCAGCCAGAACCACGGCTATGCCGTTGTGGCCGGTACCGTGGACCCCGCCGTGGCCGAGGTGAGCCATGTAAACGCCAACGACGGTACCACCGAGGGCATCCGCTATAAAAACATCCCCTGCTTTACGGTGCAGTTCCACCCGGAGGCCTGCGGCGGCCCCAGGGACACCGAATACCTGTTCGACGATTTTGTCGCCATGATGAAAGGAGGCTGCTGAAATGCCAAAGGACCCGTCTATCAAAAAGGTGCTCGTCATCGGCAGCGGCCCCATCATCATCGGCCAGGCCGCCGAGTTCGACTACTCCGGCACGCAGGCGTGCCGCGCGCTGAAAAGCGAGGGCATCGAGGTGGTGCTCGTCAACTCCAACCCCGCCACCATTATGACGGACCCGGACATCGCGGACCGCGTGTATGTGGAGCCGATGACCCTGACGGTGCTGAGGCGCATCATTGAAAAGGAAAAGCCGGATTCCATCCTGCCGAACCTGGGCGGCCAGACGGGCCTGAACCTGGCCATGGAGCTGGCCCGCAGCGGTTATCTGGAGCAGGCCGGCGTGCGCCTGCTGGGCGCGAAGCCCGACACCATCGACCGCGCCGAGGACCGCCAGCTCTTCAAGGACACCATGGAGAAGCTGGGCGAGCCGGTTATCCCTTCCAAGGTGGTGGAGAGCCTGTCCGACGCGCTTGCGTTCGCAGGCGAGATCGGTTACCCGGTCATCGTGCGCCCGGCGTTCACCATGGGCGGCACGGGCGGCGGCATCTGTGAGACCGTGGAGGAGCTGCACGAGATCGGCACCAACGGTCTGCGCCTTTCGCCCATCCATCAGGTGCTCATTGAAAAATGCATCTCCGGCTGGAAGGAGATTGAATACGAGGTCATGCGCGACGGAAAGGGCAACGTCATTACCGTCTGCAATATGGAAAACTTTGACCCCGTGGGCGTTCACACCGGCGATTCCATCGTCGTGGCGCCCAGCCAGACGCTCTCCGACAAGGAATACCAGATGCTGCGCACCTCGGCGCTGAATATCATCACCGAGCTTGGCATTGAGGGCGGCTGCAACTGTCAGTTTGCCTTAAAGCCAGACAGCTTCGAATACGCCGTCATCGAGGTGAACCCCCGCGTGTCCCGTTCCTCGGCGCTGGCCAGCAAGGCTACGGGCTATCCCATCGCCAAGGTGGCCGCGAAGATCGCTATCGGCTATTCGCTGGACGAGATCACCAACGACGTCACGGGGCAGACCTGCGCCTGCTTCGAGCCCGCGCTGGATTACTGTGTGGTCAAGTTCCCGAAATGGCCGTTCGACAAATTCGTATACGCCAAGAAATCCCTGGGCACGCAGATGATGGCCACGGGCGAGGTGATGGCCATTGCCAACAGCTTCGAACACGCCTTCATGAAAGCGGTGCAGAGCATCGAGCTGGGGCTGGAAACGCCCACGCTGGAAACGCTGTCTGCGCTGACGGACGAAGAAGTGGTGGAAAAACTGCATGTGTGCGATTCCGACCGCTCTTTTGTTGTGTACGAGGCCATCAAGCGCGGCGTGCCGTTTGAGACGATTTACAATATCACTAAAATTGACCCGTGGTTTTTGGCAAAGCTGCAAGGGTTGGCCGAAACAGAGCTTGCGCTGGCCGGGCTGCGAGGCGGCATACTGACGGAAGAACTGTACCGCACCGCAAAAATGCAGGGCTTCCTGGACAAGACCGTGCTGCGTCTGACGGGACTGGATGCGCTGCCCTTTGAAAAGCTGCGCGCGTCCTATAAGATGGTGGACACCTGCGCGGCCGAGTTCAGTGCGAAAACGCCGTATTTCTATTCCACTTTTGACGAGGAGAACGAAGCGGCGCAGTTTATCGCGGAACACCCCTCCGACAGGAAAAAGGTGCTGGTGTTCGGCAGCGGCCCCATCCGCATCGGGCAGGGCATCGAGTTCGATTATTGCAGCGTGCACTGCACATGGGTGCTGAAAAGCCACGGCTGCGAGGCTGTCATCGTCAACAACAACCCCGAGACCGTCTCCACGGACTTCGATACCGGCGACCGTTTGTATTTCGACCCGCTCACGGAAGAAAGCGTGGAGCATATCATCGCCACGGAAAAGCCATGGGCCTGTGTGGTGCAGTTCGGCGGCCAGACGGCCATCAAGCTGACAAAACACCTGACAAAGCTGGGTGTGAAGATTCTGGGCACCAGTGCGGACGCCATCGACGAGGCGGAGGACCGGGAGCGTTTCGACGCGCTGCTGGAAAAGTGCGGCATTCCGCGCCCGCAGGGCCACACGGTGTTCACCTGTGATGAGGCGCTGGCCGCCGGCGCACAGCTGGGCTACCCGGTGCTGCTGCGTCCGTCCTACGTGCTGGGCGGACAGAATATGATCATCGCCTACAATGAGAACGATGTGAGGGAATACATGGCCATCATCACCAGCCATGTGGATATGTCGAACCCGGTGCTGGTGGACAAATACCTGATGGGCACCGAGTGCGAGGTGGACGCCATCTGCGACGGCGAGGACTTCCTCATTCCGGGTATGATGGAACACATCGAGCGTGCGGGCATCCATTCGGGCGACTCCATCTCGGTGTATCCGCCGCAGAACCTCAAGCAGAAGATCAAGGGCACCATTGTGGATTATACGGGCCGTCTGGCCCGCGCGCTGAACGTGGTGGGCCTGATGAATATCCAGTTCGTGGTATACAACAACGAGGTGTTCATCATTGAGGTGAACCCCCGTTCCAGCCGCACGGTGCCGTACATCAGCAAGGTGACGGGCGTGCCCATGGTGGAGCTGGCCGTGCGCTGTATGCTGGGCGAAAAGCTGCGGGACATGGGCTATGGCACGGGCCTGTATCCCACGGGCGATTACTGCGCCGTAAAGGTACCGGTGTTCAGCTTCGAAAAGCTGCACGATGTGGACACCCAGCTGGGGCCGGAAATGAAATCCACCGGCGAGGTGCTGGGCATCGACAAAACCTTTGAGGACGCGCTGCTCAAGGGCCTTGTGGGCGCGGGCTACAGCCTGCGGCAGCCCATGCCGGGCAAATGTGTTATCCTGACGGTAAAGGACGCGGACAAGCGCGAGCTGGTGGACATCGCCTGGCAGCTCAAGGACATGGGGTACAAGCTGTACGGTACATCCGGCACGGCGTACTATCTGGGCCAGAACATGGTGGCCTGCAACGAAGTGCGCAAGCTCAGCGAAGCGCGGCCAAATATCATGGATCTGTTCGAGAGCGGGCTTGTGGACTATGTGATCTCCACGTCCTCAAAGGGCCGCATCCCCTCCCACGACAGTGTAAAGATGCGCCGCAAGGCGGTGGAGCTTTCCATTCCGTGCCTGACGGCCATCGACACGGCGCAGGTGCTGGTGAAATGCCTGCGCAGCGGCAAAACGCTGGCGGATGTGGACCTGGTGGATATTTCGACCATTTGAAAAAGAAAAAGGACCCGCGTCAGCGGGTCCTTTTTCTGTGTTTTATAAAACTGCACCGAAAACAGGCTGCTCAAAATGGGCAAGTATTTCATTGACATCGTGCAGGTCATAAATCTGATGTTCAATACAGAACAAAATGATAATATCTCGAACCATGCTCTGGGAAAGGGCGTGCCCGGCGGAAGCAAGCATTTCTTCAGTTTGCTCTTTGGATAAATGAAGCGCCAATGATAATGCCAGCGCTGTTTGCTTGGAAGGATGATAATTCGGGTTGGAACGGATTTTGGAGAACAGACGGCGGTCGATACCGGCGCGGCGGTAAACATCCGTATCGGCAAGTTCCATATTGTCGATATACCCGAACAGAAGGGTGTGGAAACTGGGTTTCAGCTCGTTGGCGACAAACTGTTCCAGTTTCCGTCCCTCGTCCGCTTCGCGATTGTTAAGAAGACCGAGGATGTCGTCAAAATATGAAGTGTTATCATCTTCTTCGCAGTTTGGACAGGCCAGAGGCATTGATGGGGCTGCACCTCTAAAGACAGGGGCCTTTGGAACAATTTCGGACTGCGGGTCATTTTCCAGCAGCCCTTTTTGCCTCAACAGTTCTTCTAGCTCGGATAGGAGCTGGGGGTGCAGCATATGGATTCCTCCAATTTGTCGCCGTAGCAGCGACCAAATTTTTTTATGGGAAGCTAAAATAAAAACAGAAAGTTGTTTGGGGGAGATACATGGCAATGAGTAGAGAAATTATTTTTTTGCTTGACAGGAGCAGCAACATGGCAGGAAAAGAAGCAGAAGTTATCGCGGAATACAATGCATTTCTTTTACAGAATGGGCGGGGAGATTACAATGTTACGACAGTATTGTTTGACGAACAATATGTACTGTTGTATTATTGCCTTCCCATCGGTTATGCACAGCTTTATCCCGAGCAGTATTACGTGCGGGGTGCTTGTGCGTTGTACGATGCGATTGGCCGCACTATAACAACCGTCAATGCCTGCCATGCGCAGCTTGCAGAGAGCAAGCGCCCCAAGACCTATCTGTTCATCAGGACGAATGGAGGGGACAATGCCAGCCTGACCTATACGAAAAAAATGATTTGGGAGATGCTGGAGCGGCAGCAGCAGAAGTGTGGATGGGAGATATTTTTCGTTGGCTGCGATGTACAGACGGCGTTGGCGGCGGCACCCACACACAAAGGCATCAACGGTGCGGAGGACAGCCAGGATGATGATTACTTTGATATACTGCGAAGGCTGCTGGAAAGAAGAAATTTTTCGAAGGAGGAATAATTTCAGTATACAAGAAATATAAAAAATTTCAATATGAGACCCGTCGCGTTGATACGCGCGGGTTTCTTTTTTCAACAGGATATGATATACTAAATTTTGTATGAAAAAGAACGGAATTGAAAATATGTGTTGCAGGAGCGAAGCATGAATTACAGCGAACTGAACGTGCCCGAGCAGATCCACAAGGCTGTGGAGCGCATGGGCTTTACCGAAATGACCGAAGTACAGGAAAAGGCGATCCCCCCTATGATGGAGGGCAAGGACATCATCGCCAAAGCGCCCACGGGCACGGGTAAAACCTGCGCTTTCGGCATCCCGCTCATTCTCGGGCTGGACCAAAGCCGGAATTACCCGCAGGCCGTCGTCATGGCGCCCACGCGGGAGCTGGCGCAGCAGATCACCGAAGACCTGCAGGACCTGGCGCATTTTTATCCGGACATCCGCGTCGTCACCGTCTATGGCGGCGCGAATATTCAAAAGCAGATCGAAAAGCTGAAAAAGGGCGCGCAGATCGTCGTGGCCACACCCGGCCGCCTGCAGGACCACATGAACCGCCGCACCGTGGACCTTTCCCACGTTACCACCGTGGTGCTGGACGAGGCCGACGAGATGCTCAACATGGGCTTTTACAAGGATGTGCGCAAAATTCTGGACCAAATCAAATCCCGCCAGCGTTTGGCAATGTTCAGCGCCACCATCAGCCGCGAGGTGATGGACATCGGCTGGCTGTATCAGCGGGACGCCGAAGAAATCACCGTGCAGCCTGTGGAGGATTCCGCGCCCAGGATCGACCAGTACCTGGTACTGACGACAGGCCGCAACAAGCTGGCGGACATGGCGGAGATCATCGTACAGAAGGGTTACAAGCGCGTGATGGTGTTCTGCAACCAGAAATACACCACCGCTATGCTGGCGAACCAGATGGCCCGGCTGAATTTTGTGGTGGACTGCCTGCACGGAGACCTTTCCCAGGCGGAACGCAACAAAATTATGGGCGAATTCAAAGCGGGCAATATCGCTGTGCTGGTGGCGACAGACGTGGCCGCCCGCGGCATCGACGTGTCCGAGGTGGACGCCGTGTTCAACTACGATGTGCCGGACTCCAACGAATATTACACGCACCGCATCGGCCGCACAGGGCGCGCGAAGCATACGGGCGAGGCCTATGTGCTGTACACGAAGGAAGAGCACAAGCGCGTGCGCGACATGCTGCGCTACACCCGCAACACCGCCACACCCATTGCTTTCGATGAGAGCCGCAGCATCATCCCGGGCACGTTTTAAGCCCGGAAAACAGATTATAAAAGCCGCCCCATATCTCATGGGACGGCTTTTATTTTACTGAAAACAATGCGCTGATCTCTACTTCAAGACTTCGGGCGAGCGCATAAACCTCTTTGTCAGAAACCGAACGGGTCTGGCCCTCCAACTTTGATAAACTGGAATAGCTGATATCAGCACCAAAGGTCTGCATTTTAGCCATCAACGCTTTTTGTGTAATACCCTGTTCAAGGCGGAGCCGGGTGACGGTCGCGCCGACAATATTTTTATCACCCAGTGGTGCCACACGTTCCCGCATCTGCCGCTCTCCTCTTTTTGATTCTTTAACAGAATTATAAGGAGAAAACAACTTGATATAATTCCAAAAAAGAATGATGCTGAAATAAAAAGAAACGGAGTGAAAACGATGGAGCGACAGATGGATGCGTTGGGGAGGATCGTACTGCCTGCAGGTTATCGCAAACAAAAAAATCTTCAAGCGGGAGATGTTCTCTGCGTGGATGAGCAAGAGGGAAAACGGATGATTTATCCCAGAAAAGCGCGGTGCGCACTATGTGGTGGAAAAAAGAGCTTCTTTCCCATGGGAGACATACTTTATGTGAAGCCTGTTGGAAAGAACTGCATACATAATTGTATATCTGCCCCAAAATTGACAAAAGGCGCTGCCGCTTGCGCGGCAACGCCCTTTGCCAGTATAGGAGAATAAGGAAAAGGTTCCGTGCCCCGTACCGGACGGAACCGGTACGGGTTCAGTTTACGCCGAACAGAAGATCTGCGTAAGTGGGGAAGGGCCAGTAGTCTTTCCCCGTGGCAAGCTCCAGCGCATCAGCCACCGCGCGCAGCTCGGCCATCTTCGGCAGCACCCTGTCTTTGTAGCAGGCGGCCTCCTGCAGGCTGTCGCCGCGGGAAGCGCCGTCCACGGCGGCCTGCAGCTCGTCGATTTTTTCCACCAGCATGTCGGCCCCGGCTGAGAGCTTGGCCAGCAGCGTTTCCTCAGCGCGGGTGGAAAGGGCGGAGGACAGTGCCTTTTTGCTGCAGGCGGTATCGGCAAGGTCGCCCATGTAGGCGGCTACCGCCGGGACGATCTGTTTTTTGGCCATATCCAGCATGGTCAGCGCTTCAATGTGCAGCGCTTTGGTGTAGTTTTCCAGGCTCACTTCATAACGGGCGCGCACCTCAGCCTCGCTGAAAATGCCGAATTCCTCAAACAGTTCGATATTTTTTCGTTCCAACACACAGGGCAGCGCGTCTACGGTGGATTTCAGGTTGCACAGGCCGCGCTTTTCCGCCTCTTGTTCCCATTCATGGCTGTAACCGTTGCCGTTGAAGATGATGCGCTTGTGGTCGCGGATGGTGCGCTTCACCAGTTTGATAACGGCGGTGTCGAAATCCTCCGCATTCTCCAGCTCGTCGGCATAGCCTTTCAGCTCTTTGGCAACTGCGGTGTTCAGCACGATGTTTGCGTCAGCGATGCTCATGGCGCTTCCCGGCATGCGGAATTCGAATTTATTGCCGGTGAACGCGAACGGAGAGGTGCGGTTGCGGTCGGTCGTATCCTTGGAGAACGTGGGCAGGATATCCACACCCAGCTCCATGCGCGTTTTGGCCGGGGCAATGTAGTCCGCGCCGGAGGCGATGGATTCAATGATGGCTTCCAGCTCCTCGCCCACAAAAATAGAGATGATGGCCGGCGGCGCTTCATTGGCGCCCAGACGATGGTCGTTGCCCGCGGAGGCGACGGTCACACGGAGCAGGTCCTGATACTGGTCCACAGCCTTGATTACGGCCGCGAGGAACAGCAGGAACTGCAGGTTTTCCATGGGCGTTTTGCCTGGGTCCAGCAGATTTTCCGTGGGTGTGGAGATGCTCCAGTTGTTGTGCTTGCCGCTGCCGTTCACGCCGTCGAAGGGCTTTTCATGCAATAAGCAGGCCATGCCGTGGCGTGTGGCAACGCACTTCATCATCTCCATAGTGAGCTGATTGTGATCCACGGCGATATTGGTGGTCGAGAAAATGGGCGCCAGCTCATGCTGGGCGGGGGCCACCTCATTGTGCTTCGTTTTGGCTGCGACGCCCAGCTTCCACAGTTCGTCGTCCAGTTCCTTCATATAGCCTGAAACACGGGGCTTGATGACACCGAAGTAGTGGTCGTCCAGCTCCTGCCCCTTGGGGGGCATCGCGCCGAACAGTGTGCGGCCGCACAGGCGCAGATCCTCGCGCTGGAGGTACTGCCCCCTGTCCACAAGGAAATACTCCTGCTCCGGCCCTACGGTGGTGGAGACCTGAGGCACCGTTTTGCCGAACAGCTTTAAGATGCGGCAGGCCTGCGTGCTGATGGCGGACATGCTGCGCAGCAGCGGCGTCTTTTCGTCCAGCACCTCGCCGGAATAGCTGCAGAACGCGGTGGGGATGCACAGCACCTCGTCCTTGACAAAGGCGTAGGAGGTGGGGTCCCAGGCGGTGTAGCCGCGGGCCTCGGCCGTAGCGCGCAGGCCGCCGGAAGGGAAGCTGGACGCGTCCGGCTCGCCCTTCACAAGCTCCTTGCCGGAAAACTCCATAATAACGCGGCCGTCTTTGGTGGGGCTGATGAAGCTGTCGTGCTTTTCACTGGTCACGCCCGTCAGCGGCTGGAACCAGTGGGTATAGTGCGTGGCGCCGTGCTCAATGGCCCAGTCCTTCATGGCGTTGGCCACCACGTTGGCTACTTCCACGTCCAGCGGCGCACCGCGCCGGATCGTCTCATGCAAAGATTTATAAGTCGCGCTCGGCAGGCGCTCTTTCATCACGTGGTCGTTGAATACCATGCTGCCGAAAATTTCCGTAGTCGTCGCTGCCATACTCCCTTACTCCTTTTCTCCGGTGTATTTTGTATACTTTCCCTGCGGACAGCCTCTGCCTGCCTGAATGCAGACAAAAAAGGCGCTGTGGACAAAACCGTCCACAGCGCCTTTGCTGTTCTATGGCCCAAATCATACACCTCCGGGCGGCGGCTGTCAACGCTTTTTTCGAAATTTCTGTCCGCACCGGACATTTCTGTTGCTTTTTACCATCGCGTCCGCCGTTCAAAAACAGCTTTTGTGAAAACAGACAAAGTCGTACGCGGCACGTTGACATTCTGCATAAAGTTTAATATGATAAAAATGAACAAAGACGTTCGCCAAGGGGCTGGTGCCCCCTGGCGGGCGTTTTTTGTTTTTCCGGCGGCTGCGCCGCGCGGAAAAGCACGGAGGGGTGCTTTGAATAGGAGAACCGCGGGGTGGTACGGACCGCCCCGCGGGGAAACGGGAAAGGGAATGGTGTTTATGCTGAAAGAAGGAGAGGTACGCATCCCGTCGGGCTGCGCCATATCGGGCGTGTTCCACAAGGACGGCCGCCGCGAAAACGGCAGCGGCATCGTGGCCGGCATCGCGGCCATGCACGAGCGCTCCAACGGCCTGGGCGGCGGGTTTGCCGGGTACGGCATCTACCCGGAATACCGGGAGCTGTATGCATTCCATGTGTTCTACGACACCGTAGACGCCCAGCACGCGGCCGAGGCGAGGTTGCTGCAGGACTTCGATGTGGAAAGCAGCGGCACGCTGCCCACGCGCCCCATTGCGGCCATCCGGGACGCGCCCAGCCTTATGCGCTATTTTGCCGCGCCCAAGCCTCAGACGCTGCTGGACTCCAAGCTGGACGAACGGGAGTTCGTGGTGCGGTTCGTCACGCGGGTAAACCGGGAGATCGGCGGCGCATATGTGTTTTCCTGCGGCAAAAATATGGGCGTATTCAAGGCCGTGGGTTACCCGGAGGACGTGGGGGAATTTTACCGTCTGGAGGAATACGAGGGCTACGCATGGACGGCCCACGGCCGTTACCCTACCAATACGCCGGGCTGGTGGGGAGGTGCGCATCCGTTTTCCATTCTGGATTATTCCGTGGTGCACAACGGCGAGATCTCCAGCTATGACGCAAACCGCCGCTTTATCGAGATGTACGGATATAATTGCAGCTTGCTCACGGATACCGAGGTGATTACCTATATCATTGATTTCCTGGTACGGCGCAAGGGCCTGACGCTGGAAGAAGCGGCCGGCGTTATCGCCGCACCGTTCTGGAGCACCATCGAACAGATGCCCGAAGCGCAGCGGGAACGGCTGGCCTACCTGCGGGAGACCTTCGCGTCCCTGCTCATCACAGGACCATTCTCCATCCTGCTGGGCTTCACGGGCGGCATGATGGCGTTGAACGACCGCCTCAAGCTGCGCAGCATGGTGTGCGCTGAAAAGGGCGAGGCCGTGTATTTTGCCAGCGAGGAGTGCGCCATCCGCGTGATGGAGCCGGACGTTGAAACGCTTTGGGCGCCCCGGGGCGGCCAGGCCGTTGTTGTGCGCCTGAACGACGGCGTGACAGTGTAGGAAAGGGGAGAATGGGAAAATGTACGCGGATTTTATCTATCCGGAGTACGAGGTGGTGCGCAACTACCAACGCTGCATCGCATGCCGTGCATGTGAGCGCCAGTGCGCCAACGAGGTGCACCGCTATGACGCCGATGAACAAATGATGACGGCGGACGACGCGAAATGCGTCAACTGCCACAGGTGCGTGAGCCTGTGTCCCACCCGGGCGCTGAAGATCGTGCGCACCGACCACACGTTCAAGGAGAACGCAAACTGGACGAAGGACAATATCCAAAACGTATACCGCCAGGCGGCCACGGGCGGCGTGCTGCTTTCCAGCATGGGCAACCCGGAACCGCTGCCCGGCTACTGGGACCGTATCCTCATCAATGCCTCCCAGGTGACGAACCCGCCCATCGACCCGCTGCGCGAACCCATGGAGACGCGGGTTTTCCTGGGCAAAAAGGATATGGAGATCCGGCGGGATGAAAACGGTGCCATCGTACCGAAAAAAACGCCTCATATCGAGCTGGCCGTGCCGATCATGTTCAGCGCCATGAGCTATGGGTCCATTAGCTACAATGCCCATGAATCTCTGGCGCGGGCGGCTACGGAGCTGGGTGTGTGCTACAACACCGGCGAGGGCGGCCTGCATGAGGATTTTTACCGTTACGGCCCCAACACCATCGTGCAGGTGGCGTCCGGCAGGTTCGGCGTACACAGCGAATACCTGAACGCAGGCGCGGCTGTGGAAATCAAGATGGGGCAGGGGGCAAAGCCGGGCATCGGCGGGCATCTGCCCGGCGCGAAGATCGTGGGCGATGTGGCCCGCACGCGCATGGTGCCCGAGGGAGCGGACGCCAT
>ENA-ORUW01001932-ORUW01001932.1-human-gut-metagenome-genome-assembly--contig:-NODE-1932-length-12948-cov-6.107578_pt1 | contig 12948 bp, 8 predicted proteins | sample MGYA00242088_ERZ509227 | MGnify/ENA primary metagenome ERZ509227 (study PRJEB26280, sample SAMEA2338816) | human gut metagenome | biome: human gut; feature: human-associated habitat; material: faeces... | reverse complement strand
CGACCGCAGGCCGCAGAGGGTACCGTTGGCGGTGTGCAGGGTCTTGCTCATGGCGCCGTCCTCCAGAAACTGCCACAGGCCGGCCGCCTGCGTCCCTGCCGAGCCAATGGCGTGCAGCAGTTTCTTCCGGTCCAGCCCCATCAGCTTGCCCGCCGCCACGGCAGAGCAGAGCGCCCCCACCACTCCAGTGGTATGCCAGTAGTGGTAGGAGCCTGGGTTGATGGCCTCCCCCACCCGTGCGCCAATCTCGTAGCCCGCGGCAATGGCAGCCAGCACCTCACGCCCGGAGCGGTGAAGCTTCTGCCCCACCGCCAGCGCCGCGGGGATGGTTACCGCCCCCAGGTGGGTGATGGAGGCGTTGTGCACGTCGTCCATATCCATGACATGGGCGCACGCTGCGTTCAGCGCGGCAGCATGTTCGCAGGAGAACCGCTCCAGTCCGCTGTTCCAGGCGGTCGCCTCCTGCTGTCCGTCCCCGGCGGCAAAGTAGCTGCGCCAGATCCCCCCCTGCGGCTGAACTGAGCCGGCTGCCGCCACGCCGAGTAGATCCCCCAGATAGAGCTTTGCGTTGTCCACCGCTTTGGAGGGCAGACTATCATAGCGGACTTCATATAGAAAATCGGAAAGCTGTTCTGTAAGCATTCGGACCTCTTCCTGGCTGTCCCATTGGTCCAGCCAAAACGCGCACCTTATCGGAATACCGCCCCATATTATTCCGGTATTCCGCGCAATAGCAGGTGCACATATTTTTCTTTTTATGTAGTATTTTTTTGTTAATATTTCATTTTTATCTCTTTTTTGATTTTTCTCTGGTATACCAATTCGAATTATAGCAGATTCACTCAGCAAAGAAAATACACAAAATAAAAATCGTTACATTTGACAAAAGCCGTCGCTTTTCCTTGGTTATAACAGAGAAATGGCAAGTTGCATCTTTACAAATTGTATGCATAAGTGCTATATTGGCTCCACTGGTATACCGATTCTCCAATAAAGCACGCAATTTAAGTCGTTTTGATGGAACGGAAAGGGATATCCAATTATGAAAACAAACAAGCTTATGATCACCTGCGCCCTCTGCGGCGGCGGTACCACCCGCAAGCAGTCCCCCTACGTCCCCCTGACGCCGGAGGAGCTGGTCGCCGATTCTCTGGCCGCAGTTCGGGCCGGCGCCTGCATCCTGCACATCCATGTCCGCGATGACGAGGGCGCGAACACCATGGAGACCAGCCGCTTTGTGCAGGTGGTCTCCATGATCCGGGAAGCCCTGCGCACCAACCACCTGGATGCCATCATCAATGTTACCACCTCCGGCACCAAGTTCTCCGAGGATATGCGGGTGGCCCACCTGCCCATCCTGATGCCCGAGATGTGCTCCTATGACCCTGGTACCCTCAACTGGGCCAACAGCTACATCTTCCTGAACACGCCCCCCTTCCTGGAGCGGCTGGGCCTGCTCACCCAGGAGCTGGACATCAAGCCCGAAATTGAAATCTTTGACGCCGGTATGCTGGGCAACGTGGATTACTACCTGAAAAAAGGCGTCCTGAAGGCCCCGCTCCACTACCAGCTGGTTCTGGATGTCCCTGGTGGTATGCCGGGCAATATTGACTCGATCAACCATCTGGTTTCCAAGCTGCCGGAGGGCTCCACCTGGTCGATCACCGGAATCGGCAAAGCCCACATGCCCTGTATGCTGGCCGGTCTGGCCGCCGGCTGCGACAACCTGCGCGTCGGTCTGGAGGACAACGTGTTTATGAAGAAGGGCGAATACGCCACCAACGCCCAGTTGGTGGAGCGGGCGGTCAAGCTTGGTATCCTGGCCGGCCGTGAGATTGCCACCGCCGCCGAGGCCCGCGAGATTCTCGGCATCAAGCCTGAGAAGGGCGTTCTTTATCAGCCGTAAATTGACTTGGAAAAGGAGAATGCGCGATGAAATACGATTTTGAAACGATTATTGACCGCGATCCGGCCATCCGCGGCACCGGAAAGTACCGCATCATGAAGGACTCCAAGGGCAATAAGCCCCCCAAGGGCATCGTTCCCCTGTCGGTGGCCGACATGGAGTTCCGCACCGCCCCCTGCGTTATTGACGCAATCAAAGCCGAGGCGGACTTCGGCGTGCTGGGCTACCACCGCCTGACCGACAGCTTTCGGGAGTCCTGCTGCCAGTGGATGAAAACCCGTCACGATTGGGACGTTCAGCCCGACTGGATCGTCCCCTTCGAGCAGGTGGTTCCCGCCCTCTATAACGCCGTCTGGACCTTTACCCAGCCCGGCGACGGCATCCTGATCCAGACCCCCGACTACCATCACTTCACCGGCGCTACCGTAAACACCGGCCGCAAGGTGCTGGAAAACCGCCTGGTGGCGGACGAGAAGGGCCACTATACCGTGGATTTCGACGACTTCCGTGAGAAGGCCAAGCAGGCCAAGCTGTTCTTCCTCTGCTCCCCCCAGAATCCTACCGGCCGCGTCTGGACGGAGGAGGAGCTGCGCAGGATGGGCGAGATCTGCAACGAGTACGGCGTCATGGTGGTGGCCGACGAGATCCACCACGATCTGATCCAGCCCGGATACAAGCACATTGTGTATGCCTCCCTGGGCAAAGAGTTTGCCGACAACTGCGTAATCTGCACCTCCCTGAGCAAGACCTTCAACCTGGCCGGCCTGTGCTACGCCAGCATCATCATCCCCAACGACGAGGTGCGGGCCAAGTTCCAGAAGCAGATGGGCCTCCAGGCCTTCATGCACATCGAGCGCTTCGGCCCCGTGGCCCACGAGGCCGCCTACCGCCACGGCGCCGAGTGGCTGGAGGAGCTCATCCAGGTCATCAAGGGCAACTATGAGTATGTCCGCGACTTCTTCGCCCAGCACTTCCCCGGAGTTGTGGTCACCGAGCTGGAGGGCACCTACCTGGTCTGGTGCGACTTCCGCTGCTTCGGCATGAGCGACGCAGACATGAAGGTGTTCCTCACCGACGAGTGCATGCTCTACCTGGACAACGGCACCGACTTCGGCGCGGCCGGTTCCGGCTACCAGCGCATCAACGTCGCCTGCCCCCGCAAGACCCTGGCAGACGCTCTGGACCGCTTCTATCAGGCCGCCAAGAAGCGCGGCATGGCCCGGTAATTTCCCTGGAAACACGACCAGAATGGATTAGGAGGCTATGACATGTTAGAGAAAAAGGTACCGTTTTGTATCGACCACTTCAGCATCGCCACTACCCACCGCGACCGCCCGATCGACCTGGTGACCAAGCTGGGCTTTACCACCGCCGACTGCTACACCGACCGCACCGTGCACTTCATCTTTGAGAACTCCTACTTCGAGCTGTGCACCTACCAGCTGAACACCACCATCACTTGGCTGACCCAGTCCGTCCCCGCCACCAATCTGCCCAAGGTCCACTCCTATCGCCTGAGCGTCAAGGGGACTGACCCCAATCCCATGCGCAACGCTTTGATCGAGGGCGGCATTGAGACCATCGGCGAGATCAACAACCCCTTCCGCCAGCATGTCCGCTACGGTGAGAAGGAGGGCGAGGCCGGTTACCAGACCTTCTTTATTCAGAACTACGAGCCCTTTACCGACATTCTCTTCGGCTGCACCACCCATCTGGCCAAGGAGCTGATCGTCAAGAACGAGACCAAATTCCCCCACATCAACGGCGCCAAGCGCCTGGCCTACATCACCGGCTACTGCGACAGCAAGGAGCGCTTTGAGGAGGCCGACGCCGCCATCTCCAAGCTCTACAACGCCGCCAAGGGGGCCACTGACACCGGCTTCAACCTGGACACCTATCAGCTGGTGGATCACGACGCCTACGTGGCCGAGTTCGGCTGCGAGCCCCGCAACGACGGCCTGAAGCTGCCCATCGTGGCCGCCGCCTTCTCCGGCTGCCACCTGGAATTTGTGGAAAAGCGCGCCTATGACCTGAACCTGAACTATTTCCGCAAGGACGGCAAGCTCTATGTGGACTGCCGCCGTACACTGGGTCTGTTCCTCGTGTTCATGCCCTGACCCCCGCCATTCCAGAATAAGAGAGGAGCAGCAACATGAAATCTGCCTTAAAAAAGGTGTCGCTGATCCTGGCCATCTGCTTTGTAGCATTTCACCTCTACACCGCAGCGTTCGGCACTATGCCGGGCATTGCGCAGAAGTCGATCCACCTGGGCTTCCTGCTGGTGATCTTCTACATCAATGCAATGGTCGACAGCGAGAAGCGTTGGGAGCAAATTTTTCTCGGTATTATGGCACTCTTCGCCCTGGGCGGCTGTGCCTACATCACCATCCTGGATGAAAACCTGCAACTGCGCGCCGGAATTGTGTACGCCAGCGACATTCTGTTTGCCATTCTTCTGATTATCGCTATCTTTGAGGCGTGCCGCCGGAAGATGGGCAATCCCCTGGTCATCATCACCCTGGTCTTTGTGGCCTACGCCTTCCTGGGCAAGTATATTCCCGGCTTCCTCAACCAGCCCGGCATGACGCTGAAGAAGTTCACCTCTTTGGTCTATCTGACCACAGACGGTATCTTCGGCTCCCCCCTCTATGCCTCGGCCTCCTATGTGGTCCTGTTCGTCCTGCTGGGCGCTATCATGAGCGTCTCCGGCATCGGCGACTATATGACCAATCTGGCCACCTCCCTGTTCGGCCACATGCGCGGCGGCCCCGCCAAGGTGGCTGTGGTGGCCTCCGGCTTCTTTGGCTCCATCAGCGGCAGTCCCACGGCCAATGTCATCGGCACTGGCACTTTCACCATTCCCATGATGAAAAAGAACGGCTTTGAGCCCGAGTTTGCCGCGGCGGTTGAGGCCACCGCCTCCACCGGCGGAGCCATCATGCCCCCCATCATGGGCTCCACCGCCTTTATTATGGCGGAAATGCTGGGCATTCCCTATACCGCCGTGGCAAAGGCCGCCCTGATCCCTGCTATTCTCTACTTCCTGGCCGTCCTCTTTGGCGTCGATATCTATGCCGCCAAGCATGGGCTGAAGGGCATTCCCCGCTCCCAACTGCCCAAGGTACGTAGCATGCTCAAGCAGATTTACATGCTTGCCCCCCTGATCTTCCTGATCTTCTGCATGGCCGTGTTCAATATGACCATCGTGCGCTCTGGCCTGCTGACCATCATCGTCACTCTCGTCCTGGTGGAAATCAACCCCAAGACCCGTATGACCAAGGAGCAGTGGCTCCAGATTCCTGTCCAGACGGTAAAGAGCGCCGTTTCCGTCGGCATTGCCTGCGCCATGGCCGGTATTATCAGCGGTGTGATCATGGGCAGCGGCCTGGGCTACCGCATCTCCTCCATCCTGACCAGCGTGGCCGGCACCAGCATGCTGCTGCTGCTCGTTCTGACGATGGTTGTCTCCCTGATCATGGGCATGGGCGTCCCAACCACGGCGGCCTATCTGGTTCTGGCCTCCCTGGTAGCCCCCACGATGATTCAGTTGGGCATTCCCCCGCTGGCCGCCCACATGTTCATCTTCTACTTCGGCTGCATCTCCTCCATCCCCCCCCCTGTGGCGCTGGCCGCCTATGCCGGTGCCGGCCTGGCCGGGTGCGATCCAAACAAGACAGGCTACAAGGCGTTCCGTCTGGCCTTCTGTTCCTTCCTCATGCCGTACTTGTTTGTCTACAATCCGGTACTGCTGATGGAGGGCGGCGTGCTGGACATCCTCTGGAGCCTGGTTACCGCGCTCATTGGCGCCTATCTGCTGGCCTCCGGCTTCGAGGGCTTCTTCTTCCGCTGGAGCCTGAAGTGGTTCGAGCGTCCGCTCATGATACTGGGCGCTGTGATGCTGATTGTGCCCGGTATGGTCACCGATTTGGTAGGTATCGCCATCATCGTGGTGGAGTTTGTCACCGAGTTCATGTTTAAGCGTTCGGAGAAGTTCGTCCCCGTTACCGTTTCCCAGTCTACCACGTGACATTTTCCCCCGGGTGAATGCCATTGGAGAGAAAAAGAAAAGGAGATATCGTTATGAAAAAGCTGTCAAAACTTATGTGTCTGTTGCTGGCAGTCGGTATGCTGATGGGAATCGCCTCCTGTAGCAGTGATGCTGGAGAGGGGGGCGGAGGCTCCTCCGGCGGTACGGAAACCGTGCGCATCAGCTGCGGGCCCCTGAACGGCTATCAGAACGTCCTGTATAATTCCATTGCCGACATGATGAACAAAGCCAACCCCGGCAAGTACAGCTTTGCTATTGAGGCCTCCACCGGCTCCGCCGAGAATGCCCGCCTGCTGGCTATGGACGAAACCGACTTCGGCACCATGGGCATGGATATGACCCTGTCCTGCTACAATGCCGGGGGCGAGTTTGAGGGCCTGCCCGCAGAGCAGATCATGCACGTGGCCACCCACTCCGGCACCGGCGCGACGGTCCACGTTATCACTTCTGCGAAGTCCGATATTAACAGCATTCCCGACCTGGCCGGCACCAAATTCGGTGTCACTGCCGGCATGATGGCCGGTTACCTGGACGATGTTCTGTGGGCCTACGATATGACCACCGATGATCTGGGCAGCGTGGTAAACCTGTCCCTGTCCGACCTGTGCACCGCCCTCCAGGACGGCAATATCGACGCCTTCCTGTACGCCACTCCCGCCCCCGGCACCAACTTTACCGACCTGGCCATGTCCTTTGGCATCAAGGTCGTCGACATCGGCCAGGAGGCCGTTGACAAGCTGATGGCCGAGAAGCCCTGGTACCACACAGTGGTTATCCCCGCCGGCACCTATGACGGCTGTGATGAGGATATCACCACCTTTGCCCAGTACACCGCTCTCTGCGCCCGTGCCGACGTGCCCGAGGAGACCGTCTACAACCTGGTCAAGACCATGATGGAGAACGCCGATGCTCTGGAAGCCGTGCATAAGAACGCCGCCGGCACCTGTCCGGAGCGCGGCATCGAAGGCGCCCTGATCCCCATGCACCCCGGCGCCGAGCGCTATTACAAAGAGGTCGGCGTGCTGGACTGATCCCCAATTCCCTTTCAAATTCCCTCCAGATTGAAGCAAGCGGTACCGCCCATCCGGGCGGTACCGCTTGCTTTTGTCACCGCAGGAATCAATAGATCCCCGTCAGCTCCTGATAGAGATTTTTTGCATAGGAGTCAGTCATACCGCTGATGAAGTCGGTCACCAGCAGCAGCCGCAGATAGAGGCGGTACCCCTCATCCTTTCCCTCTGCGTCGGCCCGGTAGCAGGCCAGTTGATTTTCGGAGAGCAGCTTGACCAGCTTTTTCTCCGCCGCCGTGGGCCGGTATTCCTCGGGGGCGTCGTCGCCGGCATCCAGGTAGAGCACCGCCGGGACAAACCGGGACAGCAGGGTGGTGAGTATGGTCTGGGCCGCCAGCTCCAGGGTGAGAATTCCCTCCGAGTCGTAGGCAAAGCGACCCATGGCCGCCTTCAAAATACGGATGGAGCCGCCGTGGAAGGTGCCCTCCATGATCTCCCGCCGGAACGTCCCCTCCATGATGGCGGAATAGGAGTCCGTCTGTCCGGCGCCGTAGGGGACGAAGCCGAAGGCGGCGGTATACATGAGCCAGTGGCGGGCATAGGCGATCCACCGCTGGAAGGCCGCCATGGAGCTGCTCTCCCGCTCGCGCAGGCGGGTCAGCTCGTCGATCATCTCGGCGGATTTTTTGACCTGGCCGCCGTTGAGGCCCCAGTCGTCCTTTTTCGCCTCCAGGGTGTCCCGGAAGAACCGCTCGAACTCGTCCAGGGTGAACAGGCCCTTCTTGTAGGCGTCCTCCAGATCGGCAGTGGCATAGGCGATGTCGTCCGCCGCCTCCAGAATATAGGTCAGGGGATGGCGGCAGAAGCCCTCCACCGTCCGGGTACCGGTGGCGGAGGCCAGCGCGCCGAAAAGCGCCTCCTCGGCCTTGTAGTAGCCCAGCTTGTGGAGCTTCACGTCGGCGCTGGCCTTGTCTACCCGGGTGGAATCCACCGGGTACTTGACCAGGGTGTTAAGCACGGCAGGCATGAGATCCATACCGAAGGCGCTGTCCACCCGGTACACCTTGGTCAGCAGGCGCAGGGCCTGGGCGTTGCCCTCGAAGTGGCAGAGATCGGCCTTCATCTGGCGGTCCAGCCACTGGGACAGGGGCCTGCCCTTGTAGCTCAGACGGTCCAGGTGGCTCTTGAACCAGTCGCCGATGACCACCTCGCCGATGTGGCCGAAGGGCGGATTGCCGATGTCGTGAAGCAGTCCGGCGCACATGACGGCGTTGGCCGCGTCCCGCGCCTCGTCCTCCGTCATGGCGTAGGGGGTGCCGCTCTTGTTTTTGCGGATATTGGCGGTAATCATGGTGGCATGCTGCTTGGCCAGCGCCGAGGTCTCCATGGAGTGGGTCAGCCGGGTGCGCACAAAGTCACTCTTGTCCAGGGGAAACACCTGGGTCTTGTCCTGGAGACGGCGGAAGGGCGCGCTGTTGACAATCCGCCAGTAGTCCAGCTCAAAGTCGTTCATCGGGTATTTGGACAGGTCGTCCGGGATGTCCAGCGGTTCCTTCCGCCGGGCATACAATAGGATCTTCCATTCCATTGGTTCCCCTCCTTTTCTTTTTCTCTATGTGGCTTCGGCAAAATGGAACACCATTCCACAACGTTTTCTTTATTATAGCATAAAATCCCTCTGAAAAAACAGCGGCGGCGTGTTTGAAAACCTTCACTTTTTCAAACACGCCGTTGTAATTACATAATATACCACAGCTTTCCAGGAATAACAAGCGCTTTTGCTAGAGATATACGCTTTCTTGTTGTCAATTTTAGCTTTTTTCGACAAGTAATTTTACGGACTGAAAAAGTGAAAATTTTTCAAACATGAGGCGCGATATCCCCAATATCCATAAGAGAGGAGTTTCAAAAACATGAAAAGCGATTGTTATTCCTTATTTTGGCTCTATGTATTATAATTTCTTTTTCTCCTTCAACTCTGGCTGCAAATCTACCGGAGGTAGACGTGCGGACGGAGGGGCTTACCCCGGCGCAGCCCCAGGAGGCGCCCGCAGAGAAGCCGAGGGATGCCGGCGCGGAGCGGCGGACGATTTATGTCTCGAACGAAGGTACAGAGGAGGACGACGGCGCGACCGCCGAAACGCCGACCACGCTGGCCCGTGCAACCGAATTGGCAAACGAAGGGAAAAAACCGGTCGAAATCGTGGTCTTAGGACAGGTATCAGTAGATACCTGGACTAGCCCCACTGTAGAGACTACTCTTCGAGGCGGGGACGAGAACGCGGAGCTGCTGTTTGAGTATTGTTCGGCCTCGGATGGAGCGTACAACATCAGTCTGGCAGATGCCCTGACCATAGATGAGATCAAATTTAACTGCAACTATACGGATTATTTTTTTAGCAGATATTATGGTACCTACACCATCGTTGCCAACGGTTATCCGTTGGTCATCGCCTCGGGCGTGCAGTACAGCTATTATACCGCAGACACCATTGTTGACGGTAAAACATGTAGCACATCCAGCTGCTATGTGATTGGCGGAGGTCTGGACGAGGATATCACCGGCGGCACTCATGTGGAGATTTATACCTCCTTGCCGCTTACCTATGTATACGGCGGCGGAGTGAATGGCTCCGTGGAGAGCAATGTTTATCTGCACATTGAAAACTGCGGTAAGATTCAGCATGTGCGCGCTGGTGGTTACGCAAATAAAAAAGATGCCAAAGTCAACGGAAATATAACGTTGGACTTTATCAACTCAGTCACCGATAATCCTATCTATGGCGGCGGATATGCGCGGTCGTCCTATTCAGCGGAGGTTACTGGTTCAATTTGCATAAATCTGTCCGGACTAAATAATGGCTTTGGCAGGCCCATTTACGGCGGCGGGTATGGGAAAAACGCTCCAGTAGTAGGAAATATTACATTTAACATTTCAAATACTAAAATGAACAATAATGCGGCCGCTATCTATGGCGGCGGGTACGACAGCGACGTAACAGGAGACATCTTTATCCATATCAAAGAGAACAGCCTTATCTCAGAGGAAACCGTCTGGGGCGGCGGAACCGGAGATTCCACCATAACAGGTGGTGTTACAATCACCGTGGATGACAGCAGTGAGGTGATCGGTGAGATCCGCGCTGGAGGCAATGAAGGTGCGGACGTGATCGGCGATGTCGTAATCACAGTATCCGGTGGCCCCCAATCCGCCTGCCCGACCATTTTTGCGACCGGTAAAGGGGAGGACGAGGATAACCCGGCCCAAGTTGACGGCAATGTCTCCATTACTCTGCACGGCAGCCGGGCCAACGTATACACACTGGACAAGTTTGGCGAAGTGACCTCCGACCATACGGTTACGATTATCCTGGACGACACTGACGAGCTAAGCGGCGCGGTGCGGGGTGATTCCAAGCTGGACCAGCACCTTTATAACCATGAGAAAGATAACCCCACCCGTACCGGAAACGGCGCCAGCGTCATCGTCAAAGGCGATTACACCTCTACCGGAATCCACGGGTTCCCTGAGGTTGTAATTGAGGACGGCGGCATCCTGCGCGAGCATCTCGCCTCCGGCGAGACGCTGTTTGACGGCGTGGAGACTGTCACCATTCAAGAGGGCGGCGCGCTGGATCTGCTGCAAAGCAACGAGATTTCCGGAAACTTCACTTGTGCAGGCACATTGAAAATGCCTGCGCCGATCAGCGCAGAAGCAGATATCTGCTATTTGACGGCGGGCGGCAATGTCACCGTGCAGGAGGGCGCGGCCTATGTCCCCACTAAGGATAACGGCGCGGCCGATGCGGACTACGTCAAGGGCGATGTGTTCCTCAAGCAGGGAACAGTATACACACAGCCGTCTGCAAAGGTTGACTTTGCCGTCTCCGAGGCCGGTCAGGCCAAGGAATACTTCACGGATGACCGAGCGGTAACAGACGAGTCCGACATCACCCACGAGTGGTTTGTCGACCAGACCCAGTATGTCACCATCCGCCCGGCGGACATTACGGTTTACACCGGCGGCAACAGCTATGACGGCGTCACGGACGAGAACGGCCAGATTGTCAGCGGCAGCGGCCTGCCTGAGGCAGGCTATCTGCTCACCGTCCCGGAGGAGATTAACGATATGCTGGAAGGCCCTGGACAGGCGGTTGACCTCGCCGGTCACCTGACCTTTACCTATGGCGCCGGCGAAACCGTCCGGGCCTGGGATATTCAGCTTTACAGCGGCGGCGCTACCAGCACCACCGACCCGGTGGACGGAATCGCCCGTTATATCTACCGGATGGAATCGGTAAAGGAAGGCCAGGATCCCGTTCGGCTCCAGTTTACGGATCCAGAGACCGGGGAAGTCAAGATCAGCGACGAATTCGAAGTCTCTGCCATCGAGCAGAACAGGACCTACTCCATGACCATCTACTCCGGCGGGGTGGATCAGGACCTCGTAAAGGCGGTGTTCAAAGATATTCCCGAACATTCCGACGAGACATTTACCTACCCGGTCAAGATTGAAGAAGGCGCCCTCACCATTCGCGGTGCGACAAAGGAGGGCGTCACTGCCCCGGTGGAGGACAAGGCAGACGATGTGACGGGGGACGCCATCACCGCGGTGGCCCCGGCGGACGTTACGTACTACGTCAACGACAGCCAGGTGGAGATCACCGACAAGAACGCCGTCCACCTGCTGACCGACGAAGTGCTGGACGACCAGGTGCTCATTGATCACATCAGCAATGAAATCATCGGGTCTGATACCGGCATCCCCAACGGCGACTACCTCTACGAGTTCCAATACCTGGATCTGGTGGACAGCAGCAACGGCAACGCCTATGTGACCCTGGGCGACGGCCAGACGATAGATCTCTACTGGCCGGTGCCCGACGACGCCGACACCTCTGCGCCCTTCTATATCGTCCACTTTGACGCGCTCGACCGCGACTACGAGGGCGCGGCGGACGAACAACTGAAGGAGAATCCTGCGGAGAAGCTGGACGGCACACTGGTAACCCTGAACGGCAAACAGTATATCAAGTTTGCCACCGGCAGCTTCTCCCCCTTCGCGCTGGTCTATCAGAAGGAGTCCGGCGGCGGGGACCACGGCGGCGGTGGTGGCACCACCTACTACACCCTGCGCTATGAGAGCAATGGCGGCACCAAATACAAGGACGATATATTTTGAATTTTTCTTCATGTCTGTATGTATATTTCTGTTTGGAGACGTGAAGATACGAAATCAATTCGTTATAGGCAACCTTTCCCATAGCCATCGTGGAATCATACGCCAAAAAAATACCAGTACCCGGTAGCGTCCGTCAATGACAACTACCCGTCTCTTTTCTCTTAAAGCCTTGATTATGTGCTGTGCTACACGGTCTGCTTTCATCAGCATCGGGTATTTCCCGCTTTTCAATAAATCGGTGGCAACAAATCCCGGACGGATGTCGGTGAAGTGTATATCAAGATGCTGCATCCGGGCAAGTTGTGCCAGCGCTTCGATATAGGTATTCTGGAAGCGTTTGGTGGCAGAGTAGGCCGGTGCAACGCCCAGTCCTTTAGTGCCTGCAATGGAACTGATGACAGCAATATGTCCGGAGCCTTTTTCCTTGAAATAGTTGAAGGCGGCAGTCACCATGCGGGTAAATCCCTCTACATTGGTACGTGCCGTGTTCAGTTCGATGTCCGGTTGTAAGTCCCGGTTTTGATGTCCCACGCCGGAACTGAGGAAAAACAGGTCTATGCCTCCCAGCTTTTTTATCAGGTTATGGAGGTGTAGAGTCGCTGTCTCTTCCGTAACGTCCAGCTGTTCCGTGACTATCCGGTCGGGTGCGGTGGCTTGCAGGGCATGCAATGCTTCCTCTCTTCTGCCGGCAATACCTATATGCCAGCCTTGTTGTACAAGTATCCTGGCTACTTCTTGTCCGATGCCTGAAGTGGCACCGATGATGATGGCTTTCTGCATGATGATAGGGGATTATCCGATG
>ENA-ORUW01001901-ORUW01001901.1-human-gut-metagenome-genome-assembly--contig:-NODE-1901-length-13156-cov-20.875811_pt1 | contig 13156 bp, 12 predicted proteins | sample MGYA00242088_ERZ509227 | MGnify/ENA primary metagenome ERZ509227 (study PRJEB26280, sample SAMEA2338816) | human gut metagenome | biome: human gut; feature: human-associated habitat; material: faeces... | reverse complement strand
CTGATTATAGGGAATAGACACGCTGAAAATAGGGAAAATTGCTTGCAAGAAAACAAGCTGTGGTTACAGTAGAACAAAATCAGCTAAATGATGACATAATTGTTGCATTTGTTATTTCTAATTTTTCAAAAGAAGAAATATACGATGCAATAAGGAAACAGCTTCCAGACTATATGATTCCGTCAAAAATGATATATCTGGAGGAAATCCCATTAACAGTGAATGGAAAAGTAGATTATAATCAACTTCACGATATCTTTATAGAAGATTTGAGTAATGGAACATATATACCGGCTAAAAATGAGTTCGAGGAGAAAATTGTTTCAGTAATCGCAGAAGTGTTGAAATTGGAAAAATTTGGGATAAACTGGAATTATATTGAAAAAGGTGGGAATTCAATAAATGCGATACGTGCAGTGTCAAAAATCAATGAATTGGGATTAAAATGTTCTGTCAGAGATCTTCTGTTATCTAGGGATATTGGCGATTTTATACGTATAATAACTACAAGACAAGATACAATACCACAGGAAAATCATAACTATCAAGAACTGCTGGGAAAGTTGAGAACTGAGTATGGTAGTGGGATAGAGACGGCTGCTCCGATTACTCCAACGCAACGCTATATGTATAAAGCATATAAGGAACATAAAATAGGGGACAATTTTCTTCAATATGTTTATCGGATTAATGGAAGGTACAGCTATGATTTACTATATAGAACAATTTCTTTGTTGCCATTGCAATATGATTCACTATCGTCCAGGATTATAGAATTTGAAGGGGATGTGATTCAAATCATATCTACGGATAACAAGATACCGGTGAAAGAAATCAAGGTGTTGTCAGATGAAGAAATGAAAGAATACATGAGGCGGGATGTCCTAAGATCGTTTGATGTTAAAAATGAAAATCTGATTCGATTTACCGTTTTTATATTTCCAGATGATACTGTTAAATTATTGTGCAGTGTTTCACATATGATAGTCGATGGATGGAGTATGGATTTATTAATAAATACGATAGACAGAAATTATCAATTAATGTTATCGGGAACGAGTATTGATGAGTTAACAGACATGATTACTGTAATCCCGCATCCGTCCATTACATCATATAATTGGCTTGTCTGCCAAAAAACGAATCAGGAATCTATGGATTACTGGAATGCATATTTTGCTGACAGTGAAGCGGCTGTTATGACAATTACGCATGATAATGCCGAAAAAAGTAGCTTTTATTGGGAAATAGTTTCTTATATTAATGAAGATGATTGCATTTATATAAGACAAGTGTGTCACAGACTCGGAATTACAGAAAATACATTGTTTGAATATGCCTTTGCATATTTACAAAGACAGGAAGATATTTAAAAAAGGGAAGATATTTTGTTTACAAAGGTGGTTTCTGGACGGGATTTGATGATGGAAAACATAGAGAGTATGGTAGGAACGGCCATCAATATCATTCCGCAACGCATCAGATTGACGAATAAGATAAAAAAGGATATCCAAAGTGTTTATGCGCATAATGTAAAAAATATGCTATATGACAAAATTGATTTTTATCAGTCAGATATTTGCGGGAGAAAACTAATGGATGAAATTCAAACAATGATAGTTTTCTACAACTATTATGATACGTATACCACAAAATTTGAGTATGAATATGATAAAGATCAAGATGACATAGACCTATCACTTTATGTTGATTCATTGCAAAATAAGTATAGGCTGTACATGACATGCAAAAAGGCCTCGTATTCAAAACAAAGGGCCGAACATTTGGTGGAGTCATACATTAAAATTGTCAGGAATATTGCGGATGAACTCAGTAATAATTTATGAAGGTTCTGAACTATTATCAGTCGAGGAACGATTACATTGCAAGGAAATAGTATCTTTTTTTGGACCACAATATAACTTAACATGTAAAATAGATAAGACGGAACATGATGTTGCTATTTTACTGTTGCTGATATTGTATTGCAAAGATAATTTTCGTGATTGTGTTAAGACAATCAGAGAGATACGATATGATGAACTTATGGTGCCACGTTCATCAAGGTGTCATAGGTAAGCGCTCAATAAAATAATGGCTATCTTTTTGTAAAGCATCCAGCTATAGTTAAAGCAAACTGTTCCAACTTCAACTTTTTGATTTGATCCGGCATCTCTGCTGTATCATTTCTGACCAGGGCATCAGTTCTTCTATACCTTCGGGCTCATCTTTGTAGTCCGGCATATAGAGCAGTACGGTCTCCAGATACGCGTAGATGTTCAGATTGTTAAGTTTTGCAGTCTCCGCCAGGCTGTAGATGATGGAACTGGCCTGAGCACCCTTTACGGTATTGGTGCGTCTATGTTCATGTCTGTGGCAGTTGGCAATCAAAAAGTGCGGTATCTTTCCATCAAGGATATCGACATTATTTCTCAGATGGTCTATCTGGTATATCGTAACGACCTTGCCATGACTGCCCCCATGGAGTATCTTGTCTCTTTGCTGTATCACCCTTAGTTTCGTCACATACTATGGGGCTGTGAAAAAAGTCCCATAAAAAAAGAACGCTTTCAGGTACAGGACCTGGAGGCGTTCTTCTTTTTGTGGTAAAATTAAGCTACTATGAATAATATTACCGAGAAGTATTATAGCCTAAAACAGGGAAGATTGCCACTGTTTCTTTCAGATTGTCTGGATATCTGTGATCCGGTATTAGCATTTGACAGAATCATGGAGGAGATTGGAATAGAAAAATATCTTAGGCCAGAGCCTTTACACAGGATAGGCCGGCCTGGATATAATCGGGTCAACATGCTAAAGACAGTCTTATTCGGCTTTATGGACACAGGATACGCTTCCCTTCGGGAATTGGAAGACCGATGCAAAGTTAACATCCGTTACATGTACCTGATGGATCATGAAACTCCCAGCTACCGCGCCTTCAGTTATTTTATTTTTCATGAACTTCTGCCCGCCTTGTAATTTCTTCATATCGTTGCACAATTCCCATCAGCCTGCTATAATTTATACAATATGTTATATTTTTTCGCAAATTTTATTTGAGAGCGGTATCTGTGACCAAAACCGGAATAAGGGATTTTCATGGATACGATGCCCTCACGTCAGACCGGGTGTATAAAAAGGCCATTCCCCATGAACAGGCAGCCAATATGATTCTAAACGGCGAATGCGGCTGCTTTTCCTCCAGGCTGCTGGACTGCTTTAAGAATGTGGAGCAGCAGCTTGCTGACCTGTGTAAATGGTACCGGACGGCAATGTACCGGCTCCAGCCAAGCTGTCCCGCCACGGTAGTGTGCCGGGGATGTGGGGAGTATTGGGTGGGTTTTTGAGAGGAGGAGTGGGGGGGGTGGGGTGATTTGACGGCCCTGTTTCTCCTGAAGCAGAGGGCCCGGGATAATGCCGCGGATTTGGCGGAGGCTCTGAGGGCCTTGCCGGAACATCAGAATTCATGGATTTATGTGGTGGACATGGAAAGCCATGAACTGCTGCTCATCAACAACAAGACATATAAGATTACGCCGGATTCAAAGATGGGCATGAGCTGCCATGATATCACCTGCTATAAGACGGCGGAAGAAAATGGCTGAAATAAATAAAACAGGTGAGCAGAACGTGGAAATTGGAATATGCTGACAGTAGAGACTGTTGCGAAGAAGGAGTTCCATATGAAACGTTGTGTACCGTTAGAGCCGGAGGCAGAGGAGGTCTGTCAGGCAAATTCCAAACCGCCCCTTATATTTGAGCTGCCCCCTGCCGAGGGAAGGATGGTTCTGGAAAAGGCCCAGGACGCGCCTGTGTACAAATATCCGGCCCGTGTCAGCAAAGTGCGGGTCAATACCGGAAGATGGGGCGCTATTCCGGTATGGCTGGTGGATCCGGGTGTTTCCTGCCAGCCAGCCAATGTCATCTTTTATATCCACGGCGCAGGCTGGGTGTTCGGAAGCTTCCACACACATGAAAAACTGGTAAAGGAGCTGGCTGCCAGAACCGGATGTGTTTTGATATTTCCGGAGTACTCCCGTTCGCCTGAGGCGCGCTGTCCCACAGCCATTGAGCAGTGCTACAGCGTCATGTGTATGGCTCCGGTCCTTGTGAAAACCATGGGATATGCCATGAATCCCGGAACCTTCACCGTGGCCGGGGACAGCGTGGGAGGCAACATGGCCACGGTCATGACCCTCATGTCAAAATTCAGGAAGGGACCCTTCATCCAGAAACAGCTGCTGTATTATCCGGTCACCAATGCCTGTTTCGATACCTGTTCCTATAATGAATTTGCGGCGGGATACTACCTGTACCGGGCGGGTATGCAGTGGTTCTGGAACCAGTATGCCCCCTGTCGGAAGGACAGGGGACAGATTACGGTCTCGCCTCTTCGGGCGTCCGCGGAACAGCTGAGGGGGCTGCCGGCTGCCATGATACTCAACGGCGAGGCGGATGTCCTCAGGGACGAGGGCGAGGCATATGCCAGGAAGCTGCGGGAGGCTGGGGTGGATGTGACGGCCCTGCGGTTCCAGGCCATAATCCACGATTTTGTCATGCTCAATTCCCTGGACCGGACAAGGGCCTGCCGGGCGGCCATGGATGTGTCCACGGAATGGATTAACCGGAAGAACCGGGAAAAACAGTAGGCCGGTAAAATAAAACAAAGGCGGAGACAGCGCTCGGGTCTCTGCTTTTTCTTTTTTAAAAGGAAGAAACTTGAAAATGAACGTTTTCTATTTTATACTGAAAGACAGAAATTGGATGGTATGGATAAAATTACATAAGAGGGGGGAGCTGGATTATGATAAAGGTATTTCTTGTGGAGGATGAGATCGTCATGCGGGATGGCATCAAGAACAACATTCCATGGGAGAAGGAAGGGTTGGAATTCGCAGGGGAGGCCAGCGACGGAGAACTGGCCTATCCGCTTATCAGAAAGGTGCAGCCGGACATCCTCATAACGGATATCCGCATGCCCTTCATGGACGGACTGGAACTCTCTGAACTGGTGAAAAAGGAGTTTCCCAGAATCAAAATCATTATACTCAGCGGGTACAATGAATTTGACTATGCCAAGCAGGCCATCCACATCGGGGTGACGGACTATCTTCTGAAGCCTATTACGGCTGCCAAGCTTCTGGAAGCAGTGAAGAAGGTGGCGGATGTGATTGAGCAGGAGAGAGAGGATGCCCGCCTCATGGATAAGTACCGCCTGGAGATGGCGGAGAACACGGTGCTGGAACGCCAGCGGCTGCTGCGTGACCTGGTTACGGGGCGGGTCAATTTTAAGGAAGCCCTGGAACGCGGGGAGCAGGTGGGGATGGATTTGTCCGCTTCCTTTTACCAGCTCATGCTGTTTAAGCTTATGCCGATGGGATCTGCCGTGGCCTATTCCGACCGGGTGGTATCCTGCCAGGAAGCCATTGAGGAACGGATGGAGAGCCGGCAGCACATCCTGGTTTTTGACCGGGGGGACGAGGGATGGGCCTTCATTCTCACAGGGGAGTCTGAGCAGGAGGTGGAGCGCAGGATGAGGGAGTGCGCCGCCAGTCTGGGAGAGCTGGCCGGGGCCTGTAAGGACATACAGTATTTCGGCGGAATCGGAAGCTGCGTGAACCGCCTGGGCGATTTGCAGACCTCCTATCTGCAGGCAGGGCGGGCGTTTGCGGCCAGGTTTTTCACGGAAATGAACCGGGTCATAAGCTACAGCCAGATGGACGGAATGGTCCATGGATCCGGGGAAACCATAGATATCCACTCTGTGGACGCGTCCAAGGTGAACAGGAAGACCCTGGAAAATTTCCTGAAACAGGGGACTGTGGGCGAGGCATCCGGGTTTGTGGAAGAATATTTCCAGAATGTGGGAGAAAAGAACTGCCAGTCCTTTATGTTCCGTCAGTATATTGTCATGGACTGCTATCTCTGCGTCAGTACGTTTCTGGAACAGCTGGGGCTGGACATAGGACGCCTTCCCCGGGAACTGTCGGATATGGAAAAGGTCCTTAAGGACGGTTATACCCTGGAGGTGCTGAAGGGAAAGCTGGCGAAGCTTTTTGGGGAGGTCATGACCTTAAGGGACAGCCAGACAGCCAGCAAGTACAGCCAGGTTCTGGACGAGGCCAGGGCGTTTATCCATGATAATTACGCCAAGGAGGAGATTTCCCTGAACACGGTGGCTGCCAGGGTCAATATAAGCCCCAGCTATTTCAGCTCCATCTTCAGTCAGGAGATGGGAGTGACCTTTGTGGAATATCTCACAGGGGTGAGGATGGAAAAGGCGAAGGAGCTGCTGATGTGCTCCAATCTTAAGACCTCCGAAATCGGGTACGAGGTGGGATATAAGGATTCCCATTACTTCGGCTATCTGTTCAAGAAAACCGTTGGATGTACGCCTAAGGAGTACAGGGCGGGAAGCAGGGAGGCCTTATGACGGGAAAATGGAGGACCGGGTCCGGCGGGAAGGAGTGGGACGGAAGCCGTCTCCTGGAGCGCCTGCCCCTGGAAAAGCGCCTGAACCTGATGACATTTATCATCATCATTCCTCTGGCGGTGCTGGTTATCTATCTCATGGCAACGGTGGCCAAGTTCTGCAATGCCTACACCCAGAGCATAACCAACATCACCCAGGCCAACAGCGTTACGGCCAACCTGCGGGAGGATGTGGACTACAGCATGTACCGCATTGTCATAGGGATGCGGACCTACCAGTCCATCCATGAGCTGATGGAGGAGGACAGGCCCTACGGCTGGGAGCAGATTAAGGACCCGCATCAAACCATAAGCGATGCCAGAAAGACCTACCGCCAACTGTTAAAGCGGACGCCGGAGGGGGCCAACCGGACCAGGATTAACTGGCTGATGCACTGCCTGGACCAGCTGGAACAGAGAGTGAACGAGATAGAGGACAACCTTCCCCACGGCATGTACGATAAGAACATGGAAATTCTGGATTACGGCGTCCGTGTGCTGACTGCCGACATCGAAAAGCAGGGAAGGGAGTACGTGTACTATGAAACGCTCCATGTCCAGGAGATACAGAAGGAGCTGGAGAGCCAGGAGCACACGGCCATCGTGGTCAGCCTGACCCTGCTGGTATCCATTCTGCTTATCAGCCTTCTCCTTAGCCGCAGGATAACCAAAAGCGTTACCGTTCCCATACAGAAGCTCTGCAACGAGACAGAGAGGGTTGCAAAGGGAGATTTCACCTCCGGCCCCAAGATCGAGGCGGGGGATGAGCTGGCAATCCTTACGGGAAGCTTTGACCACATGAAGGAGGAAATCGGGCGGCTGATTGAGGACATACGGCAGGAACAGAACCAGCGCCGGGTCATGGAACTGCAGCTTCTTCAGGAGCAGATCAATCCTCACTTCCTCTACAACACCCTGGATACCATTGTGTGGCTGGCGGAGGGAGGGCAAAACCGGGCCGTGGTGGACATGGTCACCTCCCTGTCAGAATTTTTCCGCACAACCCTCAGCGGAGGAAAGGATTTTATCACCATGCGCGAGGAAATCGGCCATATTAAAAGCTATCTCCAAATCCAGAAGGTCCGCTACCAGGATATCATGGACTATGAGGTCACCCTTGAAAAATCCCTGGAGGAATGCAGAATCCTGAAGCTTACCCTCCAGCCTCTGGTGGAGAACGCCCTTTACCACGGAATCAAGAATAAAAGGGGGAAGGGACGTATCTGGGTCCGGGGATACGCAAAGGAGGACATGGCTGTGCTGGAGGTGGAGGATGACGGAGCGGGCATGACGGAGGAGGAGACGGAGGCCGTCAGGCGAAAGCTCAGAGGGGAAAAGGATTCGTCCTTACGGGAGGGGCCTGCTCCCAAGGGAGGTTTTGGGCTTTTCAATGTGGCGGAGCGCCTGCGCCTGAACTATGGTTCCCGGTGCAGTCTGGAGTTCGGGAGTGTCCTGGGGCTGGGCACAAGGGCAGTGGTGACCATTCCCCTGGAATCCGGATATGGCGGGGAAGGGGAGGATTGAAAAATATCCAACCATAATCGTAAAAAAACACCCAAATGTATGAATAAACTGTGAAAAATCTAAAAATCGTGTACAAAACAACGGAGAAATTCCGTTGTTTTTGTTATTAACAACTGATATGATTATTCCAACAAGGGGAAACAAAATACAAATCAAGGAGGTTTACGTATTATGAGAAAAAAAGGATTAAGCGTTATGTTATGTGCAGCAATGGCAGCATCCCTGCTGGCAGGGTGCGGCGGCGGAAGCAAGCCTGCAGAGACAGCAGCAGCTCCCGCGGCAGCTGAGACAACGGCGGCGGCCGACACCACGGCAGCTCCTGAGAAGACAGAGGCTGAGACAGAGGCTGAGGCAAAGGACGACGCGGCATCCGGTGATTTGATTGTGGTTGGTTATGCGCAGGTTGGCGCTGAGTCTGACTGGAGAACAGCTAATACAGAGTCCTTCAAGTCCACCTTTACAGAGGAAAACGGCTACAAGCTGATTTTTGACGATGCACAGCAGAAACAGGAGAACCAGATTAAGGCCATCAGAAGCTTCATCCAGCAGGATGTTGACTACATCGTAGTGGCTCCCGTAGTTGAGACAGGATGGGAGGCGGTTCTCCAGGAGGCACAGGAAGCAGGAATTCCGGTTATCCTGTCCGACCGTCAGATGGACGTGGATGAGAGTCTGTATGAGTGCTGGGTAGGCGGCAATTTCATCAAGGAAGGCGAGACAGCAGGAAACTGGCTGGCTGATTACTTAAAGGCACAGGGAAGAGACGGCGAGGACATCAACATCGTTACTCTTCAGGGAACCATCGGAGCATCCGCTCAGGTTGGCCGTACAGAAGGTTTTGGAAACATCTTAAAGCAGCATGACAACTGGAAAATGTTAGATATGCAGACAGGCGAATTTACACAGGCTAAGGGCCAGGAAGTTATGGAATCCTTCCTTAAGTCCTATGACGATATCGATGTGGTAGTGGCTGAGAACGACAACATGGCATTCGGCGCTATCGATGCAATCAAGGCAGCCGGCAAAACCTGCGGACCTGACGGCGACATCATCATCTTCTCCTTCGACGCAGTTAAGGCAGCATTTGACGCCATGATAGCCGGCGATTTAAACGCGGCATTTGAGTGCAACCCGTTACACGGACCGCGTGTAGATGAAATCATCAAGAAGCTGGAGAAGGGCGAGACTGTTGAGAAGATTCAGTATGTAGACGAAGCTTACTTCGATACATCCATGGATTTGGAATCTATCAAGGCTGAGCGCGCTTATTAATCAACATTTTCGTAACAGTACAGGAAAGGCGGTGGGGAGAGTCGTTGCACGGCTCTCCCCCTTTTCAAGCCTGAGGCTGGATGTTTTCAAGTAACTGAGCCCTGGAAATGGGGCGTATAACGGTAGAAAGGCGGAAATCGCATGGAGCAGAACGTTGTTTTGGAAATGCGGGGAATCAACAAGAATTTCCCCGGTGTAAAGGCGCTGCAGGATGTGGATTTTACTTTGAGAAAAGGCGAAATCCATGCCCTTATGGGCGAGAATGGTGCCGGGAAGTCTACACTGATCAAGGTGCTGACCGGCGTGGAGGAGTTTGAAACCGGTACAATCCGGATGGAAGGCTCATCCAATACCATCATCAACCGGTCGCCCCAGGAAGCGCAGGAGAATGGCATCAGCACGGTTTACCAGGAGGTTAACCTGTGTCCCAATCTGTCAGTGGCTGAGAACCTTTATATCGGCAGAGAGCCGAAAAAAGGTCCCATGATTGACTGGAGGACGATGAAGGAGGATGCCAGGAAGCTGCTGGAGGGACTGGATATCCACATTGATGTGACCATGGCTGTGGAGAACTATTCCATTGCCATCCAGCAGATGATTGCCATTGCCAGGGCTGTTGATATGTCGGCCAAGGTGCTGATTCTGGATGAACCCACATCCTCCCTGGACGACGGTGAGGTGGAGAAGCTGTTCGTGCTGATGAGACAGCTTAGGGCCAAGGGAATCGGAATCATCTTCGTGACCCATTTCCTGGAACAGGTATATGCTGTCTGTGACAGGATTACGGTCCTCAGAAACGGTACACTGGTGGGCGAATTCAAGGTGGAGGAGCTGCCAAGGGTACAGCTGGTGGCCAAGATGATGGGTAAGGATTTCGACGATCTGGCTGCCATCAAGAAGGAAGGCATGTCCACGGTCAAGGAAGATGTGATCATAAGCGCCAGGGGGCTGGGCTGCAAGGGGACCATCAAACCCTTCAGCCTGGATATCCATAAAGGCGAGGTCATCGGCCTTACAGGGCTTCTGGGCTCCGGCCGTTCCGAGCTGGTCCGGGCCATATACGGCGCCGATAAGCCGGACAGCGGCGAGCTGGCCGTAAAGGGAAAGAAGCTAAAGGTCAACGCGCCCATTGACGCCATGATGGAAGGCATGGCCTACCTGCCTGAAAACCGCAAGGAGGAGGGAATTATCGCGGATCTGTCTGTGCGGGAGAACATTATCATTGCCCTCCAGGCCAAGAAAGGCATGTTCAAGCTCATGAGCAGGAAGGAACAGGAGGAATTCACGGACAAATACATTGATATTCTTCAAATCAAGACAGCCGACAGGGAGACTCCCATTAAACAGCTCTCAGGCGGCAACCAGCAGAAGGTGATTCTGGGACGCTGGCTTCTGACCAATCCGGATTTTCTGATTCTGGATGAGCCCACAAGGGGAATTGATATCGGTACCAAGACAGAGATTCAGAAGCTGGTCCTGAGGCTTGCGGAGGAAGGCATGGCCGTGGTGTTTATTTCCTCTGAAATCGAGGAGATGCTCCGCACCTGCAGCCGTATGGCGGTCATGCGCGACGGCGAGAAGGTGGGAGAGCTTAAGGAAGACGAGCTGAGCCAGGATTCCATCATGAAAGCAATTGCAGGAGGAGGGGAAGAATGATGGGGAAACTTAAAAAGTTGACAGGTTACAGGCTTTTTCTTCCGTTATCCTGTCTTATCATAGTACTGTTAATCAACCTGATTACCACGCCCACGTTTTTTAGGATTACCATCAATAACGGCGTTCTCTACGGATATATCATCGACGTCATCAACCGTGCCAGCGAGCTGGTGGTGCTGGCCGTGGGCATGACCCTGGTGGTATCTGCCTCGGCGGGAACCGATATTTCCGTGGGCGCCGTCATGGCAGTGGCTGCGGCTGTGTGTACCAGGGTCCTGGCGGGCGGCGAGGTGTCGGTCAATGAGTATGCCAATCCTTACATCCTGGCCGTGCTGGCAGCCCTGGCCGTGGCGGTGGTGTGCGGCGGCTTTAACGGCTTTCTGGTTGCAAAGCTTAAGATACAGCCCATGGTGGCGACCCTGATTCTGTTTACAGCGGGCAGGGGTATATCCCAGCTGGTGACAAACGGACAGATTACATACATCCGTGTGGACGGATATAAGCTGCTGGGCAACAACATACCGGGAATTCCCATTCCCACCCCTATCTTTGTAGCTGTAATCGCGGTGGCGCTCACCTATATTCTGTTAAATAAGACAGCCATGGGCATGTACATTCAGTCTGTGGGCATCAATGAGAGGGCATCCCGGCTGGTAGGCCTTAAATCCGTGAAAATCATCTGGATGGCCTACGCGTTCTGCGGACTGTGCGCGGGAATCGCGGGACTGGTGGCATCCTCCCGCATTTATTCCGCGGATGCCAACAACATCGGCCTCAACATGGAGCTGGACGCTATCGCGGCAGTGGCTTTAGGCGGCAACTCACTGGGCGGAGGCCGGTTCTCGCTGTTGGGCTCCGTAATCGGCGCCTATACCATCCAGGCCCTGACCACCACTCTCTATGCCATGAGCGTGCCCGCGGACCAGATTCCGGTATACAAGGCCATTGTGGTTATACTGATTGTGGCTGTACAGTCAGAGGAGCTTAAGAAATTCAGGAAACGTCTGGCATCCAGACATGCGTCCAGGAATGTGAAAGGGGGAGCGGCATAATGAAAAACAAAAGTGAAAAGAAAAAGCTGGACGGCAACTCCTTCCTGCTGGCTGTCACTATCATACTATTCTTTGTAATGTACATAGTCGGCATCATCATGTTTGGCGGAAGGGGATTTGCAAAGGTACAGAACTTCCTCAACCTGTTCATATCCAACGCTGGCCTGATTGTGGTGGCAACAGGCATGACAATTGTCATGATCACAGGCGGCATCGATATTTCCGTTGGTTCCGTGGTGGCCATGGTGTGCATGATGCTGGCCTGGATGATGGAGAGGGGGAACATCGGTGCGTTTCCGGCCATCCTTATTGTTCTGGTCACGGGATGTATATTCGGCCTGGTACAGGGCTTTCTGGTGGCCTACCTTAAGATACAGCCCTTTATCGTGACCCTGGCGGGCATGTTCTTCGCTAGAGGCATGACCTCCATTATCAGCCAGGAGATGATCAGCATTACCAACAAGACGTTTACCGGCATTGCCACATTCAAGATGTATCTGCCCTTTGGAGGTTATCTGAATAAGAAGGGAGTCATGATTTACCCTTACGTATACCCAAGCGTTATCATCGCTCTCGTGGTTCTGGCCATTGTATTTGTAGTTCTTAAGTATACCAAGTTCGGCCGTTCTATTTATGCCATTGGCGGAAATGAACAGTCTGCCCTGCTGCTGGGACTGAATGTGAGAAGAATCAAGCTTCAGGCTTATGTGCTGGACGGATTTCTGGCAGGACTGGGCGGCCTCTTGTTCTGCATGAACACATGCTCCGGTTTCGTGGAGCAGGCCAAGGGATTTGAGATGGACGCCATCGCATCCTCGGTCATCGGCGGAACTCTTCTGACAGGCGGTGTGGGAAATGTAATCGGAAGCCTTTTCGGAGTATTGATTAAGGGTACCATTGAATCCTTCATCACCTTCCAGGGTACCCTTTCCTCCTGGTGGGTGAGAATTACCATTGCGGCCCTTCTCTGTTTCTTCATCGTGCTTCAGAGCCTGATCGCGGCCCTGAAGAGAAAGAACAAGTAACAGGAAACAGCGGTGCCCTGCCGCCAGGCAAAAGTAAACAAAAAACGGTTAAAAAATTAACGGAACATTGAGCCAGCAAGCAGGCCGTCGGCTTGCTGGCTTTTGTTTGCCCAGCATGGGCGTTTTCTAATGGGTGAAAGTCCCAAGTGCGCG
>ENA-ORUW01001873-ORUW01001873.1-human-gut-metagenome-genome-assembly--contig:-NODE-1873-length-13304-cov-4.555061_pt1 | contig 13304 bp, 10 predicted proteins | sample MGYA00242088_ERZ509227 | MGnify/ENA primary metagenome ERZ509227 (study PRJEB26280, sample SAMEA2338816) | human gut metagenome | biome: human gut; feature: human-associated habitat; material: faeces... | reverse complement strand
CTACGGCTTTGCCATCATCTACTCCTTTGGCAAGCAGGGCCTCATCACCCGGCTGCTGGGCCACCAGTTCTTTGACATCTACGGCTTTGGCGGCCTGCTGGTGGGGTATGTGATCTACACGGTGCCGGTGGCCTTCCTGCTGATCCACAACACCATGGGGTATGTGGACAAAAAGACCCTGGTGGTCTCCAAGGCCATGGGGGACGGGACCCTGTCCACCTTCTGGATCGCCATCCTCCGCCCCCTGTTGGGGACCTTGGCCGGCGCCTTCATCCAGGCCTTCTTCCTCTGCTTCACCGACTTCGGCATTCCCGCCTCGGTGGGCGGGGATTACGAGGTCATCGCCACTGTGCTCTACAACGAGATGCTGGGCGGCGTGCCCGACTTCAACCGGGGCGCGGTGATCTCGGTGGTGATGCTCCTGCCCTCCATTGTGAGCATCCTCCTGCTGCGCTTCCTGGAGCGGTACAACATCCGCTATGACCGCATCAGCGACGCCGACCTGCGCCGCAACCCCGGCCGGGACACCGCCTGGGGCCTGTCCGGCACGGTGCTGGCCATCCTGATCCTGTGCATGTTCGTGGTGATCTTCGTGGTGCCCCTGGTGGAGCGCTGGCCCTACCAGACCGGGTTCACCTTGGAACACTTCCAAGAGGTCTTCTCAGACAATGAGCTGCAGACCGTCTACCTCAACTCCTTGGGCATGGCCCTGGCCACGGCGCTGTTCGGCACCCTGGCGGCCTACGGCGCGGCCCTCATCACCGCCCGGAGCAAGCTGCCCGGCTGGTGCAAGCAGGTCATCGACGCCATCGCCCTGGTGACCAACACCATCCCCGGCATGGTCCTGGGCCTGGCCTTCCTGTTCGTCTTCTCGGGGACTTCCCTGCAAAACACCTTCCCCCTGATGATCCTGTGTAACATCGTCCACTATTTCTCCACCCCCTACCTGATGATGAAGAACTCCCTGTCCAAGATGAACGCCGGGTGGGAGACCACCGCCATGCTCATGGGGGACAGCTGGCCCAAGACCATCCTCCGGGTGGTGACCCCCAACGCCGCGGCCAGCCTCATCGAGACCTTCAGCTATTACTTCATCAACTCCATGGTCACCATCAGCGCCCTGATCTTCCTGGCCGGGGCCCGCACCATGGTCCTCACCACCAAGATCAAGCAGCTGCAGTACATCAACGAGTATGACCAGGTGTTTGTGCTGTCCCTGCTGATCCTGGCCACCAACCTCATTGCAAAAGCCATCTTTACCTGGCTTGCAAATAAAAGTTCCCGGAAGGGAAGCAGTAACGCAAAGAAGAGAAAGGAAATGAAAGCATCATGAATCTCAAGAAGTTATTGGCTCTGGGCCTGTCCCTGACCATGGCCACAGCCCTTCTGGCTGGCTGCGGCAGCACCAACGACACCTCCGCCGACGCCGGCAGCGCCGGGGAGAGCGGCGACACCTCCGCGGAGCAGGTGGTCATCTATTCCAACGCCGACGAGGAAGCCATCACCGCCATGGAGAACGCCCTGGACAGCAACGGCTATGAGGGCCAGTATGTGTTCCAGACCTTCGGCACCTCTGAGCTGGGCGGCCGCCTGCTGGCAGAGGGCACCAACCTGGAGGCCGACATGGTCACCATGAGCACCTTCTACCTCCAGAGCGCCCAGGACCAGAACAACATGTTCCTCCCCCTGACCTTTGCCGTGAACACCCTGGAAGAGGTGCCCGACTACACCGCCCCCATCACCTCCCAGGAGGGCGCCATCATCGTGAACACCGAGATGTTGGCCGAGAACAACCTCCCCATGCCCACCTGCCTGAAGGACCTGGCTGACCCCGCCTATGCCGGCTTTGTGGCCGTCACCGACGTGCAGTCCTCCTCCACCGCCTGGCTGCTGATGCAGGCTCTGGTGTCTGAGTACGGCGAGGAAGAGGCCCAGAACATCCTCCACGACATCTATGTCAACGCCGGCGACCATGTGGAATCCTCCGGTTCCGCCCCCCTGCAGCTGTGCGAGGCTGGTGAGGTAGCCGTGGGCTTCGGCCTGCGCCACCAGGCTGTGGCTGCCAAGAACGACGGCCTGCCCATCGACTATGTGGACCCCACCGAGGGCAACTTCTCCCTGACCGAGTCCGTGGCCGTGCTGGACAAGGGCGATGCCACCAACCCCCTGGCCATGGAGATGGCCCGGTGCATCATAGAAAACGGCCGCGCCGAGCTGATCCAAACCTACCCCAATCCCCTCTATGAGGGCGAGACCGCCGACCCCGCCAACCGGTCCGCCTACCCCAGCATCTTTGACGAGCCCCTGACCTTCGAGCTGTTCACCGCCCACCAGGAGCTCTCCGAACGGGCCAAGGGCTGAACTGGCTTGTCTGTGAGAAAAGGAGGAACCGACCATGAATACCTATAAACTACTGACCCCCGGGCCCCTGACCACCACCGACACGGTGAAGGAGGAGATGCTGGTGGACCGGTGCACCTGGGATGACGACTACAAGGCCGTCACCCAGAAGATCCGCCGCCAGCTGCTCCAGCTGGGGCACGTGTCGGAGGATGACTACACGGCCGTCCTGATGCAGGGCAGCGGCACCTTCGGAGTGGAGAGCGTCCTCTCCAGCGTGGTGGGGGACGAGGACAAGGTCCTCATCTGCTCCAACGGGGCCTACGGGGTGCGCATGACCCGGATCTGTGACCGGAACCGCATTCCCTATGTCCACTACGCCGAGAGTTATGACCACATCCCCGACCCCGCCCGCGTCGCCCGTCTGCTGGCTCAGGACCCGGCCATTACCCACGTGGCCATGGTCCACAGTGAGACCACCAGCGGCATCCTCAACGACATCCAGTCCGTGGGCAAGGTGGTCCGGGACGCTGGGCGGACCTTCATCGTGGACGCCATGTCCTCCTTCGGCGGGGTGGATATCCCCGTCTCCGACTGGGGCATCGACTTTCTGGTGTCCAGCGCCAACAAGTGCATCCAGGGAGTACCCGGCTTCTCCTTCATCCTGTGCCGCCGGGACAAGCTGCTCTCCAGCGAGGGCAAGGCCCGCTCTCTGTCTCTGGACCTGCTGGACCAGTGGAAGGGGATGGAGAAGGACGGCAAGTGGCGCTTCACCTCCCCCACCCATGTGGTGCTGGCCTTCTCCAAGGCACTGGACGAGCTGGAGGCGGAGGGGGGCATCCCCGCCCGGCACCGCCGCTATGCCGAGAACAACCGCCTGCTCATTGAGAAGATGCGCGCCATGGGATTTGCCCCATACATCGACGGGAGCCGCCAGGGCCCCATCATCACCACCTTCTTCTATCCCGCCGGGGTACCCTTCCAGTTCTCCGAGTTTTACACCTACATCAAGGAGCGGGGCTACGTCCTCTACCCGGGCAAGCTCACCGATGCAGATACCTTCCGGGTGGGCAACATCGGAGAGATCTACCCGGAGGATATTGAGAAACTTGCTTCCATCATCGCCGGCTTCCTGGCCGCCCATAAGGAGGAGATCGCATGATCCGGGCCGTCATCTTTGACTGGGCGGGCACCACTGTAGACTACGGCTGCTTCGCCCCCGTCCAGGCCTTTCAGGAGGCCTTCGCCCACCACGGCGTGCCGGTCACCCTGGAGGAGACCCGTAAGCCCATGGGTATGCTGAAGCGGGACCACATCCGCACCATGCTCCGAATGGAGCGCATCGCCCGGGTCTGGGAGGAGACCCACGGCCGCCCCGCGGGGGAGGAGGACGTGGAGGCTGTGTACGCCCTGTTTGAGCCCAAGCTCTTCTCCATCCTGGACCGGTTTTCCACACCCAAACCGTTTGCGGTGGAAACAGCGGCCGCCCTGCGGGAGATGGGGCTGAAGATTGGCTCCACCACCGGCTATACCGACTCCATGATGCACATTGTCGCACCCAAGGCCGCCCGGCTGGGCTACGCCCCCGACTTCTGGATCAGCCCCGACGGGGTGGGCGGCAGGGGCCGTCCCGATCCCTACATGATCTTTGAAAACCTGAAGGCGCTGGAGGTCCCCAGTGTGAAGAACGCCGTGAAGGTGGGGGACACTGTCTCCGACATCCGGGAGGGGGTCAACGCCGGCGTGTGGTCAGTGGGGGTCATCGAGGGCAGTTCCGTCCTGGGTCTGAGCCAGACAGAGTACGAGGCCCTCACTCCGGAGGTGCGCAGGGATGCCTGCCGCCGGGCAGAGGAGACCTTCCGCACCGCTGGAGCCCACTTTGTGCTGAACGATTTGTCCCAGCTGCCGGAGCTCATTCGGATGATCGGGTAATCACAACCCAAGTACATCTCAACTGATGCTGCCCCCAGGCCATGCAGATGGAGAAACCGACAGCAGCCCATAACCCGCAGGCCGTTGGTTCAAATCCGGCCCCAGCAGCCACAAAGCCGTCTGATTTTTTAAGAAATCAGACGGCTTTTCCGTGCATAAAGAGAACTGCCGGAACAGCCGGAGGTTCCCCAAAGCCTAAGCTCTGAAAAAGCATCCTCCTTTGCTGGAATGGAAGAGAGCTGCCAACCACCGGAACGAACAAAAGGAGGAATCAAGTCCGGATGAAATCTGAATGGACGTCATCAATGAATGGATTTGGCAGTTAAGTGAGAGAAAGGCAAGGGACCTTCTGGAAATCAGCTATGTGGGCCGTAGACGTGTCTCCTACCATTTCCGGTTCTCAATTCGAGCCGATTGACTGGACTGAAAAGCGAGCAGAAGCAGCCGTTACAGGCACTGGGCCGGACTGTGCTGCCCACGATTCTCATACCATTAAGATTTTGCCGGCAGATCAGGAGAACAAACTCTCTATGTGAGAGGTGTGCCGACTCCCGAAGTAAGACTTAGCGGCCTTCGGCTCCAGGTTTGTGGCTTTGCTTGGCCGGAACGGCGGGATCCTCCGCCGGACTGATTGCGCCCGAAGACCCCAACATTTCATTTCCGGGAATTGAATATTTCGCCTCACAAAGCCGCCGCCCCGATAGCTCTCTCCCCACGAACCGGGACGATGGAGGGGCTTGTCCGTGCGGCGGTTTGCATATACGCCGACAGCCGGAAAATCCGCAAAAATGATTCAGCACCTTTTCTTTTCGACAAAATACGATATAATAAAGAAAAACGCCTGCTCCACAGCCGGGACGCTGCCTCTCCGTTTGCATGGAATGGATTCGGTGGGATTTGCCGGCGGGAGCTGTTTGAAATTCAGAACACTGCGTATGGGGAGGAGACTCATGATTTCGCTGTTTCTTGTTGAGGATGAGCGGATTGCCCGGGAGAGTATCCGAGACAATGTCCCTTGGCAGGAACACGATATCCTGTTCCTGGGGGATGCGCCGGATGGAGAAGTCGCTCTGCCGCAGCTCCTGGAAAAACGGCCGGATATTCTGCTGACGGACATCAAGATGCCGTTTATGGACGGCCTGGAGCTGGCCCGGATCGTGCGGAAGGAGCTGCCGGATACCCGCATCATCATCCTCAGCGGACACAATGAATTTGAATATGCCAGAAAGGCCATCACCCTGGGCGTAAATGACTATCTGCTCAAGCCTGTCTCCAGCAGGGATATTCTGGAAGCCGTGGACCGCAGCAAGGCGCAGATTTTGGAATGCCGCGCACGGCGGATTGAGCGGCAGAGCCATAGCATCACACAGCGGGAGCTCTTTTTCAGCAATCTGTACAGCGGCATCCTGATGGGACCGGCGCAGATGCTCCAGCGTGCGGCGCAGCTCGGGATCTCTTTGGCTGCAGGAGCCTACCAGATCATCCTGACGGAGCTGGACGGTGTGATACCGGATCGGGAGGCGCTGCGGGACAAGCTGTATGCCGCGCCAATGGCATACGGCTCCGGCTTTGATGGGGGGCGGGCCACGTTCCTGCTGCTGGCGGAAGACGCGGCCGGGCTTCCCCCGAAATTGCGGGAGTTCTCTGCATGGCTGGATGCACTGGCCGGGCAGGAGGGACTGAGCGTGCATCTGCTGCCTGGAAAACAGACGGCCCGGCTCAGCGACCTGCCGAAAGCATACCATCTGCTGACGATTCAGAAAAAGCAGCGGGAGTCCGCAGACAGCAAGACGCTGTCCCACTCCACCTCCTTCCAGCGGGACACCCTGCTGGACTTTTTGCGGACTGGGAAGCCGTCTGCGCTTCCGTCGTTTTGGGCCCACTACCGGCCGACCATCGAGTCGGGGTATTCCTCCTTTGTCTATCGCTGCTATCTCTATACAGAGCTTTTCTTTGTGGTCCATGAGTTCTGCCAGGAAAACCGGATCCCCCTTCCGGAATCCCTGCGCCAGGAGGATCTGCTGGAAAAGCGTATTCTGCTGACGAATTCCGTAGATGATTTCCTGACGCTGGCTTGCCAGCTCTGCGAAGAGGTGATGGAGGTCCGCCCCGGGGGCAGCCGGCACACGCCCTCCGCAGAGCAAGCCAGAGCGTATATCGACCGCCACTATATGGACCCGGAGCTGTCCCTCTCCTCGGTTGCGAATGCAGTGTCTGTAAGCCCCAACCACCTCAGCACGCTTTTCAAATCCAAAATTGGCGTCGGGTTCAGTGAATATCTGACGGAGGTCCGAATTCGCCAGGCCAAACGCCTGCTGATTACCAGCGATCTGCGGGTCAGTGAGGTCGGAGAACGGGTGGGGTATCAGAATATGGAGTATTTCAGCATGCTGTTCAAGAAAAACACCGGGCAGACGCCCAGCCAGTACCGCCGCTCCCACACGCTATGAGACGGATGAGTCGTGCAGCCGGCGCCCTGAAAACCGCCCTGGGCCGCCGTGGGAGCATACGGAGCAAGATCCTGGCGGGGTTTACGGTCATCCTGGTGGGGATGTTGAGTATCAACCTGCTGGTTATCGGCCTGTCCCACCACTTTTTGGGAGAATACCATATCCTGGCGGAGCGGGTCATTTCCGCAAACAAGCTGATCCCCACTGTCCGGGATGACGTGAGCCTGGACGCCTATTATCTGGTGGCGGGGCGCCGCACCCTGGAGACGACCCAGCTCTTCCACCACATGGAGGAAATTCGCCAGGGGCTGTATCTGCTGAAGCAGGAGAACAATTCTGAAAACGGCCGGATCCAGCTGCAGATTGCCACGCGCACCTTCGGCACCCTGCAGCGGTACTGTCAGAAGCTGGGGCAGGAGATTGATGCGGACGTGTCCCTGGAACTGCAGAATGTGACGCTGGAGCAGATTCGGGATGTCTCCGCCCTGGTGTACAACCAGATTGAGGAATACATTTATCTGGAGCTGCTCTGGGGGGAGTCCATTGATCAGATGCTCCAGACCGGATTTCAGCTGCTGCTGCTGGGGGATCTGGCGGCGGTGGTGCTGATGGTGGCGGTTCTGGCATTTTTGCTGATGCGCATCAACCGGACCATCAACGACCCCATCCAGGCGCTGGTGGAAAACACCCGGCGGCTGGCGGAGGGCGACTTTGATGCCCTGATGGAAGATGCCGGGGAGAATGAGGTCACCATCCTCAACAAGAGCTTCAACCGCATGGCGGCAAAACTCCAGCGCCTGATGGAAAAAGTGGAGGAGGACACCCGCACCCAGGAGCAGCTGGAGCTGCGGCTGCTTCAGGAACAGATCAATCCCCACTTTCTCTACAACACGCTGGAGATCATCGTCTGGCTGGCGGAGTCCGGGGATAAGGAGCAGGTCATTCAGGTGGTCCAGTCCCTCTCCCGGTTTTTCCGGGTGGTCCTCAGCAAAGGCCGCGCAGTGGTGTCCCTTCAGGAGGAGCTGTCCTGCATCCAAAGCTATCTCTATATTCAGAAAGTGCGCTATGCCGATATCCTGAACTATGAGATCCAGGCGGAGCCCGAAGCCTTGGACTGCCGGATCCAAAAGCTGAGCCTGCAGCCCCTTGTGGAAAACGCGCTGTACCACGGCATTGAAAAGAAGCGGGGGGGCGGCACCATCCGCGTCTGCGCCGATGTGAAGGACGGTTGCCTGGTGGTTCAGGTGGCAGATGACGGCTGTGGCATGACGCCTGAGAAATTGGAGGAAGTGCAACGGGAGGTGGCCGGAGATCTCGGCCAGATTTCCGAGGGCGGGTTTGGGCTGCCCAATATTCAAAAGCGCATTCAGCTGGCCTATGGAGCAGATTACGGCATTCACGTGAGTTCTCGGCTGGGCTGCGGGACTCGGGTCACACTGCAGATTCCGGCAAAATCGTAAAAAAGCTGAGAAGCAGCAGAAAAAAGCAAAAGTCCGGCTTTCCGGCCGGACTTTTTTCTGTAAAATTCAAATAAAAACCCGTTGGAGCGCCTCTTTTCAAAGGTGGAGGCGTCTTGTATATTATTTAACACAGGGCGCGAGACCGCCCATTCGGAAGATGAAGAAAGCGAGAAAGGATTGAAAGGTATGAAACTGAAGAAATGGTTGACCGGCGTTTTGGCCGCTGCGATGGCCCTGTCTCTGGCCGCCTGCAGTGATGGAGGCGCGGAAAGCGCCGATGCCGGCAGTGAGGACAGCATCACCCTTGGATTTGCCCAGGTCGGTTCTGAGAGCGAGTGGCGCACTGCCAACACCGACAACATCAAGGCTGCCGCGGAGGCCGCCGGCGTGACCCTCCAGTTCTCCGACGCACAGCAGAAGCAGGAGAACCAGATCAAGGCCATCCGCTCCTTCATCGCATCTGACGTGGATGTGATCTCCTTCTGCCCCATCGTGGAGACCGGCTGGGATACGGTCCTGCAGGAGGCCAAGGACGCCGGGATCCCGGTGGTCCTGGTGGACCGCGGCGTGACTGCGGACCCCTCTCTGTATGTGACCCACATCTTTGCCGACGCCCTGAAGGAGGGTGCCAATGCCTTCAATTGGGTTGACGAGTATATGACTGCTGAGGGCAAGACTCCCCGTGCCGGCGGCGATCAGTTCCAGGTGGCGATTCTGGAGGGCACGGTCGGCTCCTCCGTGGCCGCCGACCGCCTGCAGGGATTCACCGATGCCATGGCCGAATCCCCCAACAGCGGCAAGTACAACGTCATCTGTTCCCAGACCGGTGAGTACACCCGTGCCAAGGGCATGGAGGTCATGGAGTCCTTCCTGAAGTCCGACGGGGACAAGATCGATATTCTCTTCTCCTGCAACGGGGATATGGCTCTGGGCGCTATTCAGGCCATTGAGGCTGCCGGACTGAAGCCCGGTGAGGACATCGTCATCGTCTCCATCGACGCCGCCAAGGGCGAGTTCAACGCTATGATCGAGGGCAAGATGAACTGCGCCGTGGAGCACACCCCCAACTTCGGCGAGACCCTGATGGAAACCGCCAAGAAGATTGTGGCCGGCGAAGAAGTCCCCGCCACCATTGAGCTGGAAGAGGGGATCTTCCCCGCTGACATTGCCGAGCAGGAGCTGCCCAACCGCACCTATTGACCGGCTTTCGCCAACCGTTCCATGATCCCGCGGGCGGGGGATGTCCTCCCCGCCCGCGGACTGTTTTGCCCTGGCTCCCCAGGGCCTCCGGCGGGATGCCAGGCCCGCCGAATCCAAGACAAAGGATGTGATGACCTGTGGCAGAAGAAGCCCTGTTGACAATGCGGGGAATCTGTAAATACTTCCCCGGCGTCCGCGCGCTGGAGAATGTGGATTTCATCCTGCACTCCGGTGAAGTCCACGCGCTGGTCGGCGAAAACGGCGCGGGAAAATCCACCCTGATTAAGGTCCTGACTGGCGTCCACGCAAAGGACGGCGGCAAGATCGCCATGGAGGGCAGGCCCATTTCCCCCTCCAGCCCGCTGGAGGCCATGAAGTGCGGCATTTCCACCGTGTATCAGGAGGTCAACCTGTGCCCCAATCTGAGCGTGGCGGAGAACATCTTTATCGGCCGTGAGCCCAAAAAGGCGGGCGGCATCGACTGGAAGACCATCAACCGCCGGGCCGCGGAGCTGCTGACTACGCTGAATCTGAACATTGACGTGACAAAGACGCTGGGGAGCTACTCGGTGGCCGTCCAGCAGATGATTGCCATTGCCCGTGCGGTGGATGTGGACGCAAAGGTGCTGATCCTGGACGAGCCCACCTCCTCCCTGGATGAGGAGGAGACCCAGCGCCTGTTCGCAGTGGTGCGCAAGCTGAAGGCCCAGGGCCTGGGGGTCATCTTTGTCTCCCACTTCCTGGATCAGATCTATGAGCTCTGCGACCGGATCACGGTGCTGCGCAACGGTGAGCTGGTGGGCGCCTATGCCGTGGCGGAGCTGCCCCGGGTGGAGCTGATCTCCAAGATGATCGGCAAGGAGCTGGGGGATATTCAGAGCATGGGCAAAAACACCGCCCTGTGCGGGGACGAGGTGCTGATCGAGGCCGACGGACTCTCCGCGTTCGGCCGTATCCAGGATTTTGACCTGCAGATCCACAGGGGCGAAGTCGTGGGCTTTGCCGGCCTGTTGGGCTCAGGCCGCACGGAAACGGCAGAGCTTCTGGCCGGCGTGGCCAAGCCCGAACAGGGCGCACTGCGGATGAACGGCCGGGAAGTCCATTTCAACTCCCCCCTGGACGCCATGCACCACAAGATCGCCTTTTGCCCGGAGGACCGGAAGATCCAGGGCATCATCGGGGACCTCTCCGTCCGGGAGAACATCATCATCGGCCTTCAGGCCAAAAAGGGCATGTGGAACCACATTCCCCTGAAGGAGCAGGAGCGGATCGCCGACGAATACATCAAGCTGCTGCAGATCAAGGTCTCCTCTCCGGAGCAGCTGATCCGCAACCTCTCCGGCGGCAACCAGCAGAAGGCCATCATCGCCCGCTGGCTGGTGACGCAGCCGGATCTGCTGATCCTGGATGAGCCCACCCGCGGCATCGACATCGGCACCAAGACGGAGATCCAGAAAATGGTGATCCAGCTGGCCCGGGAGCAGCACATGTCCATCATCTTCATCTCCAGCGAGATTGACGAGATGACCCGCACCTGCACACGCCTGGCAGTCCTGCGGGACCGGCGGAAGGTGGCGGAACTGACCGGCGACGACATCAACTCCGACCGGGTGATGGCAGCCATTGCAGGAGGTGCCTGAATGATGGGAAAAGTGAAAAAGGTGACGTCCAACCACCTGTTTCTGCCGCTGTTTGCCCTGGCTCTGCTGCTGGTGTTCAACGCGTTTGCCACCCCCGGCTTTTTTGCCATTGAGTTCCAGAACGGCCAGTTTTACGGGCGCATTATTGACATTCTCAACCGGGCTTCGATCCTGGTGATCTTGTCCATGGGCATGACCTTCGTCATCGCCACCGGGGGCATCGACATCTCCCAGGGCTCTGTCATCGCCATCTCCGGCGCCATCTGCTGCTCTCTGATCGGCGGAGCAGGGGACGGCACCGCCAATATGCCGCTGCTGCCGGCCTGTCTGATCGCCGTGCTGGTCTGCGCCCTGTGCGGCGTGTGGAACGGCTTCCTGGTCTCCAAGCTGAAGATCCAGCCCATGGTGGCCACACTGATCCTGCTGACCGCCGGACGAGGCATCGCCATGCTGATTACCAAGGGGCAGAATGTCACCGTGTACTATGAGCCCTTCACCTACATCGGCACCACCATTCCCGGCAGCCCCCTGCCTACCACCATCTTCATTGCCGCCCTCATGGTGCTGTTTGTGGTTCTGATCCAGAAAAAGACGTCTGTGGGACTGTTCGTCCAGGCGGTGGGCATCAATGCCAACGCCGCCCGGCGCACGGGCCTCAAGGTCTCCTCCATCATCTTTATGGTGTACGTCTTCTCCGGCATCTGCGCCGGCATTGCCGGACTGATGGAATCCTCCATGATCGCGGCGGCGGACCCCAACAACGCCGGCCTCAACATGGAGATGGACGCCATCTTGTCCGTGGCCTTGGGCGGAACGCTTCTCAGCGGCGGTAAATTCTACATCGGCGGCTCCATCATCGGCGCCATCACCATCCAGACGATGACCACCACGCTGTACGCGCTGGGCGTCTCCTCGGAGCAGCTGCCGGTATACAAGGCCCTTGTGGTCATTTTGATCTGCCTCCTCCAGTCCGAAAAATTCAAGGGTGTTCTGGAGAAGCGCACAGCAGAAAAGGCGGTGAAGCAGAGATGAAGCAGAAGAGCAGCCTGAAAGACCGCCTGGTCGGTTCCCGGTATTTTTCCTTCGGCATCACCCTGAGCCTGTTCGTGCTGCTGTATGTGGTCGGCATGATGAACTACCGGGGCTTCATGAAGCCCCAGGTGTTCTGCAACCTGCTGATCGACAACGCGGCCCTGATTATTGCCACCATCGGCATCACCTTTGTCCTGCTGATCGGCGGGATTGACATCTCCATCGGCTCTGTGGTGGCGCTGACCTGTATGTCGTCGGCGCAGATGCTGCAGAACACGGGCCTGCCCGCGCCCGCCGTCATCCTGATCGTGCTGGCCATGGGGGCTGTGTTCGGCCTGGTCCAGGGCTGGCTGATTACGGAATTCAACATGCAGCCCTTCATTGTCACGCTGGCGGGGCAGTTCTTCGCCCGCGGCATGACGGCGATCATCTCCCGGGAGACGATTGTTATTGACAATCCCGTGTACACCTCGCTGGCGTCCGCACGGATCTATGTCCTGCCCGGCGGATTCATCTCCGTGGGCGTGGTGATCGCGCTGGTGACGCTGGTTGCGGCCACATTGGTGCTGAAGTTCACCCGATTCGGCCGGAACATCTACGCGCTGGGCGGAAATGAGATGTCTGCGCAGCTGATGGGCCTTCCCACCAAACGGACGAAAATCCTCGCCTACGTGGTGTGCGGCTTCTGCTCGGCGCTGGCCGGTGTGGTCTACTCCCTCATCATGCTCTCCGGGTATCCCCTCCACGCCGTCAGCATGGAGATGGACGCCATCGCCTCCTCCGTGATCGGCGGCACGCTGATGTCCGGCGGCGTGGCCTTCCTGCCAGGCACCCTTCTCGGCGTGCTGATCCAGGGTGTGATCCAAACCTTCATCACCTTCCAGGGGACGCTCTCCGCCTGGTGGACGCGCATCATCATCGCCCTGCTGCTGTGCCTGTTCATTGTGATCCAGGCGGTGGTCAGCCGCAGCCGGCAGCGCCTCAACTCTGAGCACTGATTTTTCCCAATCTTCTTTTCTTCTTTTTTCCGGCACAGTCACCAGGCACGTCCTGGTGGCTGTGTCCATTTCAGGAGGTTTCGGCATGGACGCTTTACTCATCAAAACCGGCGGGCTGCTGCTGATCGTGGCGCTGGGATACCTTCTCAAGAGACGGGGCGTCTTTCAGCAGGGCGATGCCCGTCTGCTGTCCAGGATCATCGTCAACCTGACGCTGCCGGGGGCTCTCCTCTCCAGCTTCAGCGCGTTCAG
>ENA-ORUW01001869-ORUW01001869.1-human-gut-metagenome-genome-assembly--contig:-NODE-1869-length-13317-cov-2.341577_pt1 | contig 13317 bp, 11 predicted proteins | sample MGYA00242088_ERZ509227 | MGnify/ENA primary metagenome ERZ509227 (study PRJEB26280, sample SAMEA2338816) | human gut metagenome | biome: human gut; feature: human-associated habitat; material: faeces... | reverse complement strand
CCGTTGTTCCGTGTCAGTGGTGGCGCATTATAGGGAGTTATTCCGGCCTGACAAGCAAAAAATATAAAAACTTTATTGCTCGCTCATTTTTCAGGCAAAACATCTTAAATATAGTCTTTTCCGTCTAATTTATAGACAAAAACGAGCCCCGAAGGCTCGTTTTATCATTACTGGACGGCGACGATCCGGTCTTCATTAACTTCCAGGCGAATCACTTTACCCGGAACCAATTCACCAGACAGTATTTGCTGTGCCAGCGGGTTTTCGATCTGCTGCTGGATAGCACGTTTCAGAGGACGTGCACCATAGACCGGATCGTAACCGTTCTCGCTCAGCAGTTTCAGCGCCTCGTCAGAAATGTGGATTTCATAACCACGTTCTTCCAGACGTTTGTACAGACGTTTCAACTGAATCTGCGCAATCGACGCAATGTGTTGTTCACCCAGCGGATGGAAGACCACCACTTCATCGATACGGTTAATGAATTCCGGACGGAAGTTATGGCTTACCACACCGAGCACCAGCTCTTTCATGTGCGCATAATCCAGTTCACCAAAACGTTCCTGAATCAGATCGGAACCGAGGTTAGAGGTCATAATGACGACCGTATTACGGAAGTCGACCGTTCTCCCCTGCCCGTCAGTCAGACGCCCATCATCCAGTACCTGCAACAGAATGTTGAAGACATCCGGATGCGCTTTTTCCACTTCATCCAGCAGGATGACAGAATACGGACGACGACGCACCGCTTCGGTCAGATAGCCACCTTCTTCATAACCAACATATCCCGGAGGCGCACCAACCAGACGAGACACCGAGTGTTTCTCCATAAACTCGGACATATCGATACGGACCATCGCCTCGTCGCTATCAAACATAAAGTTCGCCAGCGCCTTACAAAGCTCTGTTTTCCCCACACCCGTTGGGCCGAGAAACAGGAATGAACCAATCGGGCGATTTGGATCCGCCAGCCCCGCACGGCTACGACGAATAGCGTTAGATACCGCATCAACCGCTTCGTTCTGACCAATAACGCGATGGTGCAGTTCTTGCTCCATACGCAGCAGTTTTTCGCGCTCGCTTTCCATCATGCGAGAAACAGGGATCCCCGTCCAACGCGCCAGCACTTCAGCAATTTCGGCATCGGTCACTTTATTACGCAACAGACGCATAGTTTTGCCTTCGAGCTGCGTTGCGGCTTCCAGTTGCTTTTCCAGTTCCGGGATTTTGCCGTATTGCAGTTCAGACATCCGCGCCAGGTCACCCACACGGCGAGCCTGTTCAATAGCAATTTTCGCCTGTTCCAGTTCCGCTTTAATGGTCTGTGTACCAGAAAGCGATGCTTTCTCTGCTTTCCACTCTTCTTCTAACTCGGAGTACTGACGTTCTTTGTCGCTCAGTTCTTCGTTGAGCATATCCAGGCGTTTTTTACTGGCTTCATCAGACTCTTTCATTAACGCCTGTTGTTCCAGTTTAAGCTGGATGATACGACGATCGAGTCGGTCGAGTTCTTCTGGTTTTGAGTCAATCTGCATACGAATGCTGGATGCTGCTTCATCGATCAGGTCGATGGCTTTATCCGGCAGCTGACGGTCAGCAATGTAGCGATGAGACAACGTCGCAGCTGCAACAATTGCCGGGTCAGTAATTTGCACATGGTGGTGCAGTTCGTAACGTTCTTTTAAGCCACGCAGAATAGCAATGGTGTCTTCAACAGAAGGCTCGGCAACAAACACTTTCTGGAAACGACGCTCCAGCGCAGCATCTTTTTCGATGTACTGGCGATATTCGTCAAGCGTCGTGGCACCTACGCAGTGCAATTCACCACGCGCCAGCGCCGGTTTCAGCATGTTTCCGGCGTCCATTGCGCCATCGGCTTTACCCGCGCCGACCATGGTATGTAATTCGTCGATAAACAGGATGACGTTGCCTTCCTGTTTAGCAAGATCGTTAAGTACGCCTTTTAAACGTTCTTCAAACTCACCGCGATATTTCGCCCCAGCCACCAGCGCGCCCATATCCAGCGCCAGTACGCGGCGGCCTTTCAACCCTTCGGGCACTTCGCCGTTGATAATACGCTGCGCCAGACCTTCAACGATGGCAGTTTTACCGACGCCGGGTTCACCAATCAATACCGGGTTATTTTTAGTACGACGTTGCAGCACCTGAATGGTACGGCGAATTTCTTCATCACGACCAATCACCGGATCGAGTTTGCCTTGTTCGGCTCGTTCGGTAAGGTCGATGGTATATTTTTTCAAAGCCTGACGTTGGTCTTCAGCACCTTGATCGTTCACGCTTTCACCTCCACGCATTTGTTCAATCGCTTGAGTAATGTTGGCGGTGGTCGCCCCTGCTGCTTTCAGGATGTCGGCCAGCGTGCCGCGAGACTCAAGTGCCGCCAGAACGAACAGTTCTGACGAGATAAAGTTATCACCACGTTTTTGCGCCAGCTTGTCGCAAAGATTAAGAACGCGCACCAGATCCTGTGATGGCTGGACATCACCACCAGTACCTTCAACCTGTGGTAAACGATTTAATGCCTGATTGATATCTGTGCGCAACTGGCCAGCATTAATGCCAGCGGATGTTAATAAAGGACTAACCGAACCCCCTTCCTGATTCAGCAGGGCGCTCATTAAATGAAGTGGTTCGATGAATTGGTTGTCGTGCCCGAGTGCAAGTGATTGGGCATCGGCAAGAGCAAGCTGGAATTTATTAGTAAGACGATCCAGACGCATAACTCCTCCCATAACGGATCAAAGTTGCTACTGGAGATTAAATGAGGTCATCCCTCAATTATTCAAGGTTATTGACCAGATTAATGTGAAAAGAAAATCACGCGTACCGGATCGTCTTGATTCTTTAGGTTATATCAGCCAAATGAAACTTGCCATACGACCGGTGGTCTTGTCGCGACGATAAGAGAAGAAAGTCTCATTTTCCGTATATGTACAACGGTCGCCGCCGAAAATTTGTTCAACACCAACGCTCGCCAGACGCTGCCGGGCAAGCTGATAAATATCCGCCAGATACTTATCACCATGCTGAATGAAAGCTGTACTCGCTTTGGCGTCTACTGCCATAAACGCCTCGCGAACCTCCGCCCCCACTTCGAACGCACGTGGCCCAATTGCCGGCCCTAACCAGGCGAGAATATTTTCCGGATTATCAGCAAAACAGGAAACCGTCTCTTCCAACACGCCTGCGCACAGTCCACGCCAGCCAGCATGAGCGGCGGCGACTTCCGGTCCCGCTCGATTGCAAAACAGCACAGGGAGGCAGTCGGCAGTCATCACTGCGCAAACCGTGCCAGGCGTATTGCTATAAGAGGCATCTGCTCGTTTTGAGGCATAAGGTTCGCCAATAAGCTTAAGCACGTCTTTGCCGTGTACCTGCTCAAGCCAGACCGGTTTAGAAGGCAAATTGCCCGCAGCAAAAAGTCGCTTGCGATTCTCCCCAACGTGATCTGGGTTATCGCCACAATGGGCACCGAGGTTGAGCGAGTCATACGGGGGTAAGCTCACACCGCCGATACGGGTAGAGCTACAAGCCGCAACACCTTTTGGCAGCGGCCACTGCGGGACAATCAGCTTACTCATAACCAGTCCACTTCATCCTTATGCTCTTCGAAATCGGCGCGCATCTCCTCAATCAGCTCCACCATATCTTGTGGAATAGGCGCATGCCATTCCATTTCGATGCCGGAGATCGGGTGATAAAGACGCAGCATGGTTGCATGAAGCGCCTGACGGTCAAACTTACGCAGCGTGGAGATAAACGCTTCCGAAGCACCTTTTGGCGGACGCGGACGTCCACCATAAACCGGATCGCCCACCAGCGGATGAGTGATATGGGCCATATGCACGCGGATCTGGTGCGTACGTCCGGTTTCCAGACGCAACCGCAGACGCGTGTGCACACGGAAGTGTTCCATGATGCGATAGTGAGTGACCGCCGGTTTACCCATGGGATGTACCGCCATGTGAGTACGTTTGGTCGGGTGGCGGCTGATTGGTTCATCTACTGTACCGCCAGCGGTCATATGACCAATTGCCACCGCTTCATACTCACGTGTAATTTCACGCCGTTGCAAAGATTCGACTAAACGCGTCTGAGCCGGAACGGTTTTTGCCACAACCATCAGGCCAGTGGTGTCTTTATCCAGACGATGGACAATGCCCGCACGCGGTACATCGGCAATGGGCGGATAATAATGAAGCAATGCATTCAGTACCGTGCCATCCGGGTTACCCGCGCCAGGATGTACCACCAGGTCGCGCGGTTTATTAATAACGATGATATCTTCATCTTCATAGACGATATCCAGCGGGATATCCTGCGGTTCAAAACGCGCTTCTTCTTCAATCTCAGCGTTGATGGCAACCTGCTCGCCACCCAATACTTTTTCTTTCGGCTTATCACACACTTTGCCGTTAACCAGCACACGCTGGTCGAGGATCCATTCTTTTATCCGCGAACGTGAATAATCCGGGAACATTTCGGCCAAAGCCTGATCTAAGCGTTGACCGAGTTGGTTTTCGGACACCGTTGCAGTGAGCTGTACTCGTTGTGCCATATATACTGCTTCTTCGTTTATCGTTGGGGTTTTACGGCTTTGCCGTTTAATATAGTGTGCTATTGTAGCTGGTCTTAACCGGGAGCAGGAACAGAGAATCTCCCGTATTACATTTTGAGGAAAGTCAAAACGTCATGACGCGCATGAAATATCTGGTGGCAGCCGCCACACTAAGCCTGTTTTTGGCGGGTTGCTCGGGGTCAAAGGAAGAAGTACCTGATAATCCGCCAAATGAAATTTACGCGACTGCACAACAAAAGCTGCAGGACGGTAACTGGAGACAGGCAATAACGCAACTGGAAGCGTTAGATAATCGCTATCCGTTTGGTCCGTATTCGCAGCAGGTGCAGCTGGATCTCATCTACGCCTACTATAAAAACGCCGATTTGCCGTTAGCACAGGCTGCCATCGATCGTTTTATTCGCCTTAACCCGACCCACCCGAATATCGATTATGTCATGTACATGCGTGGCCTGACCAATATGGCGCTGGATGACAGTGCGCTGCAAGGGTTCTTTGGCGTTGACCGTAGCGATCGCGATCCTCAACATGCACGAGCTGCGTTTAGTGACTTTTCCAAACTGGTGCGCGGCTATCCGAACAGTCAGTACACCACCGATGCCACCAAACGTCTGGTATTCCTGAAAGATCGTCTGGCGAAATATGAATACTCCGTTGCCGAGTATTATACAGAACGTGGTGCATGGGTTGCTGTCGTTAACCGCGTAGAAGGCATGTTGCGCGACTATCCGGATACCCAGGCTACGCGTGATGCGCTGCCGCTGATGGAAAATGCATACCGTCAGATGCAGATGAATGCGCAAGCTGAAAAAGTAGCGAAAATCATCGCCGCAAACAGCAGCAATACATAACAGAAACCTGAAACACAAAACGGCAGCCTTGAGCTGCCGTTTTTTTATTCTGTTAGTTGTGAAACTGAAGCGATTTAGTCGCTATCGATCTCATCAAATATGGCTCGCTTTGAGATATTCCTCAAGTAAAAAAACACCTCTTCCTGCGATTTCTCACAAAAAAGATTCGTTGACAAAAAGTGACAAAATTATGAGATTTCCATCACACATTTTGACATCAGGAACGGTATGCTGAATTTACCAAGACGGGAAGACAAGAGGTAAAATTTATGACAATGAACATTACCAGCAAACAAATGGAAATTACTCCGGCCATCCGCCAACATGTCGCAGACCGTCTCGCCAAACTGGAAAAATGGCAAACACATCTGATTAATCCACATATCATTCTGTCCAAAGAGCCACAAGGGTTTGTTGCTGACGCCACAATCAATACACCTAACGGCGTTCTGGTTGCCAGTGGTAAACATGAAGATATGTACACCGCAATTAACGAATTGATCAACAAGCTGGAACGGCAGCTCAATAAACTGCAGCACAAAGGCGAAGCACGTCGTGCCGCAACATCGGTGAAAGACGCCAACTTCGTCGAAGAAGTTGAAGAAGAGTAGTCCTTTATATTGAGTGTATCGCCAACGCGCCTTCGGGCGCGTTTTTTGTTGACAGCGTGAAAACAGTACGGGTACTGTACTGAAGTCACTTAAGGAAACAAACATGAAACACACACCGTTTTTCTTCGCATTCTTTTTTACCTTCCCCTGAATGGGAGGCGTTTCGTCGTGTGAAACAGAATGCGAAGACGAACAATAAGGCCTCCCAAATCGGGGGGCCTTTTTTATTGATAACAATAAGGCAACACTATGACATCGGAAAATCCATTACTGGCGCTGCGAGAGAAAATCAGCGCGCTGGATGAAAAATTATTAGCATTACTGGCAGAGCGGCGCGAACTGGCCGTCGAGGTGGGAAAAGCCAAATTGCTCTCGCATCGCCCGGTACGTGATATTGATCGTGAACGCGATTTACTGGAAAGATTAATTACGCTCGGTAAAGCGCACCATCTGGACGCCCATTACATTACTCGCCTGTTCCAGCTCATTATTGAAGATTCCGTATTAACTCAGCAGGCGTTGCTCCAGCAACATCTCAATAAAATTAATCCGCACTCAGCACGCATCGCTTTTCTCGGCCCCAAAGGTTCTTATTCCCATCTTGCGGCGCGCCAGTATGCTGCCCGTCACTTTGAGCAATTCATTGAAAGTGGCTGCGCCAAATTTGCCGATATTTTTAATCAGGTGGAAACCGGCCAGGCCGACTATGCCGTCGTACCGATTGAAAATACCAGCTCCGGTGCCATAAATGACGTTTACGATCTGCTGCAACATACCAGTTTGTCGATTGTTGGCGAGATGACGTTAACTATCGACCATTGTTTGTTGGTCTCCGGCACTACTGATTTATCCACCATCAATACGGTCTACAGCCATCCGCAGCCATTCCAGCAATGCAGCAAATTCCTTAATCGTTATCCGCACTGGAAGATTGAATATACCGAAAGTACGTCTGCGGCAATGGAAAAGGTTGCACAGGCAAAATCACCGCATGTTGCTGCGTTGGGAAGCGAAGCTGGCGGCACTTTGTACGGTTTGCAGGTACTGGAGCGTATTGAAGCGAATCAGCGACAAAACTTCACCCGATTTGTGGTGTTGGCACGTAAAGCCATTAACGTGTCTGACCAGGTTCCAGCGAAAACGACGTTGTTAATGGCGACCGGGCAACAAGCTGGTGCGCTGGTTGAAGCGTTGCTGGTACTGCGCAACCACAGTCTGATTATGACCCGTCTGGAATCACGTCCGATTCACGGTAATCCGTGGGAAGAGATGTTTTATCTGGATATTCAGGCCAATCTTGAATCAGCGGAAATGCAAAAAGCATTGAAAGAGTTAGGGGAAATCACCCGTTCGATGAAGGTATTGGGCTGTTACCCAAGTGAGAACGTAGTGCCTGTTGATCCAACCTGATGAAAAAGTGCCGGATGACGTGAATCATCCGGCACTGGATTATTACTGGCGATTGTCATTCGCCTGACGCAATAACACGCGGCTTTCACTTTGAAAACGCTGTGCGTAATCGCCGAACCAGTGCTCCACCTTGCGGAAACTGTCAATAAACGCCTGCTTATCGCCCTGCTCCAGCAACTCAATCGCCTCGCCGAAACGCTTATAGTAACGTTTGATTAACGCCAGATTACGCTCTGACGACATAATAATGTCGGCATAAAGCTGCGGATCCTGAGCAAACAGTCGCCCGACCATCGCCAGCTCAAGGCGGTAAATCGGCGAAGAGAGCGCCAGTAGTTGCTCAAGCTGAACATTTTCTTCTGCCAAGTGCAGCCCATAAGCAAAAGTAGCGAAGTGGCGCAGAGCCTGAATAAACGCCATATTCTGATCGTGCTCGACAGCGCTAATACGATGCAACCGAGCGCCCCAGACCTGAATTTGCTCCAGAAACCATTGGTATGCTTCCGGCTTACGTCCATCACACCAGACTACAACTTGCTTTGCCAGGCTACCGCTGTCCGGGCCGAACATCGGGTGTAACCCCAGCACCGGGCCATCGTGCGCCGCCAGCATGGCCTGTAATGGTCCATTTTTCACCGATGCCAGATCAACCAGAATACAATCTTTCGGTAAAGGCGGTAATTTGCCGATAACTTGCTCAGTAACGTGGATGGGCACACTAACAATCACCATTCCGGCATCGGCAACAATATCAGCCGCTCGATCCCAGTCATGTTGCTCCAGAATCCGCACCTGATAACCCGAGAGTGTTAGCATCTTCTCGAACAGACGTCCCATCTGACCGCCACCACCGACGATAACCACCGGGCGCAGTGACGGACAAAGCGTTTTAAATCCTTTGTCGTTTTCACTGGAGTAAGATTCACGCATCACCCGACGCAAAACATCCTCAATCAGATCTGGCGGTACACCCAGAGCTTCCGCCTCTGCACGACGCGAGGCCAACATAGATGCCTCGCGCTCCGGAACATAAATAGGCAGTCCAAAGCGGCTTTTCACCTCGCCCACTTCAGCAACCAGTTCCAGACGCTTCGCTAATAAATTCAGCAGCGCTTTATCGACTTCATCAATTTGATCGCGTAATGCGGTCAATTCAGCAACCATAATAAACCTCTTAAGCCACGCGAGCCGTCAGCTGCCCGTTCAGATCCTGATGAATTTCACGCAGCAAGGCATCGGTCATTTCCCAGCTAATGCAGGCATCGGTTACGGATACACCGTATTTCATTTCACTGCGCGGTTGCTCGGAAGACTGATTGCCCTCGTGGATATTACTTTCGATCATCAGACCAATAATTGAGCGATTGCCATCTTTGATTTGAGCAACCACGGATTCTGCCACCGCAGGCTGACGGCGATAATCTTTATTGGAATTACCGTGGCTGCAATCTACCATCAGAGACGGGCGCAGTCCCGCCTGTTCCATCTCTTTTTCACATTGCGCAACATCCGCAGGGCTATAGTTTGGCGCTTTACCACCGCGCAGGATCACATGCCCGTCCGGATTCCCCTGAGTTTGTAGCAACGCAACCTGCCCTGCCTGGTTAATGCCAACAAAACGGTGCGGCTGGGCGGCGGCGCGCATAGCGTTAATTGCCGTTGCCAGACTGCCATCGGTGCCGTTTTTAAAACCAACCGGCATGGAAAGCCCGGAGGCCATTTCACGGTGAGTTTGCGATTCCGTTGTACGAGCACCAATTGCTGACCAGCTAAACAGATCGCCCAGGTATTGCGGGCTATTCGGATCTAACGCTTCCGTCGCCAGTGGCAGTCCCATATTCACCAGCTCAAGCAGCAATTTACGCGCGATCTGCAGCCCGGCTTCTACATCAAAAGAGCCATCCATATGGGGATCGTTAATTAACCCTTTCCAGCCGACAGTGGTACGGGGTTTTTCAAAATAGACGCGCATTACGATTTCCAGCTCATCTTTCAGCTCTTCACGCAGCGCCAGCAAGCGAGTGGCATACTCTTTAGCCGCGACAGGATCATGAATTGAGCATGGGCCAATCACCACCAACAGGCGATCATCATTACCTTTCAGGATCTTATGGATCGCTTTTCGGGCATGGGCGACCGTATTCGCGGCATTTTCAGTAGCGGGGAATTTTTCCAGCAATGCGACAGGAGGAAGTAACTCTTTGATTTCTTTGATGCGTAAATCGTCGTTCTGATAATTCATGTCTGTTCCAGTGTTGCCATACTTATCTTAGTGAATGCAATACTTCCAATCTATATCTTCCGTCAGAATGTGTAAACGGGGTTTTACACTATGAACGGATTAATCCTGGAATTAGCAAGAAAAACGCCAGATTGTCGCGAAAAACGAGATCTCTCCTACAATTTCTAACTGTAACTCCTTTGTTTGTTAATTATTTCAAGATTCTCTGCTGGGTATCTTTGCCTGGCTGAAATCTTAAACCAATGCCTTATATTCACCTGCAAATGCACTGTTGGAAGAGGTTATCCGACATAACGACCATAACAGGAGCATCCTATGAAAATGACAAAACTGGCCACACTATTTTTGACTGCCACTCTAAGCCTTGCCAGCGGTGCCGCACTGGCTGCCGATAGCGGAGCGCAAAGCAATAACGGCCAGGCAAACGCCGCAGCTGATGCGGGCCAGGTAGCCCCTGATGCCCGTGAAAATGTCGCGCCAAATAACGTCGACAATAACGGGGTAAATACCGGTTCTGGCGGCACAATGCTGCATCCGGATGGTTCTTCAATGAACAATGACGGCATGACCAAAGATGAAGAGCACAAGAACACCATGTGCAAAGATGGTCGCTGCCCGGATATCAATAAAAAAGTCCAAACCGGTGAAGGCATCAACAATGATGTCGATACCAAAACCGACGGTACCACGCAGTAACCCTGCGAAATAGCCAATAATGGGAGAGCGGAGTCTCTCCCTTTTAATTTTTCCCTTCTAAAAGCAGAATGATGTCATAAAGTTAAGTGAGAATAATTAAGGGATGACTCGTCATGGCGCACTCACACTCACACACTTCTTCACACCTGCCAGAAGATAATAATGCTCGTCGCTTGTTGTATGCTTTCGGCGTGACTGCCGGGTTTATGCTGGTAGAAGTCGTTGGTGGTTTTCTTTCCGGTTCTCTGGCATTGCTGGCCGATGCGGGTCATATGTTGACCGATACTGCCGCCCTGCTTTTCGCCCTACTCGCAGTGCAATTTTCCCGTCGTCCTCCCACCATTCGCCACACTTTCGGTTGGCTAAGATTGACCACGCTCGCGGCGTTTGTGAATGCCATCGCCCTGGTGGTGATTACTATTTTGATTGTCTGGGAGGCGATAGAACGCTTCCGCACTCCGCGTCCGGTCGAGGGCGGCATGATGATGGCAATTGCCGTGGCTGGGCTGCTGGCAAATATACTTTCTTTCTGGTTACTTCATCACGGCAGCGAAGAGAAAAACCTCAACGTGCGAGCAGCGGCACTGCATGTGCTCGGGGACCTGCTGGGTTCGGTTGGGGCTATTATTGCCGCGTTGATTATTATCTGGACTGGCTGGACACCTGCTGACCCCATTCTCTCGATACTGGTGTCGCTTCTGGTTCTGCGTAGCGCGTGGCGACTGTTGAAAGATAGCGTGAATGAATTACTTGAAGGTGCACCGGTATCGCTGGATATCGCCGAACTGAAGCGTCGTATGTGCCGGGAAATCCCGGAAGTCCGCAATGTGCACCATGTACATGTATGGATGGTAGGCGAGAAGCCGGTGATGACGCTGCATGTGCAGGTGATCCCGCCACACGATCACGATGCCTTGTTAGATCAGATCCAACACTACCTGATGGATCACTATCAGATTGAGCACGCCACTATTCAGATGGAATATCAACCTTGTCATGGGCCAGACTGCCACCTGAATGAAGGGGTGTCTGGCCATTCACATCATCACCATTAATGGGACAGCGCGCGTGAACCTCTTTCGCGTGCGCTGTTGATCCACATCCGGCTGCCGTTGAGGGCAATAAAGGTCAGGATGATGTACTCCAGAGACATGGCGTAAACGCCCTGAAGTGCAAAAATAACGACGCTAATCACGTTAATAATCACCCACAACAGCCAGTTTTCCACATACTTACGTGTCATCAGAATCATTGCCACGATAGATAACACCATCATGCATGAATCCCAGAACGGGAAAGCGTCCGGCTGTAGTTCAGGCATCGCAACCTGTAATCCTAATGCTTGCATGATCATGACTGCCACGCGGGTCAAAAATGCAAACACCGGATTGATAAATACCGTCATCAGACCAATCGAAACAACGCAAACCGCCAACCAGCTTAGCGCCTTCGGCAATGGCAACCAGCGAATTTTCAACTCCGCCTCGTTCTGACTGGTTTGTCGCGACCACGCATACCAGCCGTAAATATTCGCGGCAAAGAAAAACACCTGTAATAGCAGGCTGGCATACAGCTGAATCTGAAAGAAAATAATGCCAAACAAGGTGACGTTGATCAGGCCAAAGAAGTAGTTACTGATCTTCTCCAGACTGGCAAGGCCAATACACAGCAACCCGGCGATCGTGCCTACCGCTTCGATCCATGAGAGATCATAACCGCCTGCCCCTATTGGTATATGTACCAGGATATTCTGCACACTAAAAAAATCCATCGTTCCCCCAAAGCGTAATGTGACGCCTTATTATCAATTATCCACGTAGTGTAGCCGCAAAATCCAGCATACGATTGAGCGGCACCAGCGCCCTCTCTCGCAGCCTTTCATCAACATAAACCTCGTGATTGCTTCCTTCCAGTTCTAATGCCTCTGCGATGGCCTGAAGGCCATTCATGGCCATCCACGGGCAATGCGCGCAGCTGCGACAGGTTGCGCCCTCACCCGCGGTTGGTGCTTCCAGTAACTCTTTATCTGGCACCGCCTGCTGCATTTTGTAGAAAATGCCCCGATCGGTTGCCACGATAAGCCGCTGATGTTGCAATGTTTTCGCAGCAGCGATCAGTTGACTGGTGGAACCGACCGCATCCGCCATCTCTACAATAGCTTGCGGTGATTCTGGATGCACCAGTATGGCAGCATCCGGGTATTCTTCTTGCAAGCGGGTTAACGCCTGAGTCTTAAACTCATCATGCACAATGCAGGCACCCTGCCAGCATAAAATGTCTGCGCCCGTCTGTTTTTGCACGTAACGCCCCAGATGTTTGTCAGGTGCCCAGATGATTTTTTCACCCAAACTATCAAGATGATCAATAAGTTCGACGGCAATGCTTGAAGTTACCACCCAATCTGCGCGCGCTTTTACCGCAGCAGAAGTGTTGGCGTAGACGACGACAGTACGATCGGGATGGGCATCGCAAAATGCGTTAAATTCTTCAACAGGGCAGCCGAGATCCAGTGAACATTCAGCCTGAAGTGTCGGCATCAGAATTGTTTTTTCCGGACTGAGAATTTTGGCGGTTTCTCCCATAAATCTCACCCCAGCGACTAACAAAGTAGAAGCGGGATGCTTTGCACCGAAGCGCGCCATTTCCAGAGAATCAGAAATACAGCCGCCGGTTTCTTCTGCCAGTTGTTGAATTTCGGGATCGGTATAGTAGTGGGCAACCATCACCGCATTACGTTCTTTTAGTAGACGTTTTATCTTCTCGCGGTAATACGCTTTTTCATCAATGCTTAACGGCGTCGGCTTCGGGGGGAAAGGATAAATCGCCGTGTCTGGATCAAACATCACGCTCATCTTACCATCTCGTTTTACAGGCTTAACGTTAAAACCGACATTAGCGTAATATTCG
>ENA-ORUW01001865-ORUW01001865.1-human-gut-metagenome-genome-assembly--contig:-NODE-1865-length-13394-cov-3.342979_pt1 | contig 13394 bp, 6 predicted proteins | sample MGYA00242088_ERZ509227 | MGnify/ENA primary metagenome ERZ509227 (study PRJEB26280, sample SAMEA2338816) | human gut metagenome | biome: human gut; feature: human-associated habitat; material: faeces... | reverse complement strand
TCGAGCCCTATAGGTCCCATATACTTAAGAATATGGCGAGATAGCTCAGTTGGCTAGAGCATACGGTTCATACCCGTAGTGTCGAGGGTTCGACTCCCCCTCTCGCTACTTCGTTTAGGTCCTGAAATCCTTGATTTTACTGGGGTTTCAGGATTTTTATTTTTTCACGAAAACGAAATGTAATCACTCTAGTGATTACCTATGGGCTCCGCACCTATGTCACCACCTCAGCTGTAAAACCCTCGAAATTACTTTCATTTTTTGCAAAGCAAAAGAGCCCTTGCCAGGACTCTTTCACTCCTTTGATAACGCGCAACAACTATTCGATTTTAATCTTTAAATCCCCGTCAATCAATTCAGCTCTCGTTCCATCTGACAATGCGTAAATATCGTCAATCGTATATGATTTTTCCTGAAGTAATGCCATAATCATTTCTACATATCAAGTTTTAAAACAGATAATTATAACAATGATATTATGCCTTCTAAAGAATAAAAAAGAAAGGAAATTGTCTGAAAATCACCCTCTAATTCTTCCGTCCAGTTACTGTTCACTCGCTTGCGGTTTGTGAGCAGTAACACACTTCGCGATGCACACAAAAAAGAGCTTTCACTTTTTGCATGTGAAAGCTCTTTTCTGTTATGCCTTATATACAGTTTCCATCTGAACAGACATCGCAAGAACTGCGGATATGAGAGAACTGACAAGACATTTTTAAGTTCACCTAGGTTTAAATTTAATATACTACTATATTCTCAAAATTGGTAGCAACCTATCGAAACCGTACAAAATAACCAACGTTTTCTGACACTTTAGACAGTTTTCTCTTAATATGTCTATTATTTAAAATACTGCACACCCGACTCAAAAATACGAATGTCCTGCTCTCCGTAGATATTCATCGCGACTCCACGGTCCCTGCGCTCGCTGTGCGCCATCTTGCCCAGCACCCTTCCGTCCGGGCTTGTGATACCTTCAATCGCACAGTATGAACCATTGACATTCCACTCCTCGTCATTCACTCTCAGTTCTCCTTCCGGAGTCACATACTGAGTAGCCACCTGGCCGTTAGCGAAAAGTTTTTGAAGCCACTCATCACTGGCCACAAAACGCCCTTCTCCGTGGGACGCCGGATTACAGTACACCTTGCCCAGCTCAGCCTGTGCTAGCCATGGCGATTTGTTGGAAACCACTTTTGTGTACACCATTTTAGAAATGTGGCGTCCAATAGTATTAAAGGTCAGAGTCGGAGAATTTTCCGTCTGTCCAACAATCTCACCGCAGGGTACAAGTCCAAGCTTAATCAGAGCCTGGAAACCGTTGCAGATTCCCAACGCCAAGCCGTCCCTCTCATTGAGCAGTCTCATAACAGCTTCCTTCATCTTTGCGTTCTGGAAAGCCGTCGCAAAGAATTTCGCGGAACCGTCCGGCTCGTCTCCCGCTGAAAATCCGCCCGGGAACATAATCATCTGTGCCTGTCCGATGGCTTTCTCAAAAATCTCCACGGAATCTCGAATGTCCTCAGCCGTGAGGTTCTTAAACACTTTTACATCTACCTCGGCGCCTGCCCGCTCAAAAGCCCTGGTGCTGTCATACTCGCAGTTCGTCCCTGGAAATACTGGTATGAAGACCCTCGGTTTTGCAACTTTATTTTTGCACACATAGACCTTCTTTGCGTGATACAGTCCGTCCTTTACTTCTCCATTTCCGTCAGCAGCGGCTTTCACAGCCTCACGTTCCTGCTGCGGCTGCGCACCGGAATGAGTAGCAAACACTTTCTCCAGGGTTCCCTTCCAGGAACCCAATGCCTCGTCCAAAGAGATTCTCACATCACCGTGAGTAAATTCCTGCTCTTCCAGAACCTCTCCGATCACCGTGTAAGTGATTGCCAGCTCGCCCACTTTGCCATCAGCCACCTCACAGATGATATCCCCAAAGCCTGGCACAAACAGATCTCTCTTATCCACATTGTGCTCAATCTTCACACCTTTTCGGTTTCCAAAGGCCATCTTGCTGACTGCCGCAGCGATTCCTTGGCGGTCTACCGCATAGGCGGATACCACACGGCCCGCTTGAATATCCTGATGCAGTTTCTCATACTGTTCCATCAAAGCCTTATAATCCGGTAGCTCATACTCCGCTCTCGGCACATGAAGCCAAACCAGTTTATTTCCAGCCTTTTTCAGCTCAGGTGTAATCACATCCTGCAATTTTGCCACATCCACGGCAAAAGAAACCAGAGTAGGCGGAACATCAATGTCATTAAAGGTACCTGACATACTGTCCTTTCCGCCAATAGAAGGCAGCCCAAAGCCCATCTGCGCCGCATAAGCTCCCAACAACGCAGCAAACGGCTGGCTCCAGCGGGACGGCTCCTCCGTCATTCTGCGGAAATACTCCTGGAAGGTAAAGCGAATCTTCTTATAATCACCGCCGGACGCCACGATTCTGGCTACGGATTCTGTCACCGCATAGGCCGCGCCGTGATACGGACTCCAACTAGACAGATATGGGTCGAATCCATAACTCATCATAGTCACTGTGTTGGTATTTCCTTTCAGCACTGGCACTTTTGCTACCATGGTCTGGGTCTCTGTGGCCTGATACTGTCCGCCGTATGGCATAAAGACAGACCCTGCACCGATGGAACCGTCGAACATTTCCACCAGCCCTTTTTGGGAACAGGTGTTCAAGTCGGCCAGAGTTTCCAGCCATTTCTCTTTCTCATCCCCGATTTCTTTTCTCACAAACAAACTACCCTCTTGGTTTGGGATATCCACAGCAACCGTAGTCTCCTGGTGTGCGCCGTTGGTATCCAAAAAAGCACGGGAAATATTGACAATCTCTTTCTCTCTCCATTCCAACACCAAACGCGGTTCCTTCGTAACCACTGCCACCTCAATGGCTTCCAGATTCTCCTCATTCGCATATTTTAAAAATTCCTTCACATCTTTGGGGTCCACAACCACAGCCATTCTCTCCTGGGACTCTGAGATCGCGATCTCTGTTCCGTCCAGCCCCGCATATTTCTTTGGAACCTTATCCAGATTTACCTTCAGGCCCGGCGCCAATTCACCGATAGCCACAGACACGCCACCTGCGCCGAAATCATTGCATTTTTTAATCAGTCTGCTGACTTCTTCTCGACGGAACATCCTCTGAATCTTGCGCTCAGTCGGAGCATTTCCCTTCTGCACCTCAGCGCCACATACCTCGATCGAAGCTTCCGTGTGCACCTTAGAAGAACCAGTGGCACCGCCGATTCCATCTCGTCCAGTACGTCCTCCCAGCAGAATAATGATATCTCCCGGATCAGAAGTCTCCCGGATGACTGCACGTCTGGGAGCCGCTCCCATAACAGCGCCGATCTCCATCCTCTTCGCCACATAATCCGGATGATAAATCTCCTTCACATAACCGGTAGCCAGGCCGATCTGATTTCCATAAGAGCTGTAACCATGGGCCGCACCTCTTACCAGTTTCTTCTGAGGCAGTTTTCCCTTCATGGTCTCCTTTACAGATACCGTCGGATCTGCTGCCCCTGTCACACGCATAGCCTGGTACACATAGGTACGTCCTGAAAGCGGGTCACGGATTGCTCCTCCCAGACAAGTAGCGGCCCCTCCAAAGGGTTCGATCTCCGTAGGATGGTTGTGGGTCTCATTTTTAAAATTAATGAGCCACTCTTCTTCTACTCCGTCCACGTCCACCGGAACTACAATACTGCACGCATTGATCTCTTCGGATTCCTCCTGGTCTTCCAACTTGCCTTCCGCTTTTAATTTACGCATCGCCATCAGAGCCAAATCCATCAAACACACAAATTTATCGTCTCTACCCTGGTACATCTCTCTATGAGTATTCAGATAATCCTCGTATGTCTTCACCAACGGCTCACGATAGTCTCCCTCGCCAAAAGTCACCTCTTTCAGCTCGGTGGAAAAAGTCGTATGACGGCAATGATCAGACCAGTAAGTATCCAACACCCGAATCTCTGTCACAGATGGGTCCCTCTTTTCCTCATTGCAAAAATAGTTCTGAATGTGCTGGAAATCCTTAAAAGTCATCGCCAATCCCAAAGAGTCATAAAGCTCTTTTAGATCTGCTTCTTCCATATCCTTAAATCCATGGAAAATTTTCACATCTTGGGGGTCCTCAAACTCTGTCACCAAAGTCTGCGGCTTATCCAAGCTGGTCTCTCTGGAATCTACCGGGTTGATACAGTGGTTTTTAATCGCCTCATACTCATCCTCACTGATCTCTCCCTCGATCACATAGGTGGTCGCAGAGCGAATGATCGGCTCCTCATCCTCTCTTAAAAACTGTACGCACTGTACTGCTGAGTCTGCTCTCTGGTCAAACTGTCCTGGCAAATATTCCACAGAAAAAATTCTCGCTCCCTGCTTTGCCTCAAAATCCTCTCTGTAAAGCTCATCTACAGGCGGCTCTGCAAACACAGTTTGGCAGGCTTTCTCAAAACTTTCGTCTGAGATATTCTCCACATCATAGCGAATCAGCACTCTCACATTTGTAACCGTCTGAATTCCCAAATAGCTACTGATCTCATGCTTCAGCTCCCTAGCCTGCACTGCAAAAGCAGGCTTTTTTTCCACGTAGACACGTCTTACGTTACTCATTAGGTATCCTCGCTTTCTTTTTTGTAGCAACTATTCCGCCATGCGACTGCTAAGAACAAAGTGAGCAAGCCTAATTCAACTCCCTCATCCCCGCAATCTTGAAGGGCGCGTCCCATTTTCGCGCCGCCGCAAACTCTTTTTGTGGTGCATTACTTTATTGCGGCGTGCGTATCCTTATCGGAGCGCTCGTGTAGTAAAAAAGGTCTTTCATGCATTAGCGCGACAAACTCTTTCCTATTACAGAACATAACTCCAGCGCAATCTTGCTTGCAGAGAAGTTTTGATCTTATCAAACATATGGCGCTCAGCCATGAGCGAAGATTCCGACGCGTATACGGCTGAAAAGCAGTAGTTACAAATCTGAACTTACATGGCTGAATAGTTACCATTTATTCTATCATACTTTTTTTCAAAAGTCTCTGCCTGTTATTTATTAATCATTTCTAAAATGTTATCTATATTTTGTGAAGTTTTCGCTATGGGGGTTTATTTCATTTTTTTTATTTGCTATAATAAGTAGGATTATAAGGAGGAGTGCTATGAATTACGGAAAAAAATCGACTTCTAAGAAGCGTAAGGCTTTGACTTCTCGATCTTCCATGATAGAAAAACGGGCACACGTATCCGCTTTGCGGGTTTTATTCATATCTTTGCTCACCTTAGGCGTCATCGTCATCTTCGGCGGAATCGGTGCCTTTAAAGGAGTTATTGATAATGCGCCTGATGTGGATGACATCGACATTATGCCCCTCGGCTACGCGTCTTTCCTGTACGACGGAGACGGTAATCAGATTCGAAAGCTGGCAGCTCCAGATTCAAACCGTCTTCCTGTGTCCATTGACGATATCCCTCTGGATCTCCAGCACGCTGTAGTCGCCATCGAAGATGAACGTTTCTATGAACACAACGGAATAGACGTGCGCGGAATCCTCCGTGCATTTGTCAAAGGCGTCTCCGACGGTACCTTTTCAGAAGGCGCCAGTACCATAACCCAGCAGTTATTGAAGAACAATGTCTTTACAGACTGGACAAACGAATCTACCTGGCTGGAAAAATTCACACGAAAATTCCAGGAACAGTATCTGGCAATTCAGGTGGAAAAAAAGATCAATGACAAAGAAGTCATTTTGGAAAATTATCTGAATACCATCAATCTCGGTGCTGGAGCCTATGGTGTGCAGGCAGCCGCCCAGCGCTATTTTAACAAAGACGTCAAAGATTTAACCCTTTCTGAATGTGCTACCATAGCCGGTATTACACAGAACCCTACCAAATACAATCCGATCATTAATCCCGAAGACAATGCAAAACGTCGAAAGGTTGTCCTGGAACGAATGCTGGAACAAGGGTATATTTCCCAATCGGAATACGAAGAAGCATTGGCAGACGATGTCTATTCCCGTATTCAACAAACAGAATCACAAACGACAACCACTTCTGTGTACACTTATTTCGAGGACGAAGTAATTGATCAGGCCATCGATGCCTTAGTAAGCGTCAAAGGATATACTGAGACGCAGGCCAGAAACGCTCTTTACAGCGGAGGGTTAGACGTATACACCACCTTGGATCCAGAGGTTCAGACTATCTTAGATGAAGAGTATTCGAATCCTGACAATTTCCCAAGCGGTACTCAGTATGCCCTGGACTTTGCTCTCACTGTATCGAATCCTGACGGCGAGGAAGTAAACTACAGCAAAGAGATGCTGACTCTTTACTTCAAAAACCAAGATCCTGATTTTGATTTACTGTTTGATTCTCCTGAAGAAGGACAATCTTATGTAGACCAGTATAAGGCTTCTATCCTTGCCGACGGCAGCACGGTAATCGCTGAGAGAGTCAGCTTCGCTCCGCAGCCGCAGTCTTCTATGAGTATCATTGACCCAAGCACTGGTTACGTAAAGGCTCTGATCGGGGGCCGTGGTGAGAAAGCTGCCAGCCTGACCTTAAACCGTGCCACAGACACTACCCGTCAGCCTGGTTCTACTTTTAAGATACTATCCACCTACGCTCCAGCGTTGAACGAAAAAGGTATGACACTGGCCACTACTTTTGAGGACGAGCCCTACGAGTATCCTGACGGGACTCCCGTTCGAAACTCAAACAACAGTTACGGCGGAGAGACGACGATTCGAAAAGCAATCCAAAACTCTGTCAATGTAGTTGCTGTAAAATGTCTCGAAGAAGTAACTCCTAGTCTGGGATTGGAATATCTAGACAGCTTTGGGTTCACTACACTGGCTCACGGTGATGCCTCTGATACAGATTCTGATGGCAACGTCTACAGTGACGCTAACCTTCCCTTGGCATTAGGCGGAATCACTTACGGTGTCACGAACGTGGAGCTAAACGCGGCTTATTCAGCAATCGCAAATGGCGGTAAGTATATCAAACCTATTTATTTCACAAAAATTTTGGACAGGGAAGGAAATGTTCTCATAGACAATACCCCGGAAGAGACCGAGGTAATCAAAGAGAGTACCGCCTGGCTCCTAACCAATGCAATGGAAGATGTTGTCAAATACGGAACTGCTACGAACTGTCAGTTGAGCAACATGCCAGTGGCCGGTAAAACTGGTACCACCGACACCTACAACGACCTGTGGTTCGTGGGTTACACACCTTATTACTGCTGTGCTGTATGGTCCGGTTACGATAACAATGAAAAAATTCCGTCTGACTATATGTCGAGGAATTTTCACAAACTTTTGTGGCAAAAGGTCATGTCGAGGTTACACGAAGATCTGGATTACAAAGATTTTGAACAGCCGCCGACCGTCGAAAAAGAGAGCGTTTGTTCTACGACTGGACTGCTTCCCAGATTGGGCTGCCCAACAGTCACAGAATATTTTGATATCACCTCTCTTCCGACCCAGCGTTGTGAAAAACACTATTACACTTACACACCACCAGCTACAGACTACGACGATGATGACACAGATAAGTCCAACACGGATACAGGCACTACCGGCACCCCCACTCCTGACCCTGGCGAAAATCCCGGAGACGACAATACTGGAGAGGAACCTGGTGAAGATCCTGGTGAAAATCCCGGCGGCGAAGATCCGGGAACGGATCCCGGAGAAGATCCCGGCACTGAAGACCCGGGAGACATCCCTACAGAACCAACTGGTTCTAGCTGAGTTATAATATTGTGAAAACATAAAAAATCGCTTAGACCGTACAGCCTAAGCGATTTTTTTATATGAACTCCTGATAAAATTTACAAAACCATCTTAGCAGCTCCATAAATCCCAGCATCATTTTCTAATTTTGCCAGCACAATCGGTGTATTTTTACAGGAAGAAAATGCATATTTCTTAAAATACTTTTCAACACAATCTGTCAAGATCTTTCCTGCTTTTGATACACCACCGCCCACAACTATTACACTGGGGTCTGTCACGCAAGCAATACAGGCAAGCGCTCCACCAAGATATTCTCCAAAGATTTCCACAACTCTCTGTGCCAGCTGATCTCCCTGCTTATAAGCATCAAAGACGGTTTTCGCAGTGATTTCTTTCTGCCTGAGCATGCTCTCATCCTCACAACTACATAGAATTTTCTTTGCCATTCTGACAATTCCTGTGGCTGACGCCATCTGTTCTAAACACCCTTGATTCCCACAATTGCAGGACTCCGTCTCCTCATGATTCACATTCATATGCCCAATCTCTCCGCCCGCGCCGTGCGTACCTGACAGAATACGGCCGTTCACAATAATTCCGCCGCCAACTCCGGTTCCCAGAGTTACCATAACTACATTGTCCTCTCCTGCTGCCGCACCTTTCCACGCTTCTCCCAATGCAGCTACATTGGCATCATTTCCGGCCATGGCCGGAATCCCTGTCAGCGCCTCTAGCTCTTCAGAGACTTTCTTATATCCCCAGAAAAGATTGACAGCTTGTATCACATCTCCCTGCGAATTCACCGGTCCCGGTACTCCTACACCGATACCGATTACTTCCTCTTTGGAGATCTCTTTTTCCTGTAATTTTTTTTCCACTGTATCCGCAATATCCGGCAATATTTTTTCCCCAGAATTTTCCGTACGGGTCTTGACCTCCCATTTTTCTAACAGCTTTCCATCTGTCTGAAATAAGCCGCATTTGATCGTAGTTCCACCCACGTCTATTCCAAAACAATATCTCTTCATTGTCTTCTGTCTCCTATCGTTTTCTTGAGATACTTTCCTGCACACGGCGATACAGTTCTTCAGCCGCATTATATCCCATTTTCTTCTGACGGTGATTTACCGCCGCTGACTCTACAATAACCGCCAGGTTACGTCCCGGCCGAATAGGAAGTGAATGACAGACAATTTTATTTCCCAAATACTCAATATACTCTTCATGAAGCCCTAGGCGATCATATTCTCTATCCTTGTCCCACTCTTCCAACTTAATCACTAAATCCACAGCCTGCGTATTTTTAACGCTCTCCACACCAAATAGAGTCTTCACATCGATAATTCCAATCCCTCGAAGCTCAATAAAATGACGAGTGATGTCTGGCGCTGAACCAACCAGAGTCACATCACTGACTTTGCGTAGCTCCACTACATCATCACTTACGAGACGATGTCCCCTCTTAATAAGCTCCAGAGCCGCTTCACTTTTACCGATACCACTCTCACCAGTGATCAGCACACCCTCTCCATAGACGTCCACAAGCACACCATGAATAGAAATGCAAGGCGCTAGTTTCACGCCCAGCCACCGAATCAGCTCTGCCATAAAACTGGACGTCGTACGGTCTGTGATAAAAGTCGGCACCTCATATTGCACCGCTAATTTTAGCATATCCTCTGTCGGAGTCGTCATTGTACTAAAGATCACACATGGAATTTTACTGGAGATAAAACGCTCATAGGTAAAATGCCGCTCTTCCTCTGACATCTGCTGTAGGTAAGTATACTCCACATACCCTATAATCTGAACTCTCTCATTGTCAAAGTGTGCCAAATACCCCGCCAGCTGCAAAGCCGGACGATTAATCTCTGATGTTGTAATAATCTTATCAGACATGTCGATATCAGGAGTCGCATTTTTAAGATTCAGCTCCTGCATCATTTTCGTAAGTTCTACGCCTTTCATATGATTTCTCCTTTGACTTAGTCTCATTTTGTATTGAGTGCTTCAAACACAGCGCCATTTCATAGATATGTTAACCAGGCTTTCTTTGTCCCATTCTATCACAAGTCATCCCCTCTATCAAGAAATCTCTCCGACGAGTAGCAAGAGCAACGTGAGTAATCTCCTTTCAACTCCCCTCATCCCCCAGCTTTCCTATAGCATGAAAAAACTCATAGACCTGACGAGCGCTGCGCTCATTCATCGCCTCTGTCTGGATAAGCTCCTCTAAGGAAGCATCCCTGACCGCCTCTAGCGACTTAAACTTTCTCATCAAAGCTTTCCTCCTGGCCGGCCCAATTCCAGGTATCTCATCTAAAACAGAATGAACCTGTTCTTTGCTTCGAAGCGATCTATGAAATTCAATGGCAAAGCGGTGAGCCTCATCCTGAATTCTGGTTATCAGCCGAAAACCTTCACTGGATGTATCAATAGGAATTTCCTGATTCCTGTAATATAAACCTCTGGTTCTGTGATGATCATCTTTTACCATACCACACACTGGAATTTGAAGATTTAAATTTTCCAAAACCTTCAGTGCCACATTGACCTGCCCCCTCCCTCCGTCCATCATAATCAAATCCGGCAGAAGAGCAAAGCTATCATATTCTTTATCACTCTCATGGGTGAAACGTCTGGTCAGTACCTCTTCCATACTGGCATAGTCATTTGGCCCCTGAACCCACTTAATTTTAAATTTTCGATAGTCACTCCGCTTAGGTTTTCCCTTTTCGTAGACCACCATAGAGCCTACTGACTCAAATCCACTGATGTTGGAAATATCATAGGCCTCTATACGCTGCACACCTTTTAATCCAATCCAACTCTCAATCTCTTTTACTGCTCCAATCGTACGGCCTTCTTCCCTTTTGATTCTTTCCTTATCCTTAGACAAAACCATCCATGCATTTTCGGCCGCCAATTCCACGAGTTTCTCTTTTGTCCCTTTTTTGGGTACTCTCAGATAGACTCTCTGCCCCCTTCTCTGAGTCAGCCATTCCTGGATAATGACGCCATCCTCAATTTCATCCTGCAGCATCACTTCTCTGGGAATAAACGGCGTTCCTGCGTAAAACTGTTTCAAAAAACTGGACAAAACCTGAGCCCTGCTGTCGCCCTGCGCCACTTTGAGATAAAAATGATCTCTCCCAATCAATTTGCCTTCTCGGATAAAGAAGACTTGGACTACCGCATCCGTCTCTTCCATAGCCATGGCAATCACATCCTTATCCTCTTCCCCATAACTTGTAATTTTCTGGCGTTCCTTGATTTTCCGTATACTGTTGCACAGATCTCTGTATTCCATTGCATCTTCAAATCTCAGCTCCTCAGAAGCCAACAGCATCTTCTCCTCCAATTCCCGAAAAATATCGTCGGAATCCCCATTTAGAAACTTCAAAGCCCCTTGAATCTGGCTCCGATACTCGTCCTGGCTTACTTTTCCCTGACAAGGGCCATGGCATTGATGAATATGGTAAAACAGACAAGGCCTCTCCTTTCCGATATCTCTGGGAAGATTTCTGTTACAGGTTCGGATATGATAAAGCTTTTGAACCAACTCAATCACATCTTTGACAGCTCCTGCACTTGTATAAGGGCCAAAATATTTCGCCTTGTCTTTTTTCATTCTACGCGCAAATAAAACTCTCGGAAACGCCTCATTTACCGTAACCTTTATAAATGGATAGCTCTTGTCATCCTTCAGCATCGTATTGTATTTGGGGCGATGTTCTTTGATCAAATTACACTCCAGAACCAGAGCCTCCAACTCAGAATCTGTGACAATATACTCAAACCGTGCGATGTGAGTCACCATGGACTCAATTTTCGCCCCCTTATTTCTGCTGGTCTGAAAATATTGTCTCACACGATTTCTCAAACTAACCGCTTTTCCCACATAAATAATCGTGTCTTTTTCATCGTGCATAATGTAGACTCCTGGCCTGGCTGGAAGTTTTTTCAACTCCTCTTGTATATCAAACACTAACTTTCCCTCCCTTCCATCTTGATCAGATAAAGAAAGATGTTCTTCCCCTATCCGCGGCGATAACACAGCCAGCTCACAGCATGGTGCCCATCCCCCAGCAAATAGTGCTGTGTACCGGGGGGGGTACACGTCTAGCACAGACCATAGCGGAGCAAAGATCTGCTCGCGCGAGTACAGCAGCTTGCTGGGCTTATCGCTTAGAAAAGAGCCGCAGTACAAGTTGATTTCAACTACCCACGGCTCTCTGTGCGCTTAACTCCCCTCTCTGACAAAAAAGGAAGTTTCTCTATTCCTTTGCACCGTCTTCCTCAAAGACATCTTCCGGAAGTACTTTTGACGCATATCCTGATGTCTCCTCCTGATATTCTTCTTTCTCAGACGGCAAATCTTCCTCTGTTTTTAGCAATCTGACTTTCTTCTTTTCCTCTGGAATTTCAATCTGGTCTATCTCATCTGGATTCTTAGGAATCTCCATTCCCATCTGCACCGCTCTGAAAATCTTCATAAATTCTTTTCCAGTGATGGTCTCCTTCTGAATCAGATAATCCGCAATTTTATCCATCGCTACCCGGTTCTCACTCAGCAGCCTCTTTGCCTCCTCATAGGAATCATGAAGCAGCAGCATCACTTCATGATCAACTTCTGTCGCTGTCTGATCTCCGCAATTCAAAACCGTCCTCCCTTGCAGATATTGATCCTGCTGTGTGGCTAATCCCATCAGGCCAAACTTCTTAGACATTCCATACTGGGTAATCATAGCCCTGGCCACTTTTGTCGCCTGTTCAATATCATTGGCTGCCCCAGTGGTAACCGTATCAAACACCAGCTCTTCCGCTGCACGGCCGCCCAGATATCCCACCAACATTGCTTCCAACTCTTTTTGAGTATTCAGGTATTTCTCCTCTTCAGGCACCTGCATTACGTAGCCTAGTGCTCCCATTGTCCTTGGCACAATTGTGATCTTTTGAACAGGCTCTGCGTCTTTTTGCAATGCATTCACTAGAGCATGACCTACTTCATGGTAGGAGACAATTCTTCTCTCCTCAATGCTGAGAATCCTGTCCTTTTTCTCCTTGCCCACTAAAACTACTTCCACTGCCTCAAAGAGATCTTTCTGTGAAACGGCATTTCTTCCATTTTTCACCGCGAGGATTGCGGCTTCATTGACCATATTAGCCAAATCCGAACCAACTGCCCCAGAAGTAGCCAGAGCAATCGCATCAAAGTCAACCGTCTCATCCAGAAGTACATCCTTCGCATGCACCTTCAGTATCTCAATTCTGCCTTTCAAGTCTGGACGATCCACAATCACCCTACGGTCAAAACGCCCGGGTCTCAGCAAAGCCGGGTCCAGTACCTCCGGCCGGTTTGTAGCTGCCAGAATCAGTAAACCTTTCGATGTGTCAAATCCGTCCATCTCCGCCAAAAGCTGATTCAGTGTCTGTTCCCGCTCGTCGTTGCCGCCGAATCTGGAATCACGACTCTTACCTATGGCATCAACCTCATCAATAAAGATGATACAAGGAGCATTTTTCTTTGCCTCTTCAAACAAGTCGCGGACACGGGATGCTCCCACACCCACGAACATTTCCACAAAATCGGAACCGGACAGTGAGTAAAACGGCACATGAGCCTCT
>ENA-ORUW01001862-ORUW01001862.1-human-gut-metagenome-genome-assembly--contig:-NODE-1862-length-13423-cov-4.660757_pt1 | contig 13423 bp, 14 predicted proteins | sample MGYA00242088_ERZ509227 | MGnify/ENA primary metagenome ERZ509227 (study PRJEB26280, sample SAMEA2338816) | human gut metagenome | biome: human gut; feature: human-associated habitat; material: faeces... | reverse complement strand
TTCGGCACCAATTACAGGAATGCGAAAAAACGTCACAACTCAATGGGTAAAACAGAAATGTGGTATGTGGTAGATGCTGACAAAGGAGCTAAATTGCGTTCGGGATTTTCTGAACAGATTACTCCGAAAGAATATAAAGAACGCGTATTGAACAATACGATTACCGATGTGCTGCAAGAGTACGAGATTCATCCGGGAGATGTTTTCTTCCTTCCTGCGGGACGTGTACACAGCATTGGTGCGGGGGCGTTCATCGCTGAAATTCAGCAAACTTCCGACATCACTTACCGTATCTACGACTTCAACCGTAAAGATGCGAACGGCAAAACACGTGAACTCCACACCGATTTGGCCCGTGAAGCTATCAACTACGAAGTATTGGATGATTATCGTACCAAATACGAACCGTTGAAGGATGAACCGGTAGAGTTGGTTGCCTGCCCTTATTTCACCACTTCTTTGTATGACATGACCGAAGAAATCAGTTGTGACTATTCGGAACTCGATTCATTCGTTATTTTTATTTGCATGGAAGGCTCATGCAAAATGGTGGACAATGAAGGCAACGAACTGACAGTAAATGCCGGAGAGTCTATTTTGCTCCCCGCTACCACTCAGGATATTACTATTACTCCTGAAAGTGCAAACGTGAAGTTGCTGGAGACTTACGTATAAAAGGATATTTCAGCTTCATTGAGATGAAGCTGTTACTTCGACAAGCATAAGGCTTCCACGGGTTGGAAGCCTTTTTTATAATATCTCATATTTCGGAAGAATTTTAGAAAGCTGTGCTTCATGACTGCTAAAGCATAGCTTTACAATCTCTAAAGCTATGCTTTAGCAGTTAAATAACGCCGCTTCATTTTGCAGACATAAATACAGTAAATACACCTTTTCAGGCTTTTCCACATACACACACACGCATGTATATAATAATGAGTTCTTCTTCAAATTACCACTAAATTTGAAGAAGAACCTAATAATGTAATTTAAAGTTCAGTTTCCAAAATACTTATGTCAAGTATCTATTTTCTATAATAGCTAAAAATTCGGAATAACTTGTTTGAAGGGTAATAGACAACGGTTGTTATGAGTTTCCGCCGTTTTATTCGTTTTTTTCTATATTACTATAACATGTGTGCGTGTGTAGGGGAAAGCCTGAAAAAGTGTACTTACTGTACTCGCTCACATTGAAATGTGTTACTGAAGTATATACTTCTACTTAATGAGAAGATCGAATTATCTTAAATTCCTGAAATACGTGCGCACCTTCCTCATAACTTTGACCCCCAACATCACACCGTCGAATATAGCCATGCCCGTATTGAATGAACGCATGATAGCATCTGCCTTGTTGTTAGCCGGAGCAATGGGGGCAAATATCTCGCGTGTTGTGGCTGTCATTGCTTTTTTCTGGGCATGTATCTCATTCAAAAGCTTCTTTTTGCGTAGGGATATTTCTTCTAATGTGAATTTCTGTGGTGTTTGCGCACTCATAATTTATTTATTTGAATCAGTTAAAAATAAATTGGCAAGGAAGTTCACCATAGGAGATATGATGAGTTGCTTGCGGAAAATAATAACAAGAGCGATGAGCAGAACGTTGATGCCTGCTATAATGGCAAAACTTGCCATGAGGCCGCCTACCAATGGTTCTAATACATAAGCCAGAGCAAAAAGCAGGTAAAACAGGGCTACCATGCCTAAGATGATAAGTACTAATACCATGATTAACGTTGAAAACAGGATAGTCAGTTTTTCCGTTAACTCTAATTTGGTGTATTCTTTTTGAAGTTCTAAATATTTCTTGAACTCGAAAAATAACTGCTGAAAATTCTCAATACTTTTATCGTCTGCAAACATGGTCGCTCTGTTTTAAATCCTTGGTTACTCACTTACTCTGCTATTTCTCCTTTCATTTCGGCTGCAATCTCGTCCACGAGATTTTCCATTTCACTACGGTTGAGCTTAATCCCTTTTTTACGAAGAATCTCGGCGATCTTGTGACGGGTATCTTCTCCTTTTTCAGGAGCAAATAGAATACCAAGGGCTGCGCCTACGGCTGCACCACCCAAAAAAGCTGCTAAAACATTCAATCCTTTCATAATGTATAATGTTTAAAATGATTATGATACAACAAATATAACATTTTTCTTCTAAGGTTGTTCAGTAAAACTAAAAAAAAGTGCATAGTTTTATATTTCTTTTTTTCTTTTATGGTTTAATCTTATTTAACGGACTTTGGAGACTAACCAATGGAAGTTAAGGCGTACTTTTGTCATTCAGTATTTATAATTTAAACATAATGGAAATAAAAACTGTTTTAATTACTGGCGCAACTAGCGGAATTGGTAAAGCTTGTGCCTGTAAGTTTGCCAAAGAAGGTTGGAATTTGATTTTGAATGCCCGTGATACTTCAAAGTTGGAGAAGCTGATATATGAGTTGGAAATGGAGTGTCCTAAACTGGTGACAAGGCCGCTTATTTGTGATGTACGTGACCGTGAACAGGTGAAGGCTGCACTGGAAAACTTGCCGGCGGACTGGAAAACGATTGATCTGTTGATTAACAATGCCGGACTGGTGATCGGAGTGGATAAAGAGTTCGAGGGTAGTCTGGACGAGTGGGACATCATGATTGACACGAATATAAAGGGATTGTTGACGATGACGCGTCTTGTGGTTCCCGGTATGATAGAACGCGGGCGGGGGCATGTGATCAATATCGGTTCTATTGCAGGTGATGCGGCTTACCCCGGGGGAAGTGTGTACTGTGCGACTAAGGCTGCTGTAAAGGCCCTTTCGGACGGACTTCGGATTGATCTGGTGGATACTCCGCTGAGAGTGACGAATATCAAACCGGGTATGGTGGAAACCAACTTCTCGGTGGTGCGTTACCGGGGTGACAAGCAGGCGGCTGATAATTTCTACAAAGGAATTCGCCCGTTGACCGGAGAGGATGTGGCTGAGACAGTTTACTTCGCTGCTTCGGCTCCCGAACATATTCAGATTGCGGAAGTGCTTTTAATGCCGACTAATCAGGCAACAGGAACGATTTCTTATAAGAAAAAGTCCGAATAAGCGTTTTTTCGCCGGATTTCTTTGCCGGATGATAAAATTTCTATTATTTTGTTGCCCGAAACTGAATATTGATAGACGAGAACATGAATTATTAATTAAAACAGAGTATAGGAATATGAGAAAATTGGTCGTATTAGGAATGGGAGTGTGCTTGGTGCTTGCTTTTGCATCTTGTAAATCCAGCGAAAGCGCCTATAAGAAGGCTTACGAGAAAGCAAAACAGCAAGAACTGGCAGAACCGCAAGTGGAAGCTCCGGTTGAGGTGACTCCGGTAGTGGCAGCTCCTGTGACAACACCTAAAGTAGCAGATACATCGGGTGTACGTCAGGAAAAGGTGACAGTTGTTTCCGGTAATGACGGTTTGAAAGATTATAGTGTAGTGGCCGGTAGCTTTGGTGTAAAAGCAAATGCCGAAGGATTGAAAGATTGGCTGGATGCACAAGGTTATCAGGCTACAATCGCATTTAACGCTGATAAGGCAATGTATCGTGTAATAGTTAGCTCATTTGCTGATAAGGCTGCTGCTGCTGACGCTCGCGATGCTTTCAAGGCTAAGTATCCGAATCGTTCGGATTTCCAAGGCGCTTGGTTGCTGTATCGTGTATATTGATTTCTTTTTGGTAATATATATTGGGAAGAACCAACGTTTTTTCCGAATAAGAAGGCGGTAACTGGGAAGTTACTGCTTTTTTGTTGAGAGAGAAAATGATGTTTCGTTTAGATATTTTTATCATTCTACTAAAAGAAGTTATAAATGTAGGTGGGGAAACTTTTATAGCAAAGAAAGTTTTTACTTTTGTCAACTCTTAATTTAGAGGATTTACAGCCTTGATATTAGTGAGGTGTTAATAAAGGAATTAAATGGAACAAAAATATGTAATGGCTGCTATCGATGCAGCATTGAAAGCCGGTGAAAAAATACTTTCTATTTATGATGATCCGGCATCGGACTTCGAGATAGAGAGAAAGGCTGATAATTCTCCTCTGACAATAGCAGACAGGAAAGCGCACGAAGCGATTGTGACTATTTTGAACGATACTCCTTTTCCTGTTCTTAGTGAAGAAGGAAAGCATCTGGATTATGAGGTTCGCCGCAAATGGGATACTTTGTGGATTGTTGACCCTCTGGATGGAACAAAGGAATTTATTAAACGCAATGGAGAATTTACGGTAAATATAGCCCTGGTGCAGAATTCAGTACCTGTGTTAGGCGTTATTTATGTGCCTGTAAAGAGAGTGCTTTACTTTGCTGTGGAAGGTATAGGAGCCTATAAGTGCTCCGGTATTGTCGCTCCGGTAGGGAAAGGGACGACATTACAACAGATGATAAAAGAGTCGGAGCTGATGCCTTTAGAGGATGTACGTGATCATTTTATTGTTGTTGCTTCACGTTCGCACCTGTCACCTGAAACGGAAACATATATCGCTGACTTGAAGAAGAAACATGGCAGTGTCGAACTGATATCAAGTGGAAGTTCCATTAAAATCTGTCTGGTTGCAGAAGGTAGTGCGGATGTGTATCCGCGTTTCGCTCCGACAATGGAGTGGGATACAGCTGCCGGACATGCGATAGCGCGTGCCGCCGGAATGGAAGTGTATCAAGCCGGAAAGGACGAACCTCTACGATATAACAAGGAGGATTTATTGAATCCGTGGTTTATCGTCGAGCCAAAAAGAAAACACTAATTAATGTTTATATGACATTTGAAATTGTATTTGTACTGTTGTCGTTATTAGGAATGGTAGCTGCTTTGGTCGCTGACAAAATGCGTCCGGGCATGATACTTTTTTCGGTAGTGGTCTTGTTTTTGTGTGCCGGTATTCTGACCCCGAAAGAAATGCTGGAAGGGTTCAGTAATAAGGGCATGATTACCGTTGCCCTACTGTTTCTGGTAAGTGAAGGTATCCGCCAATCGGGTACATTAGGGCAAGTGATAAAGAAATTGCTTCCACAGGGCAAGACGTCGGTGTTTAAAGCACAGTTGCGTATCTTACCTTCGGTGGCTTTCATTTCCGCTTTCCTGAATAATACTCCTGTTGTGGTTATCTTCGCCCCGATTATCAAACATTGGGCGAAATCGGTTAATCTCCCGGCAACAAAATTCCTGATTCCTCTTTCTTATGTGACTATTCTTGGTGGTATTTGTACGTTGATCGGTACTTCTACCAATCTGGTAGTGCACGGAATGATTTTAGAAGCCGGTTTTGAAGGTTTCTCCATGTTTGAACTGGGAAAGGTCGGCATTTTTATTGCTGTTGCCGGAATTGTTTATCTTTTCCTTTTCTCCAAACGACTTTTGCCGGATGCTCGTCCTGATACGGCTGTGCCGGATGAGGAAATGGAAGAGGGGGAGAAATTGCATCGGGTGGAAGCGGTGTTAGGGGCACGTTTCCCCGGTATCAATAAGAAGTTGAGTGATTTTAATTTCCAGCGTCATTATGGAGCGGAAGTAAAGGAGATCAAGACACGTAGCGGACAGCGGTTCGTAACTAATCTGAATGAAGTGGTGCTACGTGAAGGAGATACGCTTGTTGTAATGGCTGATGATACCTTTATTCCTACATGGGGGGAGTCTTCTGTGTTTGTGTTGCTGACAAACGGAAATGACCCTGATACCGCAGGAAAGAAAAAACGCTGGCTAGCTCTGATTTTATTGGTGCTGATGATTGTCGGTGCTACGATCGGTGAATTGCCGGTGACAAAAGAGATGTTTCCGGATATCAAACTGGATATGTTCTTTTTTGTGTCTATCACCACCATTGTTATGGCGTGGACGAACCTGTTTCCTGCCCGTAAATATACAAAATACATTTCGTGGGATATCTTGATTACGATTGCTTGTGCATTTGCAATCAGTAAGGCTATGGTGAATTCGGGAGTGGCTGATAGTGTTGCGAAGTTCATTATCGGGTTGAGCGATGATTACGGTCCGCACGTGTTGCTTGCCATGTTGTTTATCATCACGAACCTGTTTACGGAGTTGATTACGAATAATGCGGCGGCAGCATTGGCATTCCCATTGGCCCTGTCGATTGCAGCGCAGTTGGGAGTCAGTCCGACGCCTTTCTTTGTTGTGATCTGTATGGCTGCTTCAGCCAGTTTCTCTACACCTATCGGTTATCAGACTAATCTGATTGTGCAAGGTATCGGCAACTATAAATTTATGGACTTTGTTCGTATCGGTTTGCCGCTCAATATCATAACCTTTATAATCTCTGTTATTCTGATTCCGATGATCTGGAACTTTTAATAAAACGAATTTATAAATGGAAGAAAAGAATCATATATATCCTATATTTGACCGCATGATGACACGGCAGGACAAAGAGGAACTTTTGGGGCAACATAGTGTGATGATCTGGTTTACCGGATTGAGCGGATCGGGCAAAAGTACGATTGCTATCGCACTGGAGCGTGAACTTCATAAGCGAGGATTGCTTTGCCGTATCCTTGACGGGGATAATATTCGTAGTGGTATCAATAATAACCTCGGATTTTCCGAAACTGACCGGGTGGAGAATATCCGTCGCATAGCTGAGGTCTCAAAGCTCTTTTTGGATAGTGGCATTATTACAATTGCGGCATTCATCAGTCCTAATAACGATATCCGGGAAATGGCTGCAAATATTATCGGTAAGGATGACTTTCTGGAGATTTTTGTGAGTACCCCGTTGGAGGAGTGCGAGAAACGAGATGTGAAAGGGCTTTATGCCAAGGCACGTAAGGGGGAAATTCGGAATTTTACCGGAATTTCTGCACCGTTTGAGGTTCCCGAACATCCGGCATTGTCATTGGATACTTCCAAACTGACACTGGAAGAATCGGTGAATTGCTTGTTGGAGCTGGTTTTGCCCAAAGTAAAAAGAAGTGTTTAGTAGAAGAATAAAATCATTATTTTAGTAATGGAAGAATATAAATTAAGCCACTTGAAAGAACTCGAAGCCGAGTCTATTCATATCATCCGCGAAGTGGCGGCGGAATTTGAGAATCCGGTGATGCTTTATAGTATTGGAAAGGATTCTTCTGTAATGGTACGCTTGGCTGAAAAAGCGTTTTATCCGGGTAAAGTACCATTCCCGTTGATGCATATTGATTCGAAATGGAAATTCAAGGAGATGATTCAGTTCCGTGATGAGTATGCGAAGAAATATGGATGGAACCTGATCGTAGAAAGTAATATGGAGGCTTTTCATGCAGGGGTAGGACCTTTTACACATGGAAGTAAAGTGCATACGGACTTGATGAAAACACAGGCGTTGCTTCATGCACTGGATAAGTATAAGTTTGACGCTGCTTTTGGCGGTGCACGCCGTGATGAGGAAAAATCGCGTGCGAAAGAACGTATCTTCTCTTTCCGGGATAAGTTTCACCAGTGGGACCCGAAAAATCAACGTCCGGAATTGTGGGATATTTATAATGCCCGCGTACATAAAGGAGAAAGTATCCGTGTGTTCCCGTTGAGTAACTGGACGGAATTGGATATATGGCAGTATATCCGTTTGGAGAATATTCCGATTGTTCCGTTATATTATGCGAAAGAACGTCCGGTGGTGCAAATGGATGGCAACCTGATAATGGCGGATGATGATCGTCTGCCGGAAAAATATCGCGACCGGATTGAAATGAAGATGGTTCGCTTCCGTACATTAGGTTGTTGGCCGCTGACGGGTGCTGTGGAAAGTGGTGCCGCTACGATTGAAGAAATCGTGGAGGAGATGATGACTACTACCAAGAGTGAACGGACGACTCGTGTGATTGACTTTGATCAGGACGCGAGTATGGAACAGAAGAAACGTGAAGGATACTTTTAATTGTAATTAGTGATGGCAGATAATAAATTAGATATAAAGGCTTTTCTGGACAAAGATGAACAGAAAGACTTGCTGAGGCTGTTGACAGCCGGTTCGGTGGATGATGGAAAATCGACATTGATCGGTCGCTTGCTGTTTGACAGCAAGAAATTGTATGAGGACCAGTTGGATGCACTGGAACGCGACAGTAAACGTGTAGGAAATGCAGGTGAGCATATCGACTATGCATTGCTGCTCGATGGATTGAAGGCTGAACGCGAACAAGGTATTACAATTGATGTGGCTTATCGCTACTTCTCCACCAATGGACGTAAATTTATCATTGCGGACACTCCGGGACATGAGCAGTACACCCGTAATATGATTACCGGCGGCTCTACGGCAAATCTGGCAATTATTCTGGTGGATGCACGCACAGGAGTGATTACACAGACTCGCCGCCATACTTTCCTGGTGTCTTTACTGGGTATCAAACATGTGGTATTGGCGGTCAATAAAATGGACTTGGTGGATTTTTCGGAAGAGCGTTTCAATGAGATTGTTGCGGAGTATAAGAAATTTGTATCTCCACTGGGAATCCCTGATGTAAACTGTATTCCGCTTTCCGCATTGGACGGTGATAATGTAGTGGATAAGTCGGAGCGTACTCCGTGGTACAAGGGGACTTCTTTACTTGATTTCCTTGAAACTGTTCATATTGACAATGACCATAATTTGGAGGATTTTCGTTTCCCGGTGCAGTATGTGCTGCGTCCGAATTTGGATTTTAGAGGTTTTTGTGGTAAGGTGGCTTCGGGTATTGTTCGTAAGGGGGATACGGTAATGGCGTTGCCTTCAGGAAAGACGTCCAAAGTGAAGAGTATCGTGACTTATGACGGTGAGTTGGACTATGCTTTCCCTCCACAGTCGGTTACACTGACACTGGAAGATGAAATTGATGTATCCCGTGGTGAAATGCTGGTACATCCCGATAACTTGCCGATTGTTGACCGTAACTTTGAAGCAATGTTGGTATGGATGGATGAGGAGCCAATGGATATAAATAAATCGTTCTTTATCAAACAGACAACAAATCTGAGTCGTACGCGCATTGATACGATTAAGTATAAGGTGGATGTGAACACAATGGAACATCTGTCGCCGGACAATGGACAGTTGACAAAAGAGACTCTGCCTTTGCAATTGAATCAGATTGCCTGCGTGGTGCTGACAACCGCGAAAGAGTTGTTCTTTGATCCTTATAAGAAGAATAAATCATGTGGCTCATTTATCCTGATCGACCCGATTACCAACAATACTTCTGCGGTAGGTATGATTATCGATCGGGTGGAAATGAAGGATATGAGCAATACGGATGATATTCCTGTATTGGATCTGTCGAAGTTGGGAATCGCCCCCGAACATTATGAAGCAGTAGAAAAGGCGGTGAAAGAACTGGAACGCCAGGGTTTTGCCGTGAAAATAATAAAATAAGAAAGTATGGGATTACTCGAATTTAATAAACTTCCGATCAATACATTGGTAGGTGCCGACTAAAGTATTGATCGGTAGTTTGTCAAATTCCAGTAATCCCATACCTTATTTATTTTATTTAATCACTTTTATGGAGAGTCCCTGGCGTTCCAGTTCCTTCACGGCTTTTTCTATGGCGGCGTGATGTTCCGGGGCAATGTCCAGTTTCGACAAATCCAGTACGGGGATGTCGTCCGTGGCAGCCATATCTTTCATTTCCACCCGGTCGATAATCATACCTACGGCAGAGGTATTATTCGTAATCGGATCGATCAGGATAAAAGAACCGCAAGATTTATTCTTTTTATAAGGATCGAAGAAAAGCTCCTTGGCAGTAGTCAGCACAACGCGGGCGATCTGATTGAGCTGCAATGGCAAATTGTCCTTTGTCAGTTGTCCATTGTCAATGGAAAGATGCTCCATCGTGTTGACATCCACTTTATATTTGATCGCGTCGATGCGGGTACGGCTTATATTGGTGGTCTGTTTGATGAAGAATGATTTGTTGATATCCATCGGCTCTTCATCCATCCAAACCAGCATCGTTTCAAAATTGCGGTCCATGACGGGCAGGTTATCCGGATGTACCAGCATTTCCCCTCTCGACACATCTATCTCGTCTTCCAGAGTCAGGGTGACGGACTGGGGCGGAAAGGCGTAATCCAATTCGCCGTCGTATGTAACTATACTCTTGATATGCGACTTCTTACCGGAAGGCAATGCCATCACTTCATCTCCCTTACGAATAATACCCGAAGCCACCTTACCGCAAAAACCACGGAAATCGAGATTGGGGCGCAAGACGTATTGAATCGGGAAACGAAAATCCTTCAAATTATGGTCGTTGTCAATATGTACCGTCTCCAGAAAGTCAAGAAGTGAAATACCCTCATACCAAGGAGTACGTTCCGATTTCTCCACCACATTGTCGCCATCCAAAGCTGACAGCGGAATGCAGTTTACGTCAGGAATGCCCAATGGAGCTATAAACTTCCGATATTCATCGACTATCTCATTAAAACGTTCTTCGGAGAAATCCACCAAGTCCATCTTATTGACAGCAAGCACCACATGCTTGATGCCAAGCAACGACACCAGGAAAGTATGCCGGCGCGTCTGCGTAATGACACCCATACGCGCATCCACCAGAATAATTGCCAAGTTAGCTGTAGAGCCCCCGGTAATCATGTTGCGTGTGTACTGCTCGTGTCCCGGAGTATCGGCAATGATAAACTTACGATTGTTGGTCGAGAAGTAGCGGTATGCCACGTCGATGGTGATGCCTTGTTCGCGCTCTGCCTTCAAGCCGTCCAGCAAAAGGGCGTAGTCAATGTGGTCGCCGGCATTTCCCATGCGCTTGCTGTCGCGTTCCAGTGCGTCCAGCTGATCCTCATATAGTTTCTTGCTGTCGAACAACAGACGGCCTATCAATGTGGATTTTCCGTCATCCACAGAACCGGCAGTCAGTAAGCGCAATAAGTCTTTCTGCTCATCCTTATCAAGAAAAGCCTTTATATCAAGTGTAGAATCGTTCATCCTTAATGATTTAATTTTTAATTCTTAATTTTTAATTCCTTTAGAAGTATCCCTCGCGCTTCTTCTGCTCCATGCTTGCGTCTTGGTCGAAGTCAATGACACGGGTCGTCCGTTCACTCTTGGTGGTGGTCATCATTTCCTCGACAATCTTCTCGATGGTATCGGCATCGCTTTCCACAGCACCGGTCAACGGCCAGCAACCCAGCGTACGGAAACGCACCATACGCATCTTTATCTGGTCGCGGTACTGTTCCGGCAAGCGGTCGTCATCCGCCATTATCAGATTTCCGTCAATCTCCACACAAGGACGTTCCTTGGCAAAATACAACGGCACAATAGGAATATTTTCCAAACGTATATATTGCCAGATGTCCAGCTCCGTCCAATTACTTAACGGAAATACTCGGATACTCTCTCCTTTATGTACCCGGGCATTATAAATATCCCACAATTCGGGACGCTGATTTTTGGGGTCCCATTGATGGAACTTGTCACGGAAGGAGAAAATACGCTCTTTGGCACGTGACTTCTCCTCGTCGCGACGAGCACCACCGAATGCCGCATCAAACTTATACTTATCCAATGCGTGGAGCAAAGCCTGCGTTTTCATCAGGTCCGTATGCACCTTGCTGCCATGCGTAAAAGGCCCGACACCTGCATTGAAAGCTTCCATATTGCTTTCCACTATCAGGTTCCAACCATACTTCTTGGCATACTCGTCACGGAACTGTATCATCTCCTTAAACTTCCACTTGGAATCGATGTGCATCAACGGGAACGGCACTTTGCCGGGAGCAAACGCCTTTTCGGCCAAGCGCACCATAACCGAAGAATCCTTGCCGATACTATACAGCATCACCGGATTTTCAAACTCCGCTGCCACTTCACGGATAATATGAATGGACTCTGCTTCGAGTTCCTTCAAATGGCTCAATTTATATTCTTCTTTCATTATATCTTATTTCTTCTGAATTCTTGGTAAAATGAGTTCCAACAGTTTATTGACCGATTCTTCCAGGCTGAGAACAGAGGTATCCAACGTCAGAGCCGGATGAGCCGGTTCCTCAAAAGGCGCGGAAATACCTGTAAAATTCTTGATTTCTCCCTTACGTGCCTTGGCATAAAGTCCCTTCACGTCACGGCGTTCACACTCTTCAAGCGGGGTACTGACATAAACTTCCAGAAAATCGTCTTGTCCGATAATATCAGCCGCCATTTCACGAATATCGTTATTAGGACTGATAAAAGCCGCGATTGTTATAACACCCGTATCAAGAAAGAGTTTGGAAACTTCGGCTATACGCCGGATATTCTCCACACGGTCGGCCTCCGTAAAACCGAGGTTATTGTTGATGCCACTGCGGATGTTGTCACCATCCAGGATACGGCAAAGCAATCCTCTTTTATGAAGTTCGCGCTCCAAGGCAATGGCTATCGTACTTTTGCCGGAGCCGCTCAAACCGGTAAACCAAACCATCACGCTGTGCTGCTTCAACAAGTCTTCTTTGTCTTTCCGCATCAGCATTTTGTCAAATATCGGATATATGTGGTTGTTTTCTTCCATATGTTATTATTTCTTCTTTTTTTAAAATGGCCAAATTAAAGGAATCAAGAAAATGGATATCAGGAAAGTAATGATATTCAAAGGTAACCCGATGCGTACAAAATCCGTGAACTTATAGTTACCGATACCTTGTACAATCAAATTAGTCTGATACCCTATAGGAGTGGAGAAGCTGGCAGAAGCCGCCATACAAATTACAACGAAGAAAGGCATCGGACTGACTCCCATCTGTGAAGAGATGGAAAGTGCCAACGGGAAAGCGAGTGCCGCGGCCGCATTGTTCGTAATCAGTTCTGTAAACAAGTTCGTTATGATAAACACAGCAGCCAGCAACACGTGGGGGCCATAATGATGGCTCATGCCTATAATGAAACGCGCCACAGCATCTGCCACTCCGGAATTCACCATCGCCTTGCTGATAGCAAAAGCACAAGCAATCGTTATCAGAATATCCCAAGATATATATTTGGTATACTTGCGGGCCGGAAATATCTTTGTCCAGGCCATAATGATAGTAGTAATGGAAACGAAGAAAAACATATCCAACTTGATTTCCGGAAAAGCTTCCTTGACAACCGGAAGTTCACCAACCGTTGCACCCACTATCATCAATATCAGCAAAACCAAGGCAAACCAGCGCTTTCCCTTTCCGGGCACCGGTTCCGTATCCTTGCCATTGGCCAGCAACACGAACACCGAAGATTCCCCCCAGGTCTTTACAAAAGAGTCATCAGCCATCACCACCAGCGTATCCCCTTCGCGGAGATATTCATTTTCCAGATTTCCGACAATGCTCTGACCGCTACGCTTAATCTCCTTCACTTCGGCCCCATAATGCCGCTTGAAGTTAAAATCACCAAGTTTCTTGTTGATACCGGGAAAACGGGCGCCGAGTACAGCTTCCACCCGATGTAAATCTC
>ENA-ORUW01001847-ORUW01001847.1-human-gut-metagenome-genome-assembly--contig:-NODE-1847-length-13523-cov-5.788759_pt1 | contig 13523 bp, 16 predicted proteins | sample MGYA00242088_ERZ509227 | MGnify/ENA primary metagenome ERZ509227 (study PRJEB26280, sample SAMEA2338816) | human gut metagenome | biome: human gut; feature: human-associated habitat; material: faeces... | reverse complement strand
TTATGCGCCCCACCGCCTCCTCCCCGGGCACCAGGCGGCTCACCGTGTCGATGAACAGCATGGGCTCCCGGTGGGGCAGGATGTCCAGCACCTCCTCGTGGGTCAGGCTCCGCGTCTGCTGCCCCTTCAGGGCCTCGGCCAGCTTCTCCTTCGCCGGCAGCAGCTCCTCCCACCCGCTGAGGAAGATCAGCCGCCCGGCGGGCACCGCCAGATCGCTGACGTTGGCACAGCGGGAGGGGCAGCCGCACACCACCAGCACCGCCGGGTACTTCACCCCGGCCTGGGCGGTGACGAACTCCGCCTCCGGGAAAAAGCCGCCGATGCGCTTGACCAGGGCCACCCGGTCATACCGGGGATTACAGCCGCCGCAGTAGCGGACGCCGATCTGCCGTCTATCCGCCATGGCGCATCTTCAGGATGGAGCGTGCCTCGTCCAGCAGCTCCGGGCTGATATCCTGCACCAGCACCGCCCGCTTGATGTGCGGGAGGTGCTCGGTCAGCGCGGTCTGGATCAGCTCCTCGGTGGTCAGATCGGCCGCCGGACAGCCGGCGCACTTGCCCTTGAGCTTGAAGCGGACGACGCCGTCCTCCACCTCAATAATCTCCATCTCACCGCCGTGGGTGCGCAGGAGCGGGCGCACGTGCTCGTCCAGCACGGCCTCGATGTCCTCATACATGGCGGATGCCTCCTTTTGCAAAGCCGGAGGGCGGCGGATTGCCGCCGCCCTCCGGTCGAATACAGATGCGATTGGAATGTGGTTTTTGCTTACTCCTTGATGTGGGCGATGGCCTTGGCCAGCTCTTTCTTGTGGGCCAGGTTGCCCTGACGGGAGATCATGATGCGCTGGGCCTGGGGAGAGCCGGCGCCGTGCATGGACTCGGTGCGGTAGCCGACGGCGGCGGTGCCCAGGGACAGGTTCTCGATGAGGCGCAGAATGCGCAGGCGGTTCTCGGTGGAGACGGTGGACACGCCCTTGAGGTACTTGTCGATGACGGGCCCCAGCTTCTCGTCGCGGAAGTCGGCCTCGCCGGGGGCGGTGACCATCAGGCCGCCGGCGATGTCCTCGGCCAGACGGACGATCTCATAGGGGAAGCGGGTCACGTTCTGCTTGCACACGTTTGCCAGCAGCAGATCGATCTGGTAGTTGCCCGCCTTGGTCTTGAAACCCTGGGCGGAGCAGGCGATGCCGCAGCAGAAGAGGGTCTCGTTCAGGTGGGTCATCTCGATCAGCTTATCCTTCACCGCGCTGGCCTTCTCCACGCCGTTGTACTCGGCAACCAGGGCAGCGGCACCGATCAGGGTGTCGCCTACGCCGACCTTGCAGCCGCCGTAGCTCTGCCGGTGATAGCCGGCGAATCGCTCTACGATCATACCGGCGAACTCATACTCACCGTTGAGGAAGATGTACTCGTTGGGGATGAACACGTGGTCCAGCACCACCAGAGCCTCCTGGCCGCCAAACTTGGCGTTGCCTACGTCGATAGAGGCGTTCTCCTCCATCTTCCGGGTGTCGCAGGACTGACGGCCGTAGATCATGTACATGCCCTCGGCGTCGGTGGGGCAGGCAAAGCTCACAGCCCAATCCTTGTCGGCCTCACCCATAGAGATGGTGGGCATGAAGATGTGCCAGTGAGAGTTGATGGAGCCGGTCTGGTGGCACTTAGCGCCGCAGACCACGATGCCGTCCGGGCGGCGCTCCACCACGTGGACATACATATCGGGATCAGCCTGCTGGCTGGGAGCCTTGGACCGGTCGCCCTTGGGGTCGGTCATGGCGCCGTCCACAGTCAGGTCGTTGTCCTGGACGAACTTCAGGAAGTTGACAAAGTTCTCATGATACTTAGTGTTATACTTCTCGTCGATCTCATAGGTGGTGGAGAAGACGGCGTTGAAAGCGTCCATGCCTACGCAGCGCTGGAAGCAGGAAGCGGTCTTCTGACCCAGCAGACGCTGCATCTTCACCTTGTTCATCAAGTCCTCGGTGGACTGATGCAGATGGGTAAAACGGTTTACTTTTTTACCGGTCAGATTGGAGGTAACAGTCATCAGATCTGCGTATTCGGGATTCTGAGCCAGCTCATAAGTCATGGCCACGCAGTTGATAGAGGGGCGGATCATGGGGTGATCCACCCAGTTTTCAATCTTCTCGCCAAACATGTACACGCGGGTGTTCAATTTCCGTAGGGACTCAATGTACTCCTGTGCAGTCATAAGTGCCATTTCCTTTTTCCTCCTCTTTAAGTTTAATACAGGCTCTGATAAATGCTTTCGACCAGCTCAGTGGTCATGGGGACGAAGCTGTTCTTCAAAAGACGTTGCTGATTCTCCATTACGGATTCCGCAAAAAGGCGGATTTCTTCCGGCTTCACGCCGTATTCGTGCAACGATTTCTTCGGCAGGAGCTGGTTCAGCAGTTCCTCCAGTTTTTCGTAAACATCAGTGGTCTGGCAGTCGAGCAGATTAGCCAGATATTTGTTCATCACGGCAATCTCACCATCGGATTTAATGCTCATATACTTTTTCATGACACCAGTAAAGATGGCGTAATTGCTTTCACCGTGCGCTACATGATACTGTCCGCCTAAGGGGTATGCCATTGCGTGAACAGTACCGCAGCCTGCCGTACCGAATGCAATACCGGCATAGTTGGAAGCGACCAGGAAATCGTCCAACAGCGCAAGTCGTGCGCCGCGGCCATTGGTCACGATCTTCTTGTAACCAGATACGATCATCTCTATAGCCTTGTAGCCGAAGAGTTTGGTGTAGGATGTGGCATTGGGAGACAGGCAGGACTCAACAGCGTGAACCAGTGCATCGATAGAACTTGTGGCAAAAACACCAAAAGGCAAACCGGACAGCAATTCGGGAATCAGAACTGCCTTATCGGCATACATAGCCTCACCTACTAGGCCCATTTTGGTACCCATACGGGTACGGTTGAACACCGCAATATTTGTTACCTCGCTACCGGTACCGCAAGTGGTAGGAATGATCACCAACTCATATTTACGGGTTAGGGCTGGCATCACACTGTACAGGCTGTCCATAGAAGCATCTTCTGTAGCAACTGCCAGAGCCTTGGCGATGTCGATAACCGTACCACCGCCGATAGCAATGATCCGCTTGCAGCCGGTCTTGGCCGCATCCTGCATGATGCTTTCACACATCACATCAGTGGGTTCCCCCATACCATACTCTTCCTGGAAGATGGTATGGACTTTTAGGCCCAAGGGGCCAAAGTAAGGCTCGAAGATAAATTTGTTGGTCAAAACCAAATCTTCAGCACCCAGCGCAAATCCTTCAGCAAATTCCTTGCAGGTCGCATACTTAAAAATCTCGGGTTTCATAATTACCTGGACCATGGAATATCACTCCTATCGTTAAAATCTCATGAGACTTTCGGCTCTCTGTTTTGTTTTAGCTACGGAATACTTCAGTTGGCCATCATTCTACTTTTGCCACAGCAAGTTCCTTGCGATGCAGGTGGATCATCACCGCCGCCACCACCAGAGGCAACAGACCAGACCAGATTGCGTAAGAACTAAACGCCTTCAAAATCAAGTAGACATACACAACCCCAAAATGGTAAAACAGGAGTGTGCATCCAAAGAATTTCATCTTAGGACGGAAAGAAGGGTCCTTATTCAGATATACTTCTGCAAACGAAGAAGAAAATTGGCGGTAATTGTTACTGTTGAAGATCGTAGCACAGTTGAAGCCCTGCGCACCACAAAATATGGACCACTGAAACGCTGTTGCGAACACACAAGGATACAGACGTGTATATACAGGCCAATTTTGTGGAAAGAAATAGACTGCAGCCAACGATACCGCCTCAACAATGATAACCGCATAACGCAGATCGCTCTTGCTGTGTTTGCTCCAATATGCTGAAAGTGCAAATGCCAAAAAGTACAGGAAAGCACTTCCCACACATAGAGCAAACTCCAGCCAATCGCCGTCTATAAGACGCAGTACAATCTTGATCAGATTTGTTGTGTGTGCATTCCCCAGGTTCGTCCATTGAACTACAGAGTACGCTCCCCAAAGGCCTCCCATAAATGCCATGGTCATATGGATATAGGTCGGCATACGATCGAGTCGCTTCATCCCATTCCTCCCTCGTATAATTAGGTTTCATGGAAAAGGCATTTACATTTTACAAATCGCTTACTTCCACAACTCGTCGGGAGTGGGCACGTGATTGTTCGGCATGAAGCGGGCAATGCGGGAAACGTTCATCAGATGCTTATAGTCAAGGTTTTCGGAAATGCTATTGTGCCCCCAAGAGCCGCAGCCTAATGTATTGGTGGGGGCCAGACCGTTGAAATAGCTGCCACCGGCGGAGCTGGCAGAAACCTGATTAATTACGAATCTGGACACACAGAGACTGCTTCCGACATACTCGATATTGGTCTCAGAATCGGAGTGGAAAGAGACGCTGTGACCCTTGCCATCTTTCTCCAGATTCTGGCGGGCAATATCCACGCCTTCCTCCAGCGTGGAATAGCCATAGGCCGCAATCACAGGACACATTTTTTCGCCGCCCAGAGGATCAACGAGACCTGTGCCGACAGGCTGGACCACGATGGCCCTGGTGCCCTTCGGCACACTGAATCCAGCCATTTCAGCAATCGTTTCAGCAGACTGACCGACGGAATTACTGATGGGCTTACCCTTATCATCAAAAATAGCTGCACGCAAGGCATCCCGCTCCTTATCGTCTCTGACGACATAGCAGTTATTTGCTTCACACTCCTTCAGAACAGCATCATAGTCCTTTTTGTGGCAAATGATGGACTGCTCACCAGAGCAGATGATACCGTAGTCATAAGAACGACCGGTGATGATCTTGGGAACAGCCACTTTGTAATCATAGCCCTCGTCAATGATGCACTGGACATTGCCCGCGCCAACGCCCAGGGCGGGACGGCCCGAGCTGTATGCGGCAGTGACCATGCCGGCACCACCGGTGGCAATGACCACATCAGCGGAGGAAATGAGATTTCTGGTATGCTCTCTGGAGTGCTGATCCAGTATCTGAATTAGATGCTCGGGATAACCCAGCTTCCGCAATTCATCATTGATCATCTCAATGGTCTTACCGCTACAGGCCACAGCTCTGTGGTGAGCGGTAATAATGATGGCGTTGCCGCACTTGAGGGCGAACATGGCGTTGCTCATGGGAGTCACGATGGGGTTGGTGCAGGGGGTAATGGCGGCTACGACACCAACAGGCTTTGCAACCCTGGTGATACCAGTTTTTTCATCGGTATCAAGAATGCCACGGGACTTTTTGCCTCTCAGGTTGTTCCAAACAATACCAGCCTTTTGTTTGTTCTTAGCGATCTTATCTTCAACATTGCCCATGCGGGTCTCTTCCACAGCCAGCTTTGCCAGATACTCCGCATTTTCGTAAACGACCTTACCAATGGTTTTTACGGCCAGATCGACCTGCTCCTGGGTCATCTTCTCAAATTCCGCCTGAGCTGCGCGGGCTCTCGCAATATATTCGTTGATATACTGCACGCTCTGTTCGTGTTCGGTCATTCTTTTTTCCTCCATTATTTTTTTGTGGGATCTATCAAACGCTCATGCTACCAGTCTTCTGGAAACGGATATGCCATGAGAGCGCTTCGTTAAGAATGTGGGGAGTATGTGAGGGATTCCCTTCGCAGGCTCGCTCAAAGTAATCCATCAGCGCATCTTTAAAATCGGGATGCGCACAATTCTGAATAATCTTCACAGCGCGCTCCTTGGGACTGAGGCCGCGCAGATCGGCAAATCCCTGCTCCGTCACCAGAACCATGACTTCATGCTCCGTATGGTCCACATGGGAAACCATGGGAACAACAGAAGAAATCTTGCCGCCCTTTGCGGTAGATGGGGCACTGAAAATGGTGATCGCTGCATTGCGAGAGAAGTCGCCGGAGCCGCCGATGCCGTTCATCATGGAGGACCCCATGATATGAGTGGAGTTGACGTTGCCGTAAATATCCATTTCGATGGCGGTGTTCATGGCGATGACACCGAGCCGTCTGGCAACCTCGGGGCTGTTGCTGATCTCCTGGGGACGCAAAAGAATTTTATCCTTGAAGAAGTCCACCTCGCCCAGAAATTTTTCCAGCGCCTCGGGAGAGGGACTGAGTGCCGTAGTTGAGGCGAAATCGACCTTTCCGCTCCGAATGAGGTCCAGCATGGAGTCTTGAACGACCTCGGTATAGCAGGTCAAATGCTCAAAACGGGAGTTTTGCAGACCGGAAAGCACAGCATTCGCCACATTGCCCACACCCGATTGCAGAGGCAACAGGGAGTTGGTCAGTCTGCCGGCGGCCACCTCCTGCTCAAAGAAAGCGATAATATTCTCGGAGATCTTGCGCGAGACATCATCCGGCGGACTGAATGGCCGGGTCTTGTCGGGCAGGTCTGTCACAACGATGGCGGCGATCTTATCAAAACCGCACTTCATGTATGTAGTGCCAACGCGGTCAGATACCTTGCAGATATTGATAGGCGTTCTGTTGGGAGGATTTGGAACCGTGATGATATCTGCCATGCCCTCCAGTTCCAGTGGCTTCCGCGTGTTCAGCTCCACGATAACTTTCTTTGCCTGAAGCAGATAGGTGGGGGTATTGCCGACAGCGGTCGTGGGAATGATGTCGCCGTCTTCGGTGATGGCCAACGCTTCAACAATGGCGATATCCACAGGTTTCAGAGCACCAGAGCTGATAAGCTGGGCACACTGCGAAAGGTGCATATCCGCATACGCGACCTTCCCACCGTTGATATCCTTGCGGAGTGAGGCGTTCGTCTGATAAGGGAAACGCCTGCGGATGATACCTGCCTCCGTCCATGCGCTGTCAATCTCGGGACCAACAGATGCGCCGGTATAGAGATCGACCTTGAACTTATCGCCTTTCTTGGCTCGTTCAGCCAGTGCAAGGGGTACCGCTTTGGGATAGCCAGACGGAGTAAAGCCGCTGACGCCGATGGTCATGCCGTCTTTGACCAACTGAGCCGCAGCATCCGCCGTCATGAGGAGAGAAAACGCCCGCTCGTTGCGAAGTCTTGCTGCTAAAGTACTTTCATTTTTGTTGTTCATTTCTCCACCTGCCTAACTTGCCCAAATTTTCTTTCTGCACAATACACGCAGAAATTTTGTCCTTTTTTTAACGAAAACTTTTAGGCTTATTTGAAAAATAGCACAACTAAACGCAGAATAAAAATAGGAAAAACTGAGACAGTCATAGAAAAAATCAATGCGCTTAATATAAAAAAGCGCGGTTGTGTTGCTTGCTTTTTGTATAAATCTCACATATACTTGTCATCAAAGAAAGCGTGGTTGTTGAACAGCTCTCAGTTAGATTGTCTGATTGGCGTATGCCGTTCCAAGACCTTTACGTGCAATTCGCGTTGCCTTTTTACGACCAAACTGACTCTGGCTGTCAATCGAGGCAGTGAACTTGTACATAGGCACAAAGCGATATCAATTGCTCAGATGGAGAGCATTCCTCTGGTCACGCCCGTTAAGGGTTCCTATCTGTATAGCTTGATCAACGAGATACTTGCGTCGGAAAAGCCGAACATCGTTATGCAGTCCAATCAGCTTACAACGCTCAAATATATGCTCCGTGTGGACTGTGTCGCGGCAATCATCTATGACGGTCTGTTCAATGACGATGAAGATATCGTCCATATCCCGTTTGAAGAGGATATTTTTTTGGAGACCCATGTTTTCTGGCAGGCGGGACGATATGTCTCGTCTTCTCTGAAATCGTTTATGTCTTATATCTCAAAAGTGGATTTCGGTTCCGATACGGGACTCACAGTCATACAACGCGAGAATGTCCCACCTGCATAAATATACATTTTGTAGACGTGCTTATGCAAAGGTGAGATATGTCAGAGGCACCGCCTCGCAAGATCAGCGCACAGCAAAATGTGGTATTTTCTGCAATTATTTACCCGTTCATTTGTAAATAGTATCGAAAAAAATGATGCCAACGTAAAAATTTCTGAGGGCAAAAGTAAAAACTAATGATTGACTTTTTATAGCGTCTCTTGCATACTACAAGTAGCAGTTCGCATAAAAAAGCAAAGTAGAATGATGCAAAAAAGGATAAAAAAGTAATATGGAAATGGTTTTCACAGGAGGCAATCAGTACGTTGCGTCGGCGGAGCTGATGATGACCGTCAACATCGCCGTAGCGTTGCAAAAGCCGCTGCTTATCAAGGGTGAACCTGGCACCGGCAAGACCATGCTGGCCCAGGCCGTGGCGGACGCGCTGGGTAAAAGGCTCATCATTTGGAACGTGAAGTCTACCACCAAGGCCCAGGACGGTCTCTATGTCTACGATGTGGTGCAGCGCTTGTACGACAGTCAATTCGGCGGTCAGGGCGTGGACGATATCGCCAAATATATCAAGCTAGGCAAATTGGGCGAAGCGTTTTCTTCCGACGAGCAGGTGGTCCTGCTCATTGACGAGATCGACAAGGCCGATCTGGAATTCCCCAACGATCTGCTCTGGGAGTTGGACAAAATGGAATTCTACATTCCTGAGACTAAAGAGACCATCAAGGCCAAGCAGCGGCCCATCGTTGTAATCACCTCTAACGCAGAAAAAGAACTGCCCGACGCATTTTTGCGCCGCTGCGTGTTCCACTACATAGAGTTCCCGGATCAGGCTCAGATGGAAGCTATTTTGCGGGTGCACTTCGACAATCTGGAGGAAAAACTAATAAAGCAATCCCTTGCGGCGTTCTATCGGCTTCGCGAGCTGCGGGGTATTGAGAAAAAGCCTTCCACATCCGAACTGGTGGACTGGATCCGGGCATTGGTGGCAGGGGACGTGGACCCGAAGCTCATTGAGGACAATATGCCGTTTGCAGGTGTGCTGCTGAAGAAAGATAAGGATTTGCAAACGCTGCGGAAGCAAAAACGGTAAATCACATGTTTCTTAGTTTTTTTTATTTGTTAAGGCAAAGAGGATTGGATATATCTCCTAATGAGTGGATGACTCTTTTGGATGGAATAGAGAAGGGCTTACATTGTTCCTCTTTAATAGGGTTCTATCAACTTTGTCGTGCGGTTCTTTTGAAAAGTGAGATTGAGTTTGACCGATTTGATCAAGCATTCACGGAGTTTTTCAAGGATGTTCCCTTCAATGGTGAACTGCCCAAGGAATTTTTGAGTTGGTTGAATACTCCTGCTGATGATTTGAGGCGTTCCATTGAAGAACTGCGGGCAGAAGGCGGTTTTACAGATAAACACATGGAAGACCTTCTGCGCGGTCTTGAAAGACGATTGAAGGAACAGGATGATGAACATAACGGAGGCAGACGATGGATTGGAACTCAAGGCTTCACCCCATGGGGTAACAGTGGCTGGAATCCGAATGGTATCCGTATTGGGGGAGAATCCATGCACCGTACCGCAATGAGTGTTGCAGGCGAGCGAAAGTTCAGAGATTTCCGCAGGGACAACAAACTGGATACTCGGCAATTTCAGATGGCTTTTCGAACTTTACGCCAGTTGTCTGTTCAGATTGATAGTTCCGAGCGGGAATTGGACATCGATGCCACGATCCACGACACCTGCGAAAACGGCGGTCTTTTGAAGATGCAGACTCGTCCTCCGCGCAAAAACAATGTCAAGGTTTTACTACTGATGGATTCCGGCGGTTCCATGGAATATTACTCAAATCTTTGTAGCATGTTATTCCAAGCTGCTACCAAGTCTAACTATTTCAAGGAATTGCATACTTATTATTTTCATAACAGTATTGGATCTAATCTCTATACAGAGCCACGTCTTTGGTATGTAGATGCGGTTTCTACCGAATGGATTCTGGAGAATTTTGACAGCAGTTATAAAGTCATAATAGTAAGTGACGCAGCAATGAACCCAAATGAACTCCATGAAAAACAGTTTGTTTGGGGAACAGGAACATATATGCGCTCCAGTTACGAATGGCTATTATTGTTTCGCAAACAGTACCCCTATTTAATTTGGCTGAATCCAGAAACGATTCCTGAGAAGGCAAGCTATTGGACGCAAACGCAGGTTGAACTGGCTGATATTTTTCAGATGTTTCATCTTTCTGCAAATGGGTTGGAAGCAGGGATGAAGTGCCTTCTAGTTAGACAGTAAAATGACGATTTATATATGTGGAGTGGAGCGAATATATGGATTATTACAACTGTTTGCGGAACCAGCTCAACTGTGAGTATGCTTTTTGCAATCAAGGGATTTGTATCAAAAAAATGCAGGAAGGCTACGCACAAGTCGAAAAAACTGTTAAAAAAGAAGACTTGGATATCGACAGAACGCCTAATAACAGTCTCTATTTTCATTTGGCGAATGCAGCCTGTACTGCAGCAGCTGCTTCACATGGATACAATGCAGAGACTGTCAGCTTTAGCTTTACACTTTTGAATAATGCACACGTTGATGATCGACTAACCGCAAATGCGAGAGAGATGTTACAACTGCAGTCCATTCGTGTTTTTGACTTTAAAATTACCGACCAAAAAGGTACTTTGATCTGTAACGGCACTTTTACCATGAATCAAACTTGCGTGGCAATTTGATACATTTAAATTAGTTGGAGGGATTAATGGAATGAGAGATCTTTATGTTGTGAATTGCTGCAGAACCGCGATTGGTTCCTTCGGCGGCGCGCTGAAGAACACCCCTGCCGTCGATCTGGGTGCCATCGTCATCAAAGAGGCTCTGAACCGTGCCGGCGTGAAGCCCGAGCAGGTGGATGAGGTCATGTTTGGCTGCATCCTGACCGCCGCCCAGGGCCAGAACGTGGCCCGCCAGGCCTCCATCAAGGCCGGCATCCCCTATTCCGTCCCCGCTTACACCGTGGGCATGGTCTGCGGCTCCGGCATGAAGTCCATGATCGAGGGCGCCCGCTCCATCCTGGCCGGCGACGCCGACGTGGTTGTCTGCGGCGGCACTGAGAACATGAGCGCCGCTCCCTACGCCGTTCCCACCGGCCGCTACGGCGCCCGGATGGGTCACACCCAGATGATCGACACCATGATCAAGGACGGCCTGTGGGACGCCTACAACAACTATCACATGGGCACCACCGCTGAGAACATCGCGGACATCTGGGGCATCACCCGCAAGGAGATGGACGAGTTCGCCGCCTCCTCCCAGCAGAAGACCGAGGCCGCCCAGAAGGCTGGCAAGTTCGAGGCTGAGATCGTCCCCGTGCCCGTGAAGGTCAAGAAGGACATCGTGGAGTTCAAGGTGGACGAGTTCCCCCGTGCCGGCGTGACCGCCGCTTCTGCGTGGCATAGAGGGGGCGTTTGCCCCCAGTTGGAAATTTTGCAAAAGGGGGTTGACTTGTTGCCCGTAACACGCTATAATGTTGCCCGTAACAAGGAGGTGATGGGTTGCCACCCGAAAGCCGGGCCGAGTATTTCAAAGATCGTCGGGCTAAATTCAAGTCTTTTACTGTGGAAGTCGAACGCGAAAAAATGGAGGCGTTCGAGCGGAAGTTACAAGAAAGACAGGAATCCAAAAAGGAATGGCTCGACAAAAAGATTGATGAAGAACTCGGCCAATAAAAATCCCCCGCGCTGCTCTAGTTTGGCGACCGGACGGCACGGAGGATGCACACCAAACACCCAGGGGCTTTTCTACCCTCTGGAGGCTGGCTAAATCTATTATAGCCGTCCTCCGGGTGAAAATCAAGGAGGAAACAGCATGAGAACCATAGCAACCATATACACCCGGCGCTTTCCGGTCACAATCCGGGACGAGCGCACCGGGGCCGAAATGCAGGACTATATCACCCTGGACAAGGCCCAGATTCAGGCGGCCCAGCTTGTGGGTCTGAGCTCTAAGGAGCTTATCTTAGATCACTACAACCGCCACGGATTCCGGGTACTGGACATCGGCAAGGCCGAGAAAGGGCGGATTGAAGTGGAGCTTTCCAGGGGAGGTGTGGGCCATAATGGAACGTGAACACTGCGCGGCGTGGCCGCAGGAACTCAAAGAGGCGGAGCAGCGGCGCTACCGGGCCGTCTGCCGTGTGAAGATGCTGGAGGCACAGCTTGACCGCATCGGCCCCGAGGAGTTCGACCAGCTCATGGAGCAGATCGAGGCGGCACAGGCGGAGGTCTACGAGGCCGGGGGCGATGTGCTGCGGTTGAAATGGAAATTCTATAGCTAAAAAGGCCCCTTGCATCAACGCCGACCAAAGCCAGATGCAAGAGGCCCACACACAGGCCCAGGGGGCCCGGTATCTATAGTGTACCACGGCCCCCTCCAGATTTCAAGATGGAGGAGATACCAATGGAGACAATACACACCGGGGCGGCCGCGATTACCTTCCCCACCACGCCGGAGGCGTTTATCGCCTACCAGGAGCAGCTTGCCGGCCGAAAGCTGACAGAGCACGAGCGGGAGGTCACGGCCGCCTGGGTGGAAGTTTTTAATCTCTCTTATGAGGGCGGCTTGGAGCAAGACCGCGCCGCGCTGGAGGATTCGCTTGCCAAAATGGACGAGCCGGCCACCAAAAGGGACAACGGCCCTGTGGTGCGTAACTTCCTCCGGAAGTGCCGCTTGTGGATTGCTATTGCCTGGAAGCAGGGCTTTCATGATGCAGAGGAAAGGAGCCTAGCAGATGGACGATGATTTACTGACTGCGCTGTATCACGCCGCCAGCAGCGAGGAGCCGGACACGATGGACGGCCCCAGCCTGTGCGACTACTACCAACGCAGGGAGGAGACAGAGCAAACCCGGCGCGCCCTTGTGGACGCTGTGGGCGACGAGGTGGACGTGGACAGCTACGGGGTAGCTATGGAGTGCCAGGGCTTTGTAAACGGCTTCAAGCTGGCCCTGGGGCTGTGTATGGGGGTGTGCTGCTGTGGATAGCCTGCTGGTCATGTTTGAGGCTTGCACCGACAGCCCCGCTTATATGCGCCTGGACAGCGAACAGGAGGCCGCCGCCGCGGTGCTCTCCATCATGGGGGATAACCCGGAGCTGGAGGAGCTGGTCAACGCCCACACCTACACGGCGAAACAGGAGGGGTTCGTCAACGGCTGGGCCTGGGCACAGGCTACAGCGAGGGAGTGCTTGGCCCTTCGGGAATTGCCTGTGCTGGTAGAGAACTACGGCCCTGGCCGAAGGTGCGGAACCTGCGGGTGGTTCGTGCAGCACTACCGATATACCGGGGCCTACCCCTGGTTTGCTGTGGTGGGGTGTGGGCATTGTACCGACCCGGAGACAAAAAAGAGCCTCACACGTAATCCGGTTTGGCGTGGGTGTGAGCATTGGAGGCCCAGCGGCTGAGTGCTGCCGGGCTCTCCTTTTATGGCCTTGGATTTCTCTCTGTTCGCTCGTTGTTCGTTTCTTTTAGGGTCTCCCCAATCTCCCAATTTTCTCAGGCTTCGCTCTTGGTTCGTGCCCTCTTATAGAGGTCGGATTCTCCCGGCTTTCTCCCGGCTTCACCGATACTCCCGCAGCACTTGGGATACCCTGGGATGCCGCAGCACCCGCA
>ENA-ORUW01001846-ORUW01001846.1-human-gut-metagenome-genome-assembly--contig:-NODE-1846-length-13530-cov-10.870724_pt1 | contig 13530 bp, 12 predicted proteins | sample MGYA00242088_ERZ509227 | MGnify/ENA primary metagenome ERZ509227 (study PRJEB26280, sample SAMEA2338816) | human gut metagenome | biome: human gut; feature: human-associated habitat; material: faeces... | reverse complement strand
AACATTCTCCAAAAATATTTTGCATTTTTCTCCAAAAAGTGCTTGCAAAAAACACATATACTGAACAGCCTTTTTTTCCAATTTCTATCTCATATAAAAATTTTGCTGAAATGTCTGCCATTTCGGCCAAATATTCCCTAGTATATCCTCTTTGTAATCGCTTTTTCATTATCTTTTTTCCAATTTGTATATTAAATTTCTCATATGTATTTTTCATTTTTTTCCCTTGATAATTTAATTAATGATTACTATGTATACTATTTATATAGAAAAACCGCTAACCAATATTTAAAAGGTTAGCGGTTAGAAACAGACAAACAGCAACAAAGCACTTCCTTGATTTTATATTTGACACCAAAAAACGTGTTACTGGATACTCCCCTTGTTATGCCGTATGATGCTAAAAAGGAACTCCTCTTGCTGGTGGTGTTATAGGAAGCATGCCTTTATCTACCATATTTTCTAGTTTTCCATCCTGAATAGCTTTTTCTTTTTCTTCACGTTCAAGTTCCGGATTGACCGATTTGTTAATTTTATTTACCTTTTTTTTCTTTTTCATATAAATCACTCCTCGCTTACTATTATTACTATAAATTATATTATCTACATAGATTTCAAAAGCCAGAGTTACTATTTTACATCACAAGATTACCTCCTCCCTATAACTATAACAACTTTTAGCGGCTAAATAAAATATCACTGTTTGTATTTCTTAATTATATTTTATCAGATAATTGTTTTATAATCAATATTTTGCATATTAAATTTATTTGTATATCAATATTGTATGCACAATGTCGGATTATATTAACAATATATACTTTGATAATTCTATAATAACACCATCAATGTCAATGGATTCGTCACAGTTAGCATTTATAAATCCTTTTTTCTCATAAAAATGACATGCTCTTATATTCTTTTTTACTACCCATACGGCAACAGAATAAGTATTCTTTTTCATATTATTTAATGCAGCATTAAATAATATGCTTCCTATTCCTTTATCACGAAAATCTTTGAGTATGTAAAACGATACTATTTGAATGAGATTATCTTCTCTGACCTTTCCAAATATTATAAATCCTATAATCTCTTGGCCCTCGCATGCTAGCAAAACCTGAATCTTTTTTTCGTGAAGCCACAATGAAATAGCTTTCTTCCAAAAAAAAGGGGTCAGATTATTTAGATAGCTTCTTGGAAAAATATCCTTGTAAACATCTTTAAAGCATATAACATGTATGTTGGCAATATCTCCAATATCTTTTTCTGTTGCATATCTATAAATCATATCTCCTAACTAACTTTCCCTCCTTTATTTCATAAACTTTATCAACCATTTTTATTTCTTGCAAATTATGCGTAATAATTATAACAGTTTTATTCATTGTACGATTTAATAATTTATTTTCTAACCATATTTGAGTATTTCTATCTAAATATGTAAATATTTCATCGCATATAATAATTGATGTATCTTTTTTTTCAAGAGCTCGTAAAATAGCAATTTTTTGTCGTTCTCCACCAGACAAATTATCAGCATTTTTTCCTAAAACATAACTTCCCCCCTCTTTATGACTTTTTATGATACTTTTAAATAATGGATTTTGTAATATATTTGTGAACCCATCTTCAATTAATAAATTATTTTCTATTGTATCCTTAAACAAAAATACTTTTTGATCAACAAAACCAAATAGTTTTCTATATTCATCTTTTTTATAGCTTAATATATTTTTTCCGTTTAACAAAATTTCTCCATCATCAGGATAAAGAAGACCTAAAATTAAATTAATTAACGTTGTCTTTCCAGCGCCATTTTCCCCCATTATAGCTATTTTTTCTCCACTATTGATTTTTAAATTCAAATTGCTAATTACTCTTTTATTATAATATGAAAAGCAAATATCTTTTAATTCTATTTGAAAATCATTGCTTTTATTAATATTTTTTATTCCGTCTTGTTCTTGTTCTTGAGTTACAAATTCATTAAATCTAATGGCTGATGGATAAATCTTAAATATCAAATATTTTATATTTAAAACTGAAGATACCGATGAGGATACATAGCTATTGTAAGACATAAATGTTAATAAATTGCCAAGTGACATATCCATATTGCAAACTATATGACCTCCTATAAAATAAATCACAAAAAGACCTATTGCATCAAATAATATATCAACATTCATTTTATATGTATCAAGCATAACACCTTGTTTATAATTTTTTAGTAAGCAGTTCATTAATTTGGTCAATTGCTCTTTTCTTTTTTTATATATTCCCCATAGCTTGATTTCTTTTATGCCATCAATGTTATCACCAAGCCAACACGAAAACTCCTTTGAGTACTGAATTTGTAACTTCATTTGTTTTTGTTTATGTTTTGAAAAAAAATAAATAGTTAAATATTTAAGAGGAATAATACATATAGCTATAATACATAATCGGTAATTTATTATCATCATTCCTATTAGTCCACACACCACTCTTATAATATATTCTGCAAAAAGCAATATACTTTTATCAGCCACTAAAGATATAGTGTTAATATCAACACTTATTTGATTTACTAATTCAGCACTACTAAGTTTAATAAAATAATCCATCTTTTTATTAAATAGCTTATCTAGAATTTTGCGATATAGCGACAATTGTATATCGCATTGTAGTAAAGCCAGCATCTTCGATTGAATCACATTGCATATTGTCTCAAAAATTTGTATTACTAACATCACTAATGATAAACACAAAATAATATCTATGTTTAATGTGGAAAACCCTTTATCAATAATACTGCCTGAAATACGTGGTTTTACAAAAATGCAAACTGAAAGTAGCATAGAAAGTATAAAGATACTAATTATTTTTATATTATTTTTTGTATTTCCTGTTCCTTTTAAGCATTTTCTTACAATTTTAATTTTTTCCATATTAATATTTCGCTACTAAATATTTGAATACTTCTTTTACTGTTTCATATTCTACCTGTATTCCATTATCATATAGAACCAATTGATGTTTAGAGCACGTTATTATAATATCAATTGCTTGGCTTTCTTTCATTTTTAGTAACATCTTATAATCAAAGAGGAAAAAGAATATGTCAGTGTCATAAATCATTTCTAAAGTATATCTACCCTGTTTCAAGTAATTATCATCAAAGTAAACGCTGTAGGGTAAGGCCCATCTATGGTAAACAACATTTTCAATGACTTCCACTCTAAAGCCTTCCTCTAAAAATTCTTTTCTAATGTTGGATATTGCCCACATTGCTTGTGTGTCTATACCAACAGAAGGGATTTTAAAATCACCACATTTTTTATTAATAAATTTTTCTATTTTTTCGGGATAAGGTTTCTGCCTTGCTTGTTTGCATAAGCCACTTAAAATTTGCTTATTATTTAAAGCCGGATTACCATTGACTATTTCAGCTACCTTCCCAGTAATTACAGGTGCTGCATAACTATTTGATACCCTCGTTTCATACACTTCGTGTCCATATCGAATTTTTTTTTCATTATGTGCTACGTAATTATTATTATTCAAATATAATATCTCTCCCTGATTTACTGTATGATATCTATCTGCTATGACTCCAACAGTACTACTGTAAATCGCTGGATAAGTAATAATATTACTATTTGCATATGCTGCCACGATAATTATACCTTTTGCATACGCTTCCTTTGATATTTGCTCAAGTTTTTTTCCATCATGGTAATTTAATGTTCCTACACTCATATGAATTATTTTTACTGAATTTTTTATGCAAAAATAAATTGCTGATTTTAAATTTTCCACAATACAATGATTATTTTTTCCAAAAATATTAATATCAATAATTTCTATGTCTTCACAATAATTATTAATTACATTTGCACAAATTGTCCCATGCGTAATACATGAAATCTTATTTCCATGTAGAAAATTTCCTTTACTATCTATTTCAATCTTTTCAACAATATTAGGTATATTTATTAGGTTTTCAGCAATGCCATTATCAATTATTGCAATAATCATTTTTCACCTTTTGCCCTATTGGCTTATTATCAAAATAAGCCAATAGGTTATGTATATCGACCAATAACCCATTTCATATTAACGCTTTGCTACAAGGATTTAAGCAAACAGTATAACAATTGCTTTACTATTTGCCTATCTTAATTCCCTCAACTAAGTTAACAGCTTCAAGCCCATTGATATTTGTATACTCCATCTCCGGCGCTGTAGGAACGGAGGACGGAGGGCAAATACATACAGGACAAGGATGACACGGACAAACTAAGACAAACATTGATACTGTTCCTTCTTTATCAATATTGCTTTTTCCTAATCTTGCTTTCATATTCTCACTCCTTTTTAAAAGGGTTATTAGTCGTATCCACTAATTTTGATTCTTTATGACCATATAAATATTATTAAATGTATCAAAATGTCCTTTTTGAATTTCTTCTTCTGGAATATGTCCCCATTTTTTTTCTACATCAAAGTAAAGCAGAACAAGTTCTGATGCCGACATAGAAATTGAGGGGCCTAATAATTTTTTGTCCCTTAATTCTTTGTGAGACAAAAAATCAATACCGCTTCTTTTCTTTATTAAATCACATAGTATTTCTTCATAACTTTCCATATCTTTACCCTTTCGTTAAACTACAATGATATCCCCAACTTCTTTTAGATGTTCAATTATATTGTTTGTAAGGCGCTCAGTTTCTTCTGGTAAGTTAGTACAATAGATACCTGCGTTTTTGTAGTCAGTATGATCCTTGAGGATCTTCCTGTTGACTGTAACATATTTTACCTTGTTATGTAGTTCGGATTCCGTTATGTCGATTGCCATTGGTGCAATATTAAAGTAGTCTATATTTATTCCACGACTTAATTTTATAGATTGAGTTATACCTTTTAAGTCTTCTTTTTCGTATATATTAAAAGGCAAGTTGCAAACTACTTTGTCCGGATTTACTGCATGTATCATAACTTCTGCTAACATTCCAAAGTTTTCTACAACTTTTGGTGTTAAGGGTGCTAATTCTCCAGGCACTCCTATAATGATAATTTCTGGCTTGTCCTTCACTTCAAGCTCTTTTACATATCGGTTGAAGATCAGTATTTTCATACGATCATTTACGTCTTTAGATAAAATTAATCGAGGAATACTATAGCATCCTAGCATTTCTCCATAAGGCCGGCTTAATATTGAAAGTACTCGATATCCTTTATCCAAAAATTTTTTTCTTAAACCTAATTGCAGTTCATATTTACCCATATCTGATGTAAGTCCCGTGACAAATAGCACAGGTGCGTTGATATTAAATATTTCTTCTTCCCAATCGTTTTTAGTAGAAATAAATGCTTCTGGAGGGTAAACTCTAAGTCTATCTGGCACAATATGATCTAACATCTCATATTCATATGTTTCCAAAGTTCTTGTGATTAGAACTTTTATTTCTAACTGAATAGCTTTTTGTATCTGGGGTAATATGAATTCAAAAAAGTTTAACTCCTTCCTTGAATCAGTAATCCACAATAAAGAGTATATATCAGTAATATCTTTTTCATACTTGATATTTTTTTGTTCTAGTACCTTTTCTTCTGCTATCCCCCACCCTCTAGGTGCTAAAACCGCTTTTATTTTAATGTCCTTTAGCAGTTCACCATATCTAATTAATGGTGTGGTTTCTGCATCATAGGGATATATTAAGGTATCCTGTTTCATGGCAAAACCTCCTCGTAATTTTTAAATTTTTTAATTTCAAAATCATATCCTAATTCTGCCAAAATGCAATAATCTTTAAATTCAGATTCAATTGCATATTCTAATGCTGCACAGAATTTCCCCATAATATCCGTAGATATATTCTCAAGACCATCTGCTCTACTTATACAAATTACGCAATTTGAATACACCCAACAATTCTTACATTTTTCTTCACTAAATTTTTCAATATTAAGAAGTGTTCTGATTTTTTCCATATCAAGACCATTATTAATATCGCCAATCTTACTCACCTTAGAACATTCGCTTACTTTTTCGCAAGGATAAAAGTCGCCATCACAGTTTAGAAACAATCTACTGCCTCCCGGAATACACGGCCCACCGTGATGCCATTTTGGGGGCAATGTTTTACGAGTCACTCTCTGTTTTCCTCCTCTATTTTTTTTGATTCTTTCAAAACTGTCTAAAGCAATTTTTGAAACTTTATCCTCGCTAAACTTTCCTAGTTTTGCCAAATAATATTTGAAAGTTTCATATTCTCGTTCTTCTAGATAGTGTGCTGAAAACTTTACTGGATTTACTGAATAATTATCAGCAATTTCAGTTGCACTAAAGTTAACATCTTCAAACAAAGCAGTACTAGAAATATATTCATCAACACATGAGAAACTATTTAATGGATTAAGTACTGTATTAAAATTTACAGCATTCTTAAAGTAATCAGGAAAATTATCTTTAATCATAACAATATTTTTTATTAATGTGTCAAAAGAACCTTGCCCATTCGCCAAATGCCGACTTTTATCATGAATTTCTTTTGGACCATCCAGGCTTATTGTAACTGCAAAATTATGTAACATAAAGAATTCAACCATTTCATATGTTAGCAAAGTCCCGTTTGTTGTAATATTAAAATGAGGTTTTTTCCCTTCCGCCTGTTTAATAGTGTAATTAACACATTCACGTATCAAATCAAACTCTAATAATGGCTCACCACCATAGAACCCAACTTGTATTTTATTACAATCCTTTGAATGAGCAATTAAAAAATCTATGCCTTTAAACGCTAGTTCTCTACTCATCCTTTTATTATTATGCTGTCTATTTTGATAGCCACCAGAATAAATGCAATAGTCGCAACGAAGATTACAGTTCTGTGTTACTTGTAATATGATATATTGTATTTTGTTTGTTAAGAAGGATTCTGCTAACACTGTTTCTGGATGCTCAATGATTTCAACTCTATTTGACTTTAAATATCCTTCTTTTTTCAGCTTATCTATAAACAGTTTGATTGATTCACTGACATCAGTAAAATTGCCCTCTTTAAAAACATCATAAACTGATTGAGGAATTTTTAATATATGGTCTGTATTGACATCGTATAAATAACAGCCCAAAGAGGTTTCAAATAAATGTATAAACGGCTTTTCCATTAGCAATACTCCTTCCTATTTTCCTATTGTAAATAAATACTTTTCTCCAAAATAAAATGCAGTTTATTTTTAATTACATAATAGTCTAAGTCGACCTGAGTCGAAACCAGCTATTGTTCTATTTTAATTACCTATAGTTCATATTTTAGATTTATAAACTCAAATGAATTGCCATTCACTCATTATTATTTTTTTCAATTATTTTTGCCCCTTCACTATTTTTAAATTGAAGGGGCAAGGCTCCTACTGCACCATGAAAACTGAATAAACCTTCAGGAAATTGATATAGGTGCTGCAGATAGTATCGCATTATGCATGCCTGCAGACTAATGATTACATAGTAGCGCCGTACTACGTGGCTGAAAAGGCACAGGAACTGATTCTTGAAGCTAACCTAATACTTTACAATGAGGTGTTATTATTGAAAGAAAAACAATTAGATACATCATTTAAAAATTATTCTGTCTTACAGATATCTGAGATGTTAGGAGTTGGAAAAACAAAGACTAGAGAATTGCTCGACAGTGGAGTATTGCCGGTCACTAAGCTTGGCAGACAATATTTCACATCTCCCGCTGCAATAGATGAATTTCTGAAGAAGAATATTGGAAATAAGATTTTCTTTTAAGACAGAAAACACAAAATCATTGCCAACTGGATATGTCTATATTAAAATGGTCATATACCGAAATTGGCATGAGTACTACATGAAGAAAGGGAGATATTCATGTCAAAAACGACGAAAGGTACAACACAGAAACGACGCTCCAAAGGCGATGGAGCTATATTTCCAAACAAGAGAGGAGGCTGGACATCCCGGTATCGGAAAAAGGGGCTACCAGACAACGAATTTAATGCTTCAACCAAGGGAGAAGCTAAAAGGCTTTTAGATGACTGGAAGGTAAAGATATCTATTGAAGATGCAGTGACTTCTAATATTACGGTCGAAAAGTATGCAGAAAAATATCTGTTTTGCAAAAGTCTATGTGTCGAAGCTGGAACATATAAGCAAACCAGTCTGGACAGGCTGGAGAGTACATATGAAAAGCATTTGTCTAATACAGAGGCCGTTAAAAAAACTTTTAGGAACTTAAAAGCGGCAGATATAGATGTCACTATCTTATCAAAACAGAATACACTTAGTCATTCCTCATTACGAAAGATTTATTTGTTTTGGTCTGGTATGATTAATTCTGCTATTGAAATGGGTGAATTACCTAAGAGTTACAATATAATGAAGCAGGTAACTATGCCTGATGAGTCAGCATTAACAATTGCGACTAAAGACATACAGATTATTTCAGAAGAGCATCAAGAAATTATCAAAAAAGTGGCAATGGCTTACAGTCCAAACAAAAATCAGCGTTATTTGTACCGGTACGGGCCTGCAATCCTCTTTATGCTGAACACTGGCCTTCGTGCAGGCGAAATGTTGGCTTTAGGCAGAAATTGCATTGTTCCTTATTTGGGACGTAAAAGTGTAAAAATCACACAGACCCTAAGCCGGGTAAAAAACAGAGGAAATAATGCCGGTAGCAAAACGAAACTAATACTGACCCCACCCAAGTATCCTAAAAGCAGACGAACAGTGCCTTTAAACAGAGAAGCTGAATTCGCTTTATCTTGTATGCTGTCTTTATACGGAAAAAATCGCTATGATGAAAGTCTGATAATGACAACGCAAAACGGGCTTCCGCCTAATATTCAAAATCTGGAAAACACGCTGAAAAAGATTTGCAAGCGTGCTGAGCTTCCAAACTATAACCTGCATGCACTAAGGCATACATTTGCGACTAATTTAATTCGTAATACTCATAATATGGGAGAAATGAAGGAAGTTGCTGAAATTATGGGAGACGATTTGGATGTTGTCTTAAAGACGTATGTGCATACAAATAGTGAAACAAAGATGGCCTTAGTAGACACATTGATTGCATGCTAATTACAAAATGCTGTCCACCTTATCATCCACCTTATGAACCGATTTTATTCGGTTTTACGCGGACTCTGGCGAACTTTAGTTTTCTTGTATTGAGATTTAAACTAAAAAGGCATTTAAAAGAAAAAATCGGGATCTTACAAGTTCCACCTTATTTTCTGCTATTATTTTAGTTAGAAGCAGCAAATAAAAAAAGCCTCAGAAACCTTGAATTTCCGGGCTTTTCAAGAGGCGCAGACCGGATTTGAACCGGTGAATCAGGGTGTTGCAGACCCATGCCTTACCACTTGGCTACTGCGCCATAAATAAAAAACTGATATGAAATTGTCATAAAACTGGCGCATGTGTTAGTGGTGTTGCAGACCTTTGCCTTACCGCTTGGCTATGGCGCCATTCTATATATAAAGCGCTTTCGCGCAAATGACTCCGACGGGAATCGAACCCGTGTTACCGCCGTGAAAGGGCGATGTCTTAACCGCTTGACCACGGAGCCATATCTTGCTTATCCTTAAGCGTGACCGAGATATATGTTATCATAATTCGCCGGATTTTGCAACTCCTTTTTTTATTCCCTCTAATAGGATCTTTAAAAAAGTGTCTTCGACACTTCAACCCCCCTAGCCCCCATTCATGGGGGAATTAGCGGGTTTTTTTTGTTACATTTCCTGCATATGAGTCTTATGAATATCTTACAAAAAATTTTTACAGATCATTATGAAGAAATAATTTATACCATTCTCCCATTGTAGGTGTTCACAACACTATTTCTAATATCGGAAGGGACAGTCGATATTAAAATATGTGACATTCCAGTGGAATGAAGATTTTCAATGGAAGGAGAATTATAAGAATCAAGAATAAAGAAATTGAATTAAATCATACGCATTTTGTGGCAGTTCGACTTACTGATATCTAACTAAATCTACTAGATTAGGGAATGGATGGGCTGAATTGTGATCCAATGTCATTTGATGACAAAGGAACAACTGAAGAAGAGAACCGCATATCAGTTATTACGTTGTTACACCAAATGACATTGAATAATTAGGTAAAGTAATAATTAGTAATAAATCAGTTATATTTTTGAGGCGAATTATAGTGTGCGAGCTAATTCATATCCCTGTGAGATTGCATCTTTAATATTTCCTAACTGCTTGCAATCACCAAGAACAGAGTATGGAATTCCAGTTTCAGTCAGTTGTTCTTGTAATGTAGCGTTAGGGCGGTACCCCATAGCAAGAACCAATGTGTCAGCGTCTGTGATCTGATGTGTAGAACCATCTTTAGAGTAGCTGATAGTGTCGTTGCTTACTTCCTCTACTTTTGCATCGCAGATGATCTGGATACCTTTTTCCATCATTCTCTGAACAAGAAGACTTCTTCCTGGGCCGCTTTCATTTGCCATGATCTCGTGAGCCATTTCAATCAGGATGATCTCGCGGTTTTTCGGGAATCGGTCATTGAGTACAGGTGCAAGGTAATCAGCTGTCTCACAACCAACAGACCCACCACCGATTACAACGATCTTACGTCCTGGGAATTTTCTTCCATAAAGAACGTCATCTGCAGTCATGTAATCTTTGAATTCTGTCATGAATCCTGGAACGATTGGTGCAGCACCACTGCATAAGATGATTTCATAGTCAGCGTAATCTGTCTTGATCATATCAAAAGTTACTTCTGTATTTAAGAGAACTTCAACACCAACTTGCTCTAATTTGTGAGCCTGGTATTTGATCAACTGTGTCAGATCCTGTTTTGCGATCGGAACAGCAGCGATTCGAACAGTTCCACCCAAAGCATCCTGCTTGTCAGCAAGTATAACATGGTGTCCACGTTTTGCAGCAACGAAAGCAGCTTCCATACCAGCGGGACCACCACCGATTACAAGAACATTTTTCTTTGTCTCTGCTGTTGTAAGTGTCTCTTCATTTTCAGGTTCGAAAGATGGATTTACAGTACAAGCAATACGGTTTCCGAACATAATACCATTTAAGCAACGAAGACATCCGATACATGGACGGATTTCATCTGTGTGACCAGCCTGTGCTTTGTTACAGAATTCTGGCTCACATAAGTTTGCACGACCGATCATGCAAATATCAGCTTTGTCGTTTGCAATTAATTCTTCAGCAAGCCATGGCTCCGTGATTCTTCCTACAGTTGCAACTGGAATTGAAACGTGTTTCTTGATTTCCGCAGATAATGCACTGTGAGATCCCATCTTTGTTCCAGGAGCCGGAATAGAACTTCCACGTTTGATTGTTGTACCACCAGAAACGTGAAGCATATCAACACCAGTTTTTTCTAACTGTTTGGAAACGTAGATTGCATCGTTTAAGTTTAATCCACCGTCAGAGTATTCATCTCCAGAGATACGAACATCAATGATGAATTCAGGTCCACACATTTTACGAACTTCTGCTACAACTTCTAATGTTAATCTTAAGCGACCATTGATATCTCCTCCGTATTCGTCTGTACGTTTATTATAAAGAGGAGAAAGAAATCCGCCTAATAATCCGTGAGCATGAGCAGCGTGAATCTCAACACCATCTGCACCAGCTTTTTTTACTCGTAATGCAGCTTCTCCAAACTGTCTGATGATTGTATGTAATTCTTCGACTGTAACCGGTCTTGGGGCTTCTTTTGCATAATAAGGACCAACAAAAGAAGGTGCGATCAGACGTGGAGTTCCTGGAACAGGGAATGCCATATATGCTGGATGGAATAATTGAGGTAAAATTTTTGTACCATATTCATGAACGGCAGCAGTTAATTTTTGCCATCCTGGAATGAAACTGTCATCAGCAATGGACATATCTCCTGGAAGATATACATAAGTAGGTTCTACCGTTGTAACTTCTGTAACGATCAGACCAACGCCGCCTTTTGCACGAGCTGCATAATGCCTAACAAGTGCGTCTGTAACATAACCATTATCGGCTAAGTTTGTTGAAATAGGTGGCATAAACACACGATTTTTTACTGTAGTTTCTCCAATCTTGATTGGGGAGAACAGGTTTGGATATTGATTCATGATTTCTTTCCTCCTAATATTTTTTCTTTTATTTTAATATGAACGAAAGAAAATATCCTCTCAAGAATGAGATACTGTCCGTCATAATTTGTCTTTTATTTAACAAGAATATATGAGAAAAAGAAAAACAGGACATATAATACCCTGTTTTAGAAAATAAATCTTATTTTGCTACAGGATGAATCGTGATCAAAACCCGATCCCCCTTTTGTACATAGTGGAATTCATGTTCCTCATGATTTGCCAGTGTGCATAACAAAGTATCGCCTTTTTTCTCTATGGCGACATCTTTCGAACGATATAGGCATTCTTTATAATTATCTAGTTGAAATACATGATTCATTAATTCTTTTTGTTCTTTTGTAAAGTCCATTGGACGAGCTTCATTTCCCGGAAGAGGAAGCAGATTTTTAAGAAATCGCTTTCGGTAAGTGCTAGGCGTGATTCCATAAAGCTCTTTGAAAATCTGAGTGTAAGCTTTTGAATTTGGCATTCCACATATTCCGGAAATTTCTTCAATCGATGCTTTACATTCTAACAGATATTCTAAAGATTCCCGGACACGCACATAAGAAAGATATTTTACAAATGGAAGGCCGGTAAACTTGGTAAATAGTCTGGAAGTATAACTATTACTGAATGAAAGCGTCTTGGCGATATCAGATAAATGGATATTTTCATGGTAGTGCTGATCAATATAGCGAATTGCTTTGATATAGTTGTCATGATGGATGGAAGCTACTGGCAATTGCTCAAAAGAGTGACTTAGCTCTTTCTTTGTGATGCACAAAATCTTCATCATGATTTCATTTAATTCAAATAAGTCTGTTCCTTCGTTTACATTTCCTTGTAGAAGCACTACAATTAATTTTCTTAGTTCTTCTTTTAATAAGAACAAAAGCTGTCGGTTATTTTGAAGATTACAGATCGTGGTATAAAAAATATTGCGGCATGAACCGAGTAAAGTGTCTGGGATACGGTCAAAATCGATATGTAAAATTAAGATCACACTATCAGGATCAATCTTTTTTAAAATATGGATTTCATTTGGCGAGATCACGACTAGTTCCTGTTCACGTAAAACATGGGAGATATGCTCGGTAACAACTTCATAACTGCCCCTTAATACGAAAGAAATCTCCAGACTTGTCTGTCTGGAAAATACCTTTCGATCAAAACTGTTCATACTCAAACTTAGCGGATGGTTATATTTTTGTCCTGAAAAATCGTAATAGTAATTCATATTTTGCATAATCATACCTCGTTTGTATACATATCATTTAAAAGGATGTAAAAATTCGTCTTTTCATTAATAATCTTATATCAATGTCATGAGTTAAACGACAAATGAGACATATTTTTGTCTCTGTACTATATTGAACCTTGAAAATTT
>ENA-ORUW01001845-ORUW01001845.1-human-gut-metagenome-genome-assembly--contig:-NODE-1845-length-13539-cov-2.869104_pt1 | contig 13539 bp, 10 predicted proteins | sample MGYA00242088_ERZ509227 | MGnify/ENA primary metagenome ERZ509227 (study PRJEB26280, sample SAMEA2338816) | human gut metagenome | biome: human gut; feature: human-associated habitat; material: faeces... | reverse complement strand
CAGCCGGTCCATATCAATCTTGCCCGTATGGATGTCGCGGTCTGCGATCGTCCAGTCCCCCCTCACCGCAACGCCGTGCTCCATCAGGGATTTCGTATACCCCAGATAGCGGTCCGTGATGGATCCCGTCGCAAGCAGGGTTCCCACATAGGCAATCTCCCTGTGTCCCATGTCGAACAGATAATTCGTCATGCGGTAAGCACCGTAATAGCTGTCCGAAATCACCGCATCCGTATCTGTCTTCTCGTCACAGAAATCCATATACAGAAGCGGAATTTTTGCTTTTTCATTCAAAAACTTCAGATATTCTCCCGTCAGGCGTCCGATGATAATCAGACCGTCCGCCTTCTGCTCCTGCACAAGCTTCGGCATCTCGCAGGCAGTCTCCATCTGTGCGCTGACCACTTCCATCAGCGTAAAACATTCCTTCGCCACCGCGCGCGTCGCCACCTGCTGATACATCTGCAGATAGAAGGAATCATACTTATCCAGCCAGTGCTCGGCAATCAGCACACCGATATTATAACTTTTTACCGCGTGTTCGCGCCGCCTGGCGGACGGCTGTTTGTATCCCATCTCATCGGCAAGCGTTTTTATCTTCTCCCGCAGTTCCTCACTGACGCCTTTCTGTCCGGACAGCGCCTTCGATACGGTAACCGTACTCACACCAAGCTGTCCCGCAATATCTGCCAGCTTTACCGCTTTTGCCATTTTTCCATCCTCCAACTACTGTTCATCAGGCACCTCGGATAAGTGTATCAGTGCCGACTGGAAATCTCCCCACATCGCCGGAACATTCAGTCCCGCATGCACAAGGGTATCTCCGCAGTACACTTCCCCCGTTGTCTCAACACGATATTTTTTCTTCTCATCAAGTCCCGGTATCCGGATCCGTCTGCTGTGCACATTCGGTCTGCCAAGCACCTGAACAAAGGTGATTAGCGCCTCCGACTGATCCTTTGCCACCACCTCATAACAGTCAAACGAATCATTCTGCGAATAGGAAGCGATCCGGTAATAGTCGCCGCTTCGTATCAGCGCATGATATTTATGGTACAGCGCCACCTGCCCCGGAATTTTCGCCCGGTCTTCCTCCGGAAGCTTTGTCACATCCAGCTCGTAGCCGAACGTACCCGCCAGCGCCACATTTCCTCTGGTCTCAAACGGAGTTACGCGTCCCACCGTGTGGTTCGGGCAGTCGGATACATGCGCACCGATCGCGGAGAGCGGATACAGCAGCGCCGTTCCCTCCTGAATCTTTAAGCGCTCTATGGCATCCGTGTCGTCGGAACACCAGATCTGCGGACTGTAATACAACATTCCCGGATCAAATCTCGCCCCGCCGCCGGAGCAGTTCTCGAGAAGCAGCTGCGGAAATTCGGTGATCAGACGCTCCTGTAATTCATAGACGCCCAGTACATAGCGGTGCAGCAATTCTCCCTGCTTTTCCACCGGAAGCACACCGCTTCCCAGATCGGTCAGCTGCCGGTTCATATCCCACTTGACATAAGCGATGTTCGCGCTGCGCAAAATGGATGCCACACACTCATACGCATAATCCCGCACTTCTTTTCTGGAGAGATCAAGCACATACTGATTTCTCGACCGGCACGGCGTTCTCCCCGGAAGGGCAATCGCCCAGTCCGGATGCGTCCGGTACAGCTCCGAATCCGGCGAGATCATCTCCGGCTCAAACCAGATGCCGAACTTTAATCCGATCTCATTCACCTGATCGACCAGCCGTTTTAATCCGCCCGTGATCTTCTGCTCGTTTACCTGCCAGTCGCCGAGACTTGTGTTGTCATCGTTGCGGTGGCCGAACCATCCGTCGTCCATGACTAACATCTCGATTCCGGATTTCTTCGCCTCTCTCGCGATCGCAAGCAGCTTTTCCGTGTCAAAGTCAAAATAGGTTGCCTCCCAGTTGTTGATGAGCACCGGGCGCTCCCTGTCCTTATACGGGCTGCGGATCAGATGCTTCCGGTAGAGATCGTGCAGCGTTCTCGTCATCCTGCCAAGTCCGGCATCCGAATAGGTCAGCACAACCTCCGGCGCCGTAAATGTCTCGCCCTGCTTTAATTCCCACTTAAAATCCTGCGGATGAATTCCCATCACCACGCGCAGGGAATCAAACTGGTTCTTCTCCACCTGCGCCAGGAAATTGCCGGAATACACAAAATGGAATCCGTACACGCGCCCCTGCTCCTGACCGGCATTTGCGGACACCAGCGCTACGAACGGGTGCTCCTGATGGGAAGATTCACCGCGGCAGGAGCCAACAGACTGTTTTCCGTAGCCGATCTGGCGGTATTCGATCTGTCGCTCTCTCCCCCAGGAACCGTGCAGCGTCAGCATCCGGTAATCCTCCGCGTCAAGATCCAGCGCCGCCGAAAATACCTTCGTAAGATACACCGGTTCTTTGGCATGGTTCGTCACGCGCACGCTCCGCGTAATGACATCCACGTCATAAAATGCCGTGTAGTACAATGTGACCGTAAGATCCAGCACTTCATCCGCCAGCACAATCTCAAGCGTCTCACACTCTTCTTCGCTGCCGAACGTGGCCGGAAGTCCCGGAAGTCCCGGTTTGCCCGCATAGATCTTATGCTCCCTGTAAAGCGGCTGCACCGCCGTATTGCCGTTTTTGTCCGATACGGAAATCGCACTCTCCCTGTAATCGCCGACGCCGTGCCCCGGATACTCCATCGGAAACGCATCCAGAAAAGAGCTCCGGTCGCGGTTGTTCTGTGAAGGAACAAACGGTGCCTCCCCGGTGCGCATCAGCGCACGGACGTCATAGTCCGTGATCTTTGCGCCGTAATAGATATGTCCCAAAAACTTTTCTTCATCCACGATACCGATCAGATAACTGGTATGTGGTGTATCCAGTTTAAAAACCCGTTCTTTTTCGTAATAATGAATTGCTCCCATACCATCTCCCGCTTCTTATTTCAACAGATCTTCCTTCAATGCCGCAAGCTTTGCATCCGCGTCTGCAAGGGAAGTCCCCTTTACGCCAAAGTAGTATTTGATCTTCGGCTCCGTTCCGGACGGGCGCACACAGCACCACGCATTATCGGAAAGTTCATAATAAAGTACGTTGGATGCCGGCAGTCCGGTCTTTGTCACCTCGCCAGTCACAAGATCCTTTCTGGTGTCCTCCTTGTAGTCGCGCACCGCCAGTACCCGATGACCGCCCAGCTCCTTCGGTGGGTTCGTGCGGTACTCACTCATCATCGACTGGATCTGTGCCGCACCGTCGATTCCCTTTAAGGTCTTCGTCTCCAATCCCTCTCTGTAATAGCCGTACTTCTCATACATATCCAGCATTGCATCCCACAGGGTCTTGCCGTGCTTCTTGCACCAGGAAGCCACCTCGCAAAGCATCATGACCGCCACGCACGCATCCTTGTCTCTCGCGTAGGTTCCTGCCAGACAGCCGTAGCTCTCCTCCAGTCCGAATACATAGTGATAGGTATGCTGCTGTTCGAAGAACTTGATCTGCTCTCCGATATACTTAAATCCGGTCAGCACCTCGATCAGCTTCACGTTGTAGGCTGCCGCAATCGCTTTTGCCATATCAGTCGTCACGATCGTCTCCACGAGCGCCGGGTTCTCCGGCATGGTTCCCATCGCCTTCTTCTCTCTTAAGATATACTCTGCGATCAGCATACCGGACATATTTCCGGTAAATGTCACATACTCGCCAGTCTTTGTGTCCTTGCAGTACACGCCGAGACGGTCTGCATCCGGGTCTGTCGCGAGCACGATGTCCGCGTCGACTTCTTTTGCCAGCTTTAATGCAAGTTCAAATGCCTTCGGGGACTCCGGGTTCGGGTAGGATACCGTCGGGAAATTGCCGTCCGGCAGCTCCTGCTCTTTTACCACGTACACCTGCTCAAATCCAAGTTCCTTTAATACGCGGCGCACCGGAAGGTTGCCGGTTCCGTGGAGCGGTGTGTATACAATCCTGATGTCCTTCGCCATCTCCTTGATGACTTCCGGATGAATCGACTGCTTCTTCAGTTCCTCCATGTAGCGGTCGTCGATCTCTTTTCCGATGACCTTGTAAAGTCCTGCCGCAACGGCATCCTCTTTCTTCATCGTCTTCACCTGGTCAAAGGATGTCACCTTCGCCACTTCCGCCAGGATATTCTTGTCGTGCGGCGGTGTGATCTGTGCGCCGTCCTCCCAGTATACCTTGTATCCGTTGTATTCTCTCGGGTTATGGCTCGCCGTGATTACAATTCCGGAAATGCAGCCGAGTTCACGCACGGCAAAGGAAAGTTCTGGCGTCGGACGCAGGCTGTCAAACACATACGCCTTGATGCCGTTTGCGTTCAAGCAGAGCGCCGCCTCATCCGCAAATTCAGTGGACATGATTCTGGAATCGTGGGCGATCGCAACGCCCTTCTCCTGTCCGTTCTGGGAGAGAATGTAGTTCGCCAGTCCCTGTGTCGCCTGACGCACGGTATAAATGTTCATGCGGTTCGTTCCCGCTCCGATCACGCCGCGCAGTCCGCCGGTTCCAAACTCTAACTGACGGTAAAAACGATCCTCAATCTCCGCCGCATCGTCCCCTATTGCAGCAAGTTCTGCCTTTGTATTCTCATCAAAATACGGGTTTGTGCACCACTCTTTGTAAGTCTCCATGTAACTCATATCTCTTCTTCTCCTTTTACTGATATTCTTCTGCCGCACAGAAGGAAGCTTTCTTGCTTCAAATTATAAACTTTTTTAAACTGATTGTAAACTAATTTTAGTTAATCTTCCGTCACGGTTCCATCCGATGCCACAGCTGCCTCCGAAATGCCATCCAGATAATTCAAAACCGACTCCGCCTGTCCGCCTTCGGCAGGATATGTCACGCCTCCCGCCGCATACACCGGCACGAACCGGTAGGATGCCCGCCCCGCGGCGTCGATCGTCACCTCAAGCATCGCCGACCGGTCGATACTCTGCCCGAAGATAAAATTGCCGAGACTGTAGAATACCGGCTTCCCGTCGATATAGGAGACCCCCTGCAGACAGTGGGTGTGCGATCCCACAACCACATCCGCCCCGGCATCGATGCACGCCTTCGCAATCTGTGTCTGGTTCGCCTCCGGATATGCCTGGTACTCCACGCCCCAGTGCGGATAGACCGCCACATAGTCGCAGGTCTCCCTCGCTTCCTTAATTACCTCCACAAGAGCCGTGGTGTCATAGCAGCTAAACAGTCCCGGCACTGCATTTTCCACCTTCCAGTCCGCCGTCGGGACAACCCGGGATACCGCGATAAATCCGTATTTTTTCCCGTGGACTTCGATTACCTGCACCTGCTTTGCCCGCTCCGCGGAATCGCCCGCGCCGCCATATAGAATTCCGGCGCCGTCTAACGCTGCAAACGTATCCGAGAGCGCTTCCCTTCCATAATCAAGTGTGTGGTTGTTGGCGAGTGATACCACATCCACGCTCATCTCATTTAATGCCTTTACATAGCCCGGACTGCACCGGAATGTAAACTGTTTGTCCGCCATCGGCGTGCCGCGGTCCGAGAACGGGAATTCATTATTCACCATCAGAATATCCGCTGCCCGAAGCTCCTCCAGCAGTTCCGGTGCAACCACGCCCTTGATTCCGTCCGCATCATAACCCGCCTTAAACGCATTTGCAAACAGGACATCCCCGGTAAAAAGAATCGTCGTACTGCCATCCGCTTCCGCCTGACCGCCCGCTTCCGCTTCTTCGGCCACTTCCGCGGCTTCCGTTCTCTCCTCCGCCTCCGTGGTCTCCACCGCGGTCTCATTCTCCTCCCTGGCAGGCGCACGATCCGCTCCGCTATCCGCCCCCGCATGCTCCGTGTCCTCACCCGATACCACAGCTGCCGGCTCTTCGCCCGGCACCTTTACTTCCGGCGTGCTCCCTTTCGTCCGCGCCACGGCAGCAATACAGCCTGCCACCATGACAATCGACAGCACATACAATAGGATTCTGCACTTTTTATTCATAAAATTCCTCCCTTATTCTTCTCTCTCATCGTCTCTAGTGTATCAGTGCTTTGTGTTTCAGGCAAGAAAAAAGACCATTCCGGCAAACTGGCATGGTCAATTTAATCGCAACTGGACATTTTTATCAATCCATCTTGTGTTATACTCTTATGCATCAACGTTGAAATACAAACTTTTATATGAATCTGACAGAAATGGAGACTTCCTATGACAAATCAAAATATCAAAAAACTGGTAACTGCTGCCCTCCTCGCCGCCATGACATGCGTGGCGACCATGATCATCAAGATCCCGACACCGACCTTCGGCTACATCCATCCGGGAGACGGCTTCGTTCTGCTGTGCGGCGTCGTGCTTGGTCCGCTTCCCGGAGCGCTCGCTGCCGGCATCGGCTCGATGTTCTCGGACATTTTCTCCGGCTACGTGACCTGGGCTCCTGCAACTTTCATTATCAAAGCGCTCACGGGCGGCATTGCCGGACTGCTCTTCCATCATTTTAAAAACACCCTGCACTCGAAAAAGGGACGCTACGCAGCGCTCGCACTCGGCGGCATCGTCGGAGAAGCCATCATGGTCATCGGCTATTTTCTCTACGAAACCGGACTTGCCGCACTCGGCAGCGGAGCCTTAAACCAGGCATCTATCGCCGCCGGCATTGCTTCCTCTGCGACCGGTATCCCGTTTAACATCGTACAGGGTGTTGTCGGCATTATTCTTAGTCTGATACTGCTTCCGGTGCTCTCTAAGATCCCGGATGTCCGTGACTGGATCGAGCGCTAGGCGACCACCTTTCCTCCGAAGATGACCTTCTTCGTGGACAGGTCATCCTTGGAGAGAAGGACACAGTCGCCGCGGTGGCCTGCGGTAATGCTTCCGCACACATCTGCCGCACCGATCGCTCTCGCCGGATTATAGGTTGCAGCGCGCACGGCTGTCTCTAACGGGATTCCCATGGAGACAGCCTTTCGCATGCAGTCCATGAGATTCGTCGCCGAGCCGGCAATCGTTCCGTCCTCTAAGGTTGCAAGATTGCCACGCACAGTAACCGGAAGTCCGCCGAGGGAATACGCACCGTCCTCCATACCGGTCGCCATCATGCTGTCGCTGATTAAGATCATACGCTCCGCCCCGAACAGGGAAAATACCACGCGGACAGCCGAAGCATCAATATGAATCCCGTCGCAGATCAGCTCCGGCATGACATGCTTCGCGTCAAACGCCGCGCCAAACACGCCCGGCGCGCGATGGGTGAACGGCGGCATTGCATTGAAAAAATGCGTCACATGATCCGCCCCCTGTGAAAATGCGCGGTATGCAGTCTCGTAATCACTGCAGGTATGTCCGACCGAGATATGTACCTGATCCGCCAGCCGGCGGATGAACTCCTTGGCACCGTCCGTCTCCGGTGCAATCGTAATCAGACGCACCAGCCCGTGTGCTGCCTCCTGCAGCCGCAGGAACATCTCTACATCCGGATTCCGGATATAAGCCGGATTCTGCGCACCCTTTTTCTCCATGGAAATAAACGGTCCTTCCAGATGAATCCCGATCAGTCTCGCCCCGGTGTCCTGCTCTGCCTCCGGTCTCTTTGTATACGCATACGCATTGGCACACACCGTCTTAAGCGTCTCCTCCGAGAGTGTCATCGATGCCGGGCAGATGCTTGTCACACCCTGGCGAAGCTCGTACGCACCGATCGCCTGCAATGCCTCCGGTGTTCCGTCCGAGAAATCATGACCTGCACATCCGTGAAAATGGATATCCACAAGCCCCGGAATCAGGTAATCTCCCCCTGCGTCCAGAATCTCTTCCCCGTCCGTGCCGGCCGCTTCACTCCCCGCAAAACAGCCGTTTTTTATCCGGACATCCCGCTCCACAAATCCGTGCTCTACCGTGTATACAAGTGCATTCTTAATTCTCATCTTAAATCCCCCATTTTCCTCTGACTTTTTGTACCTCTATAATGGTGACAGGGAAAGTGCTGCCTCATCGCAGACAACCGTCACATCCGGATGCATCTGCAGGATAGATGCCGGCACTTCCGGCGTCACCGGTCCGAAGAACGCGCGTGAGACGATGTCTGCTTTGCCCTCTCCCGAGACAACCACCAGAATCTTTTTCGCCTGCATGATCGTTCTTATTCCCATAGTATATGCCTGCTTGGGCACTTCGTCAATAGAGGCAAAAAAACGTGCATTGGCCCGAACGGTACTCTCTGCCAGATCCACCAGATGTGTCTCCTTCTCGAACGCTGCACCCGGCTCATTAAATCCGATATGTCCGTTATTCCCCAGCCCCAAAAGCTGTAAATCGATTCCGCCGAGCGACTTTATGATCTGCTCATGCTTCGCGCAGGCATCCGCCGCGTCCGGGTTTGTGCCGTCCGGGACATGTGTTGCCGCCTTATCGATATTCACATGGTCAAACAGGTTCTCCTGCATAAAATAGTAGTAACTCTGCGGGTCGATGTGTGCCAGACCACGGTATTCGTCCAGATTGACCGTTGACACTCTGGAAAAATCAAGATCCCCCTTCTCATACCACTCGATCAGCTGACGGTATGTTCCCACCGGCGTCGATCCCGTGGCAAGACCGAGTACACAGTCCGGTTTCATAATAATCTGTGCCGAAATGATATTCGCCGCCTTTCTGCTCATATCCTGATAGTCTTTTGCTCTGATAATGTTCATCGTAATCCCCTTTTCCTTTCTCTCATGAGGCAGGAGACGCCTTCCCGTCTCCCTCCCGTTATTTACTGCAGATTTTTCTGCCTCTGTCTTGACTTTATCAGCCAATCGACGCCCTTTCAAGGGTTTGCGGGCAACTGCACAAACAGGGATAAAAAAAGGCAAGCGCAAATCACTTTTCATTTCCCGTGGAAGATGATATGATACATACATCAACACCGATCAGGAGATTTTTACATGGTTTATGCGATCATTGCCGGCGGGGTATTCCTGTCGGATCTCATCTTAAAGCGTTACATGGACAAAAAATATGCCCGCAAGGTACGCCATCCGCGGCTCGGGGGCAGGATTGTCCTGGAAAAATATTATAACGAAGGCGCGGCTTTGAATTTCATGGTGAAAAAACCAAAGCTTCTGCGCATCATCCACACCGTCATTCTTGTTGTTGTCGGGATTTTTTCCTATTTTCTGATGCGTCTTAGCGGACACGCGCTGGAGAAAACGGGCGTTGCGCTCCTGCTCGGCGGCGGTCTAAACAACCTATACGACCGCTACACAAAGGGGCATGTCATCGACTATTTTCATCTGAATTTCGGCCCGAAATGGCTGCGCGCGATCGTCTTTAACATCTCTGACTTCTGCATTTTTATCGGAGCACTGCTCGCCGTTGCCGGATCGGAGGTCTCATGACCAGAGAATCCTATGAAAAAATCACCGGCATCTTACGTGGACATCCGCGGCGCATCCGGCTGGTATGCCTGTTCAACCACACCTTGACCGGCTTTATTTTTGTGCTGTACCCGGCGTTTCTGCTGCTGCTTTTTCTCGAGGGCAGCACTTTTTTCCTGCGGGCGCTTTTCGTTCCCGCCGTCTCCTTTGCCGCAGTCACAGTCTTCCGTCGGATCTTTAACACCCCAAGACCTTATGAGAAGTTCGGTCTTCCGCCTGCCATAGAAAAAGATACGGCCGGGAAATCTTTTCCCAGCCGTCATGTCTTTTCCGTATTTATCATTGCCGCCACCATTTTCTATGTCCACCCTTCCGCCGGCATTCTGCTCGGACTCTTAGGGGTTGTCCTTGCCGTCCTGCGCGTGATCGGCGGCGTTCATGAGCCGCGCGACGTCATCGCAGGCGCTCTTGCAGGGATTCTGTGCGGCGTGCTCGGATACTATGTACTCTAGCCGTCCGGCACCTTACTTTCCCAGTACCTGATTCCGGTATTCATTGGCAGAGACTCCCTCCTGCTTCTTAAATACCCTTGAGAAATGTGCCAGATCTAAAAATCCCACCTGCTCGGAGATATCTCCGATGCGCAGCGACGGATCTTTTAGCAGTTCTTTCGCATGCTCGATACGGACGTGATTTAAAATATCCGAAAAGCTCTGCCCCGTGTGGCGGTTTAGAAGCTTGCTTAAGTGCCACTGACTCACATACGTCTTCTCTGCCACCTCGCAGAGCGTCAGCTTCTTCGTATAATTCTCTTCAATGTAAGTCAGTGCATTCTTCACGATAAAGCTGCTCGATGCGCTCTCCTTGTGCGCTTCCGCCGCTTCTTCATCCTGCGGATCACGCTTCGGCTCATCCCCGGTAATTCCTTTCCGTTTTAAGTTCCCGCACATCTTGCCGATGGCTTCTTCCAGTTCGTCCATGTTGGAGCTTTGTCTGTGGTGTTCTTAAGACGCACATCCCACAGTTCCACCGCATCGTCCATCGGAACCATGAGTGTCTGGCTCGCCTTGATTCCCTTGTAATCGCACTCATAGGTTGTGTAGCTCATGCCGTGTCTGCAGGTGTATTTTGCCTGATCCAGCGGTTTGCCCACCGGCTGCCAGGAAATGCTCCAGTAGTCTCCGTCCTTTGCATCCCTCAGATACACATAATGTCCCGGCCGGTCCATCGGCACCGCATTTCCGCGAAAACGCGTCACCCGGTGATACTCCGGAGACTGATAGAACATGTAACCGCCCGCCGTATGATTGACCACGACGCACAAATCCTTCACGCCGAGATAATTTGTCCACGATACCGGCAGGTCGACGCGGTCAATGACATATTCCCTTTTCTCATTGTCAAAATGTCCGTACTGCATAAAAAATCCCCCTGTCTTACTATAATATTTTCATTCCTTCTGAAAATATTATAGTAAGACAGAGGGCGAAATTGTATTGCCACGCATGGCATAATTTGCATATTTCTGTCATTCTAAAACAGAACCTAATCGAGTGCCTTCTCCAGCTCCTCAATCACGATCCGGAGTGCCTTGATCCTGGCGTACTTCTTATCCACAGACTCGAGGATATGCCACGGCGCATAGGTCGTGCTCGTCTTTGTGATCATCTCATTGACTGCCGTCTCATACTGATCCCATTTTTCCCGGTTCCTCCAGTCCTCCTCCGTGATCTTCCACTGCTTTTCCGGCGTGTTCTGCCGCTCGTTAAAGCGCTCCAGCTGCGTATCCTTGTCGATCTGCACCCAGAACTTGATGATGACGGCTCCCCAGTCATGCAGCTCCTTCTCAAATTCATTGATCTCGTTGTACGCGCGCATCCAGTCGTTTTCCGTGCAGAATCCCTCCAGCCGCTCGACCATCACACGTCCGTACCACGAACGGTCAAAAATTGCGATGTGACCGGTCTTTGGCAGTCTCGTCCAGAAGCGCCACAGATAATGCCTTGCCTTCTCATGCGGCTCCGGGCTTGCAATCGGATGCACTTCATACCCCCTCGGATCGAGCGCACTGGTGATCCGCTTGATGTTACCTCCCTTTCCGGCAGCATCCCATCCCTCATAGGCGATGATGACCGGAACCTTCTTGCGGTACAGGCGGTTGTGCAGCTCGCCAAGCCGCTGTTTTAAATGCTTTAACTCCTTGCGGTACGTCTCCTCATCGAGCGTCTTATCGAGCGGTATCTCCGAGAGAAGCGGCATGCGCTCTAACGGGAATACATTCTGCAGAAGCGGAACCGCCATATCACGGTTGTCAAGCGCAATGTCAATTCCCTGCGTCAGCGTCTCAAGCACCTGCAATTCCGTCCACTTCTTCGACTTTGCATCCACAATATACCACGGTGCGGACGGCATATTCGTGCTCTTCAAATAGGAAGAAAACGCATCCATGCACTTCTCGTAGTGACTGTTCTGCCACAGATCCTTTTTTCCCACACGCCAGACGGTGTCCTTTTCATCCGTGAGGCGCTCCATCCGTCTGGTCTGCTCTTTCTTGGAGATATGCAGGAAAAACTTCATCACGAGGTAGCCGTTATCCGTCAGCTGACGTTCAAAACGCCGCACGCTCTCGATGCGCTTTGCATATTTTTCCTCGGAAAGCTCCCCGTGAAGGCGCTCTTCCACCACCTCATCCATCCAGCCGGAATCTAAGAACACAAACTTTCCCGCCTCCGGAATCCGGGTAAAATGGCGGTATAAAAACGGCTTGCGCTCTTCCTCCCCGGTCTTTCTCTCCATGGACTCCACCTTAAAATGGCGCGGGTCAATATTCTCGATGATCTGACCGATGCAGTAGCCTTTTCCCGCCGTTCCCCAGCCTTCCAGCAGCACCAGTACCGGCACTTTCTGCTCCTTGATGAGAAGCTGCTGGGCGGCAAGCTTTTCCCTGGCTGCCGCAAGGCGCATCTTTAATTCCTCTTCCCCGGGTCTTACCGGCTCTTTCCACTCTCTCAGCATAAAAACCTCCGTTCCGCAGACGCAATGCGTCGCATTTTTCTTCTCCTATAACAGCGGTGCAAACAACCGCAGAATACACTGTATGATGCGAAGCCCCATACTCCGCTTTCCCTTATACTGTTCCGTCACCTCGCGCGACACCTCAAATATCTGCGCAAAGTCCTCTCCAATGGCACCGATCGCCCCGCAGCCATGCAACAGCACGCCGTTCTCAAAATGATGGTACAGGCTTCTATAGTCAAAATTGATCGTTCCGACCGTCGCCGTCTCCCCATCACAAAGTGTCTGCTTCTGATGGATAAATCCCGGCGTGTACTCATAGATACGCACGCCGCGCCGCACCAGAGGCGCATAGTAGGAGCGTGTCGTCTGATACACTAACTTCTTATCCGGGATTCCCGGTGTCACAATCCGCACATCAACGCCGCGCTCGGCAGCCAGACACAGTTCCCTCGTCATATCATCGCTGATAATCAGATACGGCGTCGCCGCATAGAAAAAGTGTTTCGCACTCTTGATGAGATTCAAATAAACATCCTCCGCAAAATAGCCGTCCGTCAGGGGGCCGTCCGCATACGGCTGTACAAAACCGGTGTCTGCCGCGCGGTAATCCAGCTTCGGAAAATACGTCTGAAACTCATGGTCCGCCTCCGCCGTGGCATTCCACATCTGAAGAAATGTCACAGTCAGGCTTGCCACCGCATCTCCCGCAAGACGGATTCCGGTATCCTTCCAGCCTCCGTACGGGTGCGTGATATTAAAATATTCATCCGCAAGATTGTAGCCGCCCGTGTAGCCGATCTTTCCGTCCACCACCGTAATCTTTCTGTGATCGCGGTTGTTCATGAAAATGTTTAGAATCGGAAGTACCGGATTGAATACCCGGCACTCTACACCGATGGCTTCCATGCGCTTGATAAAGCCCGGATCGATAAAGCCGATACTGCCGACGTCATCGTAAAACAGGCGTACCTCCACCCCGTGTGCCGCGCGCTCGGCAAGCACGTCCTTAATCCTGCCGAACGCCTCCGCTTCCTCGATCGCGTGATATTCCATAAAGATAAAATGTTCTGCCGACGCGAGATCGTGTAGCTGCGCCGCAAGTCCCTCCGCCGCATCCGGGTAAAATGTCACATCGGTATTCCGGTACACCGGATAATGCCCAAACCGCTTGATAT
>ENA-ORUW01001840-ORUW01001840.1-human-gut-metagenome-genome-assembly--contig:-NODE-1840-length-13564-cov-4.220890_pt1 | contig 13564 bp, 9 predicted proteins | sample MGYA00242088_ERZ509227 | MGnify/ENA primary metagenome ERZ509227 (study PRJEB26280, sample SAMEA2338816) | human gut metagenome | biome: human gut; feature: human-associated habitat; material: faeces... | reverse complement strand
TCCACCCCAGGTTCTTAAACTTGTCCAGCATGGACAGGCCGTAGAAGAGGTGCCGGGCGTTGACCATCAAGGTCAGCAGGAAGGCATGGAGGGGCTGGAAGGTGGGCAGCAGCAAGAGGTTCGCCGTCACAAACTCCATGGAGCCGGCAAAGATGAACATGCTCATGAACAGGGGGTACCACACCGAAAACCCCTGGCTGCGCATGAGAAACCCATAGGACATGCCTAGAAAAAGGAAGCCGACGCAAATGGGCAGGGTATAGGGCAGGGCAGCGCGAAAGGCTGCGGTTTTCCCCCCGGGAGGGTGGGTGCGGGGCGCGGGTTGGGCTTGCATGGGGCATACCTCCTTGTGGGTCTTGCTTTTTGGGCAGCGCTTGGGTATAATGAGAGCATTATAGCGAACAAAAATTCAAAATACCAGACGATTTGTCCGGTATATCTTACGACCATTCGATATATTTGTCAAGTCTCCGGAGGAGGAAACAACCATGGATTTGGGCCAGCAGATTGGAGCCAACCTAAAACAGCTGCGCACGGAGCGGGGCCTTACCCTGGGGCAGCTCTCGTCCCTGGCGGGGATCAGCAAGGCCATGCTCTCTGAACTGGAAAAGGGGAACGCCAACCCCACCATCAACACCCTCTGGAAAATCGCCAACGGCCTCAAGGTCCCCTACACCCGCCTCATGGAGGGGGCGGAACCCACCGCCACCCTGGTCCGGCGGGAGGAGGTCTTCCCCCAGACCGAGGAGGGGGGGCACTACCGGGTGTTCTGCTACTTCCCCGGCGGGTCCCAGCGAAACTTTGAACTCTTTTACATGGAACTGGACCCCCATGGGGCCAACACCTCTGCCGGGCACCTGGCCCAGCCCCAGGAGTACATCTACCTGCTGCAAGGGGAACTGGCGGTGGAGACCGGGGGCGAGACCTACCTCCTCTCCCCTGGCGACGCCCTGTCCTTTGACTCCACCGTGGCCCACACCTACCGCAACCGGGGGGAGACGCTGGTCACCGGGCTGGTGATCAACTACTACCACCCCAGCTGAGAAAATTTTTCCAGCATGAACCGCCCGCCGCCAGGACACACTACGGCTGGGAGCCCGGGGAAAACCGTAGCCCGGCCTCCCACATTCCATGGACTGCCCAAAGGGTGGTTCCGGGAGGTTTCCCCATGAAAATACTCGACAGAATTGCCCTGGTCCTGGTCATTATCGGTGGCCTCAACTGGGGCAGCATCGGCTTTTTCGGTCTGGACATGGTGGCCGCCCTGTTTGGCGGCTCCGCCAGCGTAATGAGCCGTATCGTCTATTGCCTGGTCGGTCTGGCGGCGGTCTGGTGTATCTCGCTTCTGTTCCGAAATGTCCAGGAGCCTGTAGAGCGACATGCCTCCTGAACAAAAAAGAACACCCGATCGGGTGTTCTTTTTTGCACTTCCATCTTTCATGCGAGCGCCTGCTCCAGGTCGGCCAGAATATCCTTGATATTTTCCGTACCGATCGAAAGCCTGATCGTGTTCGGCTTGATCCCTTGGTCGAGAAGCTCCCGTTCGTTGAGCTGTGAATGCGTCGTGGTCGCTGGATGGATCACAAGGCTCTTAACATCTGCCACATTGGCCAGCAGGGAGAATATCTGCAGCTTATCGATAAAGTGATGCGCCTCCTCCTGCCCGCCTTTGATCTCAAACGTGAAAATAGAGGCGCCGCCCTGCGGAAAGTATCTCTGATAAAGTGCATGATCCGGATGCTCCGGTAAAGAGGGATGATTGACGCGCTCTACCTTGGGGTGCGCTGCCAAGAACGCAACGACCTGTTTTGTATTCTCCGCATGCCGTTCCAGCCGCAGCGACAGCGTTTCCACCCCCTGCAGGAGCAGGAACGCGTTAAACGGCGATATTGCCGCGCCCGTATCGCGCAGCAGAATCGCACGGATGTAGGTGACAAACGCCGCTGAGCCAGCCGCCTTGGTGAACGATACGCCGTGATAGCTGGGATTTGGCTCGCTGATCGGTGCGTACCGGCCGGACGCCGCCCAATTGAATCTACCGCTGTCTATAATCACACCGCCGAGCGTTGTTCCATGTCCCCCAATAAACTTGGTCGCCGAGTGAACGACAATATCCGCCCCATGCTCGATCGGCTGGATCAAATAGGGCGTGCCAAAGGTATTGTCGATCACCAACGGCAGGCCGTGCCGGTGAGCGATCGCCGCGATCGTATCGATATCAGGAATGTCACTATTCGGGTTGCCCAGAGTCTCCAGATAAATTGCCTTGGTGTTATCCTGAATGGCATTTTCCACTTCTGTAAGATCATGAGAGTTGACGAAGGTAGTGGAGACACCGAACTGGGGCAGGGTGTGGGCCAACAGGTTGTAGCTGCCGCCGTAAATGGTCTTCTGCGCCACGATGTGGTCGCCAGCCTGGGCCAGCGCCTGAATGGTATAGGAGATGGCGGCGGCACCAGAAGCGGTAGCCAGAGCCGCCACGCCACCCTCCAATGCTGCGAGGCGCTTTTCCAGCACATCCTGGGTAGAGTTGGTCAGGCGGCCATAAATATTACCGGCATCCGTCAGCCCGAAGCGGGCCGCCGCATGGGCGCAGTTGCGGAAGACATAGGAAGTGGTCTGGTAAATCGGTACTGCACGGGAATCCGTAGCGGGATCGGGCTGTTCCTGACCAACGTGAAGCTGCAGGGTTTCAAACTTATAATTGTTATTCATGGTTTATACCTCTTTCAGTTTATAGTTTGATTTTAGATACAAAAAGACCGGGGCGTTATTCGCTCCCGGACAAAGAGATATGGCCATGTAATGATCTTATTAAATCACAACAAAGTGAGTGGAGGACATACCGATCCACCCGGCCAAATCCAGTGCCCGGGAGTTCAGCATTCGTCCACAGCGGAAATTGCTGCGCAACAGTTGTTGAAACAGATTGCTCATTTTGCACGCCCCTCTAAAACCAATTTACTCAGTTGGTTTATGGGATTATACTACCACCTATTTCCTATGATGTCAATAGGTAATTTCATTATTGATTGATCTGGTATAAAGACCTGTTAAAGAACCGACCAGAGCAAAAAAGGAGCCATTCACACGAACGGCCCCTTTTCCTTGCTTATGAAATGCACGATTGCTGAATATTTTGAATAATATGCTCCATCAGCGCCACCCGGCGGAACGGGGTCATGAGGTAATAACCGTCGGTGTAGGGGAAGATCTCTTTGGCAATCGCCGTCGAAACGGTGACCGCCAGAGCTTCCGCTGCATCACGGTCCTTCCCCTCATATAAATGAATGATCTCATCGCACACCCGCATGCCTGAAATCTCATTGTTCAGAAAACAGGCGTTTCGGTGGCTCACCACGGGGAATATCCCGCCCAGAATCTTGCCCCGCAGAGTCTTGTGTGCCAATTTCAGGTTGTCCAGCGCCTCGGCGGACAACACCGGCTGTGTCAGAAAGCCGGAAACACCACATGCCTCTTTCTCCTGTGCCCGCCGCAGTTCCACATCAAAATTGCGGGCGTTCAGATTCAGAGCGCCATAGATACGAAAGGGGGTACGCAGGGTATTTTCATTCAGCATATGGACAAAGCGGGCCAGCTTGCGGGAGTTGAAATTGAATACGCTTTTGACTTCGTTCCGATCCTCGGTAGGGATAGGGTCGCCGGTGACCACCAGCACATTGTGTACCCCTTCCATGGACAAGCCCAAAAGCAGAGCCTTGGTAGCATTCAGATTGCGGTCACGGCAGGTCATATGGGGCAACGGCTCTATACCAATATCCCGCTTGATTTTACAGGCCAACAGGCTGCTGTCCGCCCGTGGGCGACCGATGGGACAATCTGCGATCGTCACCGCATCGGCCCCCGAGCCCCGCAAGGCCTGCACCCCCTCCCAAAAGCCCGCGCTGTCGTCATCTACGGGTGGGTCCAGTTCCACGGCAATGACACGCTTACCCGCCTCCAACTTCTCCCAAAGGGAGTTGGACGCATTGGCCGCAGGTTTGAGCAGCTTTTTCGGAGCAGAAACGGTGCACTTAGGAAGCGGCTCTTTCAAAGCCTGCGCCGTCTGGGCAATATGTTCCGGCGTAGTACCGCAGCAGCCGCCTACGATGGAGGCGCCAGCCTGAACGATTTGTGCAATCTGCCCTGCAAAGTAGTCAGGCTGACCGCCGAATACCGTGCGGCGGCCCAGCACGGTGGGGTAACCGGCGTTGGGCATGACAGTCAGAGGCTTATCGCTCAGCTCCAGGGTCTGAATGTATTTCAGCAAATGGCGGGGGCCAGAAACACAGTTAAAGCCCACTGCATCCACCCCAGCCAGTTCCGATGCAAAGCGATACAGCTCGCTGCCCAAACGTCCGGCGCTGGTCATCCCACTATGGTCCACGGCAAAGGAAACCATAAGAAACGCATCCGGATTTTTTTCCTTCAACCAACCAGCCAATTCCGGGAGCCCCTCGTCACCAGACAGCGTTTCCACCAAAAAATGGGTCACCCCCTGTTCCAGAAACCACTGCGCCTGCGTCTGGTATAGATCTGCCGGGGCGCGGCTGTGGTCACGGGGCGCGGGGCCCAGATCTGCAAATACATAAGCCCCATAGGGTTGAGCGGCTTGCCGTGCCAGGTGGCAGGCCGCATTTACGATGTCGCAGGCGGTTTCATCGTTCCCATCGGAGAGATCTCCACTGATGGCAAAGGTATTGGTCTTGATGGCCCGGCAGCCGGCCTGCAAATAAGCGCGGTGGATGCGCAGAATTTCCTCCGGGCGGGTCAGGTTGGCCCGTTCACAGCGTTCCTCAGCCCGGCCCGGATGGGCGGCGAAATAAGTGCCCATAGCCCCGTCAAACAGCAATGGCTTTCCCTGCGATAAATAGGTGCGGATATCCATCATCCCATGACCTTTCTGGTGATCTCCACCGACTGGTGGGCATCCTTGGCGTAGTAGTCCGCATTCATTTGTTTGGCGTATTCCGGCGTCACCACCGCGCCGCCCACAAAGATGACCGGGGGCTCCTCCATAGTGTGCAGCAACCGGATGGTCTTTTCCATGGCGGGCAGTGTGGTGGTCATCAGGGCGGACAGGCCCACCAGGCGCACCCCCTGCTCCTGAACCGTCCGCAGGATGGTCTCCGGCGGCACATCCCGGCCCAGGTCCAACACCTCGTAGCCGTAATTTCCCAGTACGGTTTTCACAATATTTTTGCCAATGTCATGAATGTCGCCCTGCACAGTGGCAACGATGAGTTTTCCCTTCTTCACGGGCACACCGCCCTTGGCGGCGATAGAGCTCCGGATGACCTCGAATACTGCCTGTGCCGCCTGGGCGGCGCTGAGCAGCTGGGGCAGGAATGCCGTACCCTTGTCATAGTCCTCTCCCACCTTGTCCAGTGCGGGGATCAGGTGGTTTTCTACCAGAGACAGCTCATCCTCGGTCTCCAGCGCTTTGGCAGCCAGCTTTCCGGCATCGGCCTTCAACCCACGGATGACCGCATCGCCCAACGTCAGGGCATCCGCCTTCGGCGCTGCCTGCACGGCAGGGGACTCCGCCGCGAAACGGGCAACATAGGCTCGGCACTCCCGATCCTCTCCGGAGAGTACACGGTACGCCGCCACCGCGTCCATCATCTCCGTTTGATTTGGGTTGATGATGGGCAGAGTCAGCCCGGCATGCATGGCCTGAATCAAAAAGTTCTGCGTGATCAGCTTGCGGTTGGGCAGGCCAAAGGAGATGTTGGACACGCCCAGCACCACCTGCAGCCCCAGCTCCTCCCGGATGGTCCGCACCGCTTTCAACGTCTCCGCAGCCTGCTCCTGCTGGGCCGAGACCGTCAGGGTCAGGCAGTCAATCCACACATCCTCTCTGGGGATGCCGTGGTCCAAAGCAGCCTGCAGAATGCGGCGGGCGATGGCTACCCGCTCTTCCGCTGTTTTGGGGATGCCGTTTTTATCCAGCGTCAGACCCACCACGGACGCGCCGTACTTCTTCACAATAGGCAGCACACGCTCCAGAACCTCCGGCTCTCCGTTGACAGAGTTCACCGCAGCCTTGCCGTTATAGACCCGCAGCCCTGCCTCCAGTGCGTCCGGGTTGGAGGAATCGAGCTGAAGCGGCACAGCGATCGCGCTTTGCAGCTTCTTTACCACTCTGGGCAGCATAACCACTTCATTCACACCGGGGAAGCCTACGTTCACATCCAGGATGTCCGCTCCGGCATCCTCCTGCTGGACACCCACATCCAGGATATAGTCCAGGTCATTTTCCAGCAGTGCCTGCTGGAAACGCTTTTTCCCGGTGGGGTTGATACGCTCGCCAATCACCCGCACACCATTCAGTCGGATGGGTGTCACAGGGGTACAGACAAGACCGGTGTTGTTATAGTGCCGGGATACGGGCTTTTTTCCTTCCAGAACTGCCGTCAGCCGACGAATGTATTCCGGGGATGTACCGCAACAGCCGCCCACGATGGAGATACCAGCCTCCACGCAGGTCAGCAGAGCCTGGGCAAAGTCCTCCGGTCCCATATCATAGTGTCCATCCACCGGGTCCGGCAGGCCCGCGTTAGGCTTGGCAATGACCGGCAGGCGGGTATTCTCACACAGTTCTTTCAGCAGCGGCGCCAGCAGGTCTGGCCCCAGCGAACAGTTCAGTCCAATAGCGTCCGCACCCAGGCCCTCCAGTGTACGGGCCATGGAGGCGACCGTACAGCCGGTGAAGGTCCGGCCGCCGGCATCAAAGGACATGGTGACAAACACCGGCAGGTGGGCGGCCTCCTTGGCCGCCAGCAGGGCAGCCTTGGCCTCGTACAGGTCTGTCATGGTTTCCACCACGATTAAGTCCGCGCCGGCCTTTGCACCAGCTTCCGCCATTTCGCGGAACAGGTCATATGCCCGCTCAAAAGACAGCGTACCCATAGGCTCCAACAGCTCGCCAAGCGGGCCCACATCCAGCGCCACCAGGGTCCCGGTACCGGCCGCCGCTTTCTTTGCCACGGCGATGGCCGCACCCACGACCTCCTCCACACTGTGGCCCGTCTTGGCCAGCTTTAAGCCGTTGGCACCGAAGGTGTTGGCATAAATCACCTGGCTTCCGGCGGCGATGTACTCTTTATAGACGGAATCCAGCAGCTCCGGCTCCGTCAGATTCAGCAGCTCCGGCCGGCCTTGGGGAGACAGTCCCCGCTGCTGGAGAACGGTGCCCATAGCGCCGTCCAGGATCAAAAATTTGTTTTGAGGTATCTCAATTCCCACAGTGTTTTCCTCCCACGCGCAATTTGCAGGTCTCACGCATCGAACAATATGTGCATCCACGGATGCGGGCCATCTGGGGCCAGTCGGACAAGCCGATGATGGCGGTGACTGACTTGGATGGGTTCATCAAATAGCTCTCTGTTACATACAGTCCAAGCCGCCTTTGGGTATCCAGTGCGGCGCAGATCTTCGGCTGCAAAGACAACGGCAGATCTCCGTACCCGGGACTGAACCGGTCCGTTCTGTAGCGGTTCGGAAGACAATGCGCCAGTTCCTGCTCCACCTGGTCGCACCCGGCCTCCACCCAGGCGCTGCCGCAGGCAGCCAGAATGACTGCCCTGGACATATCACGAGCCTGTTCCCCACGCAAGAGGGCTTCAAACTGTGTCCCCAGAGTACACGCCATCAGCACGGCCTGATCGCACTGCTCCAGCATTTTCGCTGCGTCCGCGCCCGGAAGGACCAGCTCGGCCTCCGGCAGCAGGAATCCGGCCTCTGTTTTTTGAAGGGAACACACGCGGTAGGTGTATCTGGGCTGTATAGCAGCCGTTAACTTGTCTGCGACAGCAGCCACACTCGCTCGAATGGACTCGGCTGCTTGTCCGCCGATGCCCAGATAACGCAACGCCTCGTCCACATTCAGCTCCACACGTTTCCCCTCCTTTTTCTTCTCTTATTACTGCTTCCATGCAGCGCAAGCTTTCCCACCAATCAATATGGATTAAATTAGTATAGCAACAATCTCCTACTACGTCAATGGGTTATCCGGCTTCGGTTTACTTGTTTTGCACGAAACCTACTTTGCGCACCTATAAAATTATATAAAGAGGGCGGTTGTCTCTCATTCCCCGCCCTCTCGCACAGCTCGGTTCCATTTGTATCCCTATAATCCTCAACAGAAAAAGTTCCGTGTGTTTCACTTAATCTACATATGTTGTTTATCTTGACATTTGTTTTTGTCTGTGCTACACTTCTTCCCATCCCAGAATAAGGAGCGGATCCCATTGAAACAAACCAGCCAGCCCCGGGAAGATCTGCGGCAGCGCCGTACCCGGAAGCTCCTCGCCGACGCCCTGCTCTCCCTGCTGGAGGAGCGTCCGCTGAGTGAAATCTCGGTGGTGGATATCTGCCAGCGCGCCATGGTCCACCGCACCACTTTCTACGCCCATTTCGATGACAAGCTGGCCCTGCTGCGCTATGCTGTGGACGAACTACAGAAATACTTCGAGCCGGTGGACCCCTCCCTGGACCCACGTACCGGGCCCCGGGAGTATTTTATGGTCCTTTTTCACAACGCGCTCTCCTTCCTGAAGTCCCACAGGGGGATGTTCCTCACCGTCCAGGGCGCAGCAGAGTTCTACGTGCTGGACGAGATCATTACGGATGCGCTGAAGCGAAAGCTGTCGGAGAGCGCCCCGGCCGCCGGGTTTGACCCGGAGCTGACGGCCCGCTTCTATGCCGGCGGCCTGCTCGCCCTGATCCGCTGGTGGCTCTCCAGCGGTGCAGACGTTCCAGACGAAGTGCTGCTTCGGCATGTAGAGCACTTCATTCCTCAACCCGAGCTCCCGGTTTAGAAAGGCGGAATCCCACCCATGTCACAAACATCAAGCTCTGAAACCCCTGTAACCAAGCTGGCGCGGTTCATTGTCGACAAGCGAAAGGCCTTCTTTCTGGTCTTCCTGGCGGCGGTACTCTTTTGCGGCAGCTCTATTGACAAGGTGGTGGTCAACAATGACATCACCTCTTATCTCCCCGCCGAAACCGAGACCCGACGGGGGCTGACCCTTATGGACGAGGAGTTCACCACCTACGCCTCCGCTCAGGTCATGCTCTCCAATGTGACCTACCGCCAAGCCGAAAAGGTAGCCGCTCAATTAGCGGAGCTGGATGGCGTGTCCTCCGTCGCCTTTGACGACAGTACCGACCACTTTAAGGACTCCTCCGCCCTCTTTTCCGTCTCCTTTACCGGTGAGGAGGGCAGTCCGGAGGCGGACGCCGCCCTCGCGGCCGTAAAGGAGCTGGCAGCGCCCTACGATCACTACGTCTTCCCCAGCGGCGATCCGTACGACTCAGACAGCCTTATGCAGGAGATGACGGTCATTCTGGCCATTGCCGCCGCCGTCATCGTAGCGGTACTCCTGTTCACCTCCAAGAGCTATCTGGAGGTCCTGGTCTTTCTCATTGTGTTTGTGGTCTCCGCCATCCTCAACATGGGCACCAACTTTCTCTTTGACTCGGTTTCCTTCATCACCAACGCCATCGCCGTGGTGCTCCAGCTTGCCTTGGCCATCGATTACGCCATTATCTTCTGCCACCGCTATATGGAGGAGCGGGACAACGGTCTGGACGCCCGAGAGGCGGACATTGCCGCCCTGAGCAAGGCCATCGTGGAGATCTCCTCCTCCTCCCTCACCACTATCTCCGGCCTGGTGGCCCTGATGCTGATGCAGTTCCGCATCGGCTTCGACATGGGTATCGTCCTGTCCAAGGGCATTGTCTGCTCCATGCTGTCGGTGTTTCTGCTCATGCCCGGTCTGCTGATGCTTTTCAACCGGGGCATCGAAAAGACCCGCCACAAAAACCTAGTGCCCTCCATCGCAGGCTGGGGCCGCCTCATCATGAAGCTGCGCTTCGTGCTTCCGGCGGTGTTCGCCGTGTGCGTCATCGGCGGCATTTACTGCTCCAACCAGTGCGACTATGTATTCTCCACCAATTCCACCAACTCAGGCAACCGTCCGGAGACCCGTATTGCCATGGACAAGATCAACGAGACCTTCGGCTATACCAACACCATTGCCGTACTGGTTCCCCGTGGGGACTACGACAGCGAGGGTGCGGTGCTCCGCCGGGTGGAGGCCCTGGACAACGTGACGACCGCCACCGGCTTGGCCAACATTGAGGTGGAGGACGGCCGCTACCTCACCGACAAGCTGACCCCCCGGCAGTTTGCCGAGCTGGCGGGCGTGGACATCGAGCTGGCCCGGCTGCTCTACCAGGCTTACGGCCTGAGCGTGGAGGAATACGGCGCTATCTTTCAGGACACGGACGACTATTCCGTGCCCCTGCTGGATGTGTTCCAGTTCCTGCTGGAGCAGAAGGACAAGGGGGTTATCCGCCTGAGCGGAGAGCAGGCCAGCCAGGTGGAGGAATTGCAGGATACCCTGGACGACGGACTCCAGCAGCTCCAAGGGGAACAGTGGACCCGGATGGTCTTTACTGCCGATCTCCCCGAGGAGGGGGCGGAGACCTATGCCCTCCTGGACCAGATCCGCGCCATTGCCGCGGAATACTACGGAGACGATGTGGTGCTGGTGGGCAATTCCACCAACGCCCGGGATCTGGCCGCCTCCTTCACCGGGGACAACCTGAAAATCAGTGTGCTCACCGTGCTCTTTGTGGTGGTCATCCTGCTGTTTACCTTCAAGTCCGCTGGGCTGCCCATCCTGCTGGTGCTCACCATCCAGGGCTCCATTTGGATCAACTTCTCCTTCCCCTTCCTGACGGGCACCAACCTGTTTTTTATGAGCTACCTGATTGTCAGCGCCATACAGATGGGCGCTACCATTGACTACGCCATCGTCATCACCAACCGCTACTTACAGCTCAAGACCGTGCTTGACCGTCGGGCCGCCGCCGTGGAGGCGCTCAACCAGAGCTTCCCCACCGTGCTTACTTCCGGCTCCATCATGACTGTGGCCGGCTTTCTCATCGGCAAGCTGTCCACCGACACCATTATCTCCTCCATCGGCGATACCCTGGGCCGTGGCACCCTGACCTCCATCGTCCTGGTCATGACTGTGCTGCCCCAGCTCCTGGTGCTGGGCGACGCCCTTATCGAGCGCACCGCCATTACCCTCAACCGGGACCGGAAACAGCGCTTCCAGAACGGCACCATGCGTTTGGACGGACACGTCCGGGGCCACGTGTCCGGTTTCATTGACGGCGAGTTCAAGGGCGTGCTCCACGGCAGCGTGGATGCCCTCATTGAGAGCAAGCGGCAGGAACTGGATGAAACGGAGGAATAACGCCATGATGAACTATGCAAAACGGGGCGCCGCCCTGCTGCTGGCCCTGGTATTCTGCCTGGGACTGCTGCCCCCCGCCGGCGCGGAGGGGGATACCATCACCATTCATGATGCCAGCGGGCTGCTCAAGCTGGCCCAAAGCTGCACCTCGGATACCTGGTCTCAAGGGGTAACCGTGGTGCTGGCCGCCGACATTTCCCTGGCTGGTACCGGCTTTTCCACCATTCCCGTGTTCCGCGGCACCTTTGACGGGGCCGGACACACCATTTCCGGCTTCGCCTGGCTGGACAAGGGTTCCAAGGTAGGCCTGTTCCGCACGCTGGGCGAGGGGGCTGTCGTAAAAAATCTGATTCTGGACGGGGTAGTGGCCCCTGGCGGCTCCCAGTCGCAGGTGGGCATCCTGGCCGGTGAGAACCACGGCACAGTGGAACAAGTCACCGTCACTGGCGATGTGACGGGAGATGAGGACGTGGGCGCACTGGTAGGCGTCAACGGGAGCTCCGGCGTGGTGCGGAGCTGCACCAACCGGGCCTCTGTCACCGGAAACACCAACAGCGGCGGCATTGCCGGGCGCAATGAGGGCATGATCCAGAGCTGCACTAACCTGGGGGAAGTCAACACTGGTGGAAACGATGCCGCCACCAACAGCGGAGGCATCGCCGGGCGCAATACCGGCACCGTGGCCGACTGCACCAATCACGCCGCTGTGGGCTACGCCCACACCGGATACAACACCGGCGGCATCGCCGGGATTCAGAACGGCGCGCTGCTTCGCTGCTTCAACGATGGTGAGATCCTGGGGCGTAAGGACGTAGGGGGCATCGTGGGCCAGTTTGAGCCCTACGTGACCCTCACCTACGGAGAGGACCCCATGGAGCGGCTGGACGGCGCCCTGGCCTCCCTTTCCACCCTCATGACTCAGCTCTCCGGCCAAATCCATTCCTCAGCCGGAGATGCAGTGGACGATATCTCCGCTATCCATGGCTCCCTCTCCGCCATCCAGGACGTAATCCACGGAACGGGCAGCGATTTCAACACAGACACCTCAGCCGCCGCCGACCAGGTCTACGACGCGGTCCAGACCATCAACGGGGCCATGAGCGGCCTGCTGGACGAGGTGGACCGCCTCACCCGGCGGGCCAGCGCCGATCTGGACGAGGTGGGCAACCAGCTCACCGCCCTACGCAAGGGGCTGAAAAATCTGACCGGCACTCTGGAGGACAGCCTGTCCGACACCGGAGACAGTCTCTCCTCCACGCTGGACGCACTGGAGCGGGAACACAGCGGTCTTGTGTCGGAGCTGCGTCAGATCGCGGACGAGACCGACCGGCTGGAGTCCTTTGTCAAGGACGCCCTCCAGGCTGCGGCCCGCCTGGATCTGGCTGGCATCCTGGATGCCTATAAGCGCTGGGATGTGGGTTCCATCGATTTCAACGGGCACCTCAGCCGCATCAGCGGCCATCTGGAGGCCATGGGCTCCGACACGTTCCACTTGGCGGACCGTCTGACAACACTGTGGCAAGAGGCCGGAGATGAGATGGGCGACGCCCGCCGTGACATGGACCGGGCCGCCCGGGCACTGGAAAAGGCCCTCGATGCCCTGAACGGCCATGTCAAGGACTTCAGCCAGGGCAGCGTGGAGCAGCTCCGGGTGGTTAACAGCCAGGCCGATATCATCGAGGATGTCCTGAACGGCTATCTGGACACCTTGGGCGACAAGGGACAGGAGCGCCTGGACGAGCTGGACGGGCACTTGGATGACATCAGCCAACGGGTGGATCAGATGACCCAGGGGGCCGGCCAGACCAACCAGGAGCTGCATGCCACCACCACTGCTATCATCGGGCAGCTTGACGAGGCCCGGAAAGCCATTGTGGAACTGACCGAGGTTCCGGAAAAGACGGTGAAGGAGAACACTTCGGCCGAGGGGGCCCAGAGCGGCCCGGGCCGGGTGGTAGGCTGCCGGAATGAGGGCGGCATCCAGGCCGACACCAACGTGGGCGGCATTGCGGGAGCGGTCTCCCCTGAGCTCTCCCTGGACCCCGAGGAGAATCTGGAGCTGGACAGTGAAAATCTGCTGGTGGATACCACCGCTCTGCTCAAAGCGATCCTCTACCAGTGTGACAACCGTGGCCCCGTCACCGCCAAGAATGAGTGCGCCGGCGGTGTCCTGGGCCGGGGCGAGGTGGGCGCTGCCCTCTCCTGCACCAGTATGGGACCCGTGGGGGCCGACGACGGCTCCTTTGCGGGCGGTATCGCGGGGCTCTCCCGGGGAGTGCTCCGCTCCTGTG
>ENA-ORUW01001837-ORUW01001837.1-human-gut-metagenome-genome-assembly--contig:-NODE-1837-length-13570-cov-17.324676_pt1 | contig 13570 bp, 15 predicted proteins | sample MGYA00242088_ERZ509227 | MGnify/ENA primary metagenome ERZ509227 (study PRJEB26280, sample SAMEA2338816) | human gut metagenome | biome: human gut; feature: human-associated habitat; material: faeces... | reverse complement strand
ACCAAGAAAGAAGCTCAGGAATGGGAGAGAATGTTTCAGTTACAGAATGCGTCTGACCTTGATATGAGCTTTGAAGCCTTTACCGAACTGTATATCCGGGATGTGAAAACCCGTTTGAAGGAGAACACATGGCTGACAAAGGAACATATCATCCGCACAAAGATACTTCCGTATTTTGGCAAGTTAAGAATCAGCGAGATTTCCACAAAGGAGATTATCGCATGGCAGAATGAACTGCTTGCCTATCGGGATGAGAAGAAAAAGCCATACTCACAGACCTATCTAAAAACGTTGCATAATCAACTGTCAGCCATATTTAATCATGCGGTACGTTATTATGAGTTGCGTTCCAATCCTGCCGCAAAGGTGGGAAATATGGGAAGTGAGGAACACAAAGAAATGCTGTTCTGGACAAAGGAAGAATACAAGAAGTTCTCTTTTGAGATGATGGACAAGCCGGTTTCCTTTTATGCCTTTGAAATGCTTTACTGGTGCGGTATTCGAGAAGGGGAGCTGCTTGCTCTGACCGCAGTGGATTTCGATTTTGAGAAAGAAACGGTCAGAATCAACAAATCTTATCAGAGGATACACGGAGAAGATGTGATTACCACACCGAAAACAAAGAAAAGCAACCGCATGATCAAAATGCCGAAGTTTCTTTGTGAGGAAATGCAGGAATATCTTGGGATGCTCTATGGATTGAAGAAGAAAGACCGCATTTTTACAGTCACAAAAAGTTATCTTCATCACGAGATGGACAGAGGGGCAGAAACCGCAGGCGTAAAGCGTATCCGCATTCACGATCTCAGGCACAGCCATATAAGTTTACTCATTGATATGGGATTTTCGGCGGTGGCGATTGCAGACCGTGTGGGGCATGAAAGCATTGACATCACTTATCAGTACGCTCATCTGTTCCCGTCAAAACAGGCGGAAATGGCAGATAGATTAGATGATTTAGGGAAAGGAGAGATTGCAAATGTCAGCTAAGAACAGGGATAACAAAAACCGTTGGAGAAACATCACAGTAGGCTTTCGGGTATCTCCCGAAGAAAATGAACGTATCAACAAGGCGGTTGCCTTATCGGGGCTGCCCAAACAGGAATACTGTTACCGCCGCTGTCTGAATCAGGATGTGGTGGTACAGGGCAATCCGAGAGTGTATAAGGCACTCAAACTGGAACTTGCCGCTGTCCTTACAGAGTTAAAAAGGATTGAAGCGGGGAGCAGTGTGGATGAGGAACTGATGAATGTCATTGAACTGATCGCCATTATTCTTGGCGGTCTGAAAGGAGAGAATGAAAATGGAGAATAAAAAAGAAATGGCTGCCCTGAATCCTTCTGTTGGCGCAGATGAAAGGCAGTCATTCCCTAAAATCACTGAAAACAGTATATCCGAGTATGAGGAAAATATCAAGAGTTTTGAGGAAATGCAGTTGAGTTTAGACCCCTCCTATCTCAAAGCAGTTTCCATGAATGAGCTGTTTGACACCCAGTATCAGAGCAAGCCGCCGTTGATTGATGGTCTGCTCTACCCCGGCACCTATATTTTTGCAGGTTCTCCCAAACTGGGAAAGAGTTTTCTGATGGCTCAGCTTGCCTATCACGTGAGTACAGGCACACCGCTTTGGAATTATACCGCCCGAAAAGGAACGGTGCTGTATCTTGCCCTTGAGGATGATTACCGCCGCTTACAGGAACGTCTGTATCGGATGTTTGGAACAGAGAGTGCGGACAATCTTTTCTTTTCTGTTTCTGCCAGCCAGCTGGGGAAAGGGCTGGATGAACAGCTTGCAAGGTTTGTGGCAGAGCATACAGACACGAAACTGATTATCATTGATACACTTCAAAAGGTACGTGAAGTTGGTGGAGATAATTACAGCTATGCAAATGATTATCAGATTATGGCAAGGCTGAAAAGCTTTGCAGACGCCCACGGTCTTTGTATCCTGCTCGTACACCACACAAGGAAACAGACGGCGGATGATAAGTTTGATATGATTTCGGGAACAAGCGGACTGCTCGGTGCAGCGGATGGGGCGTTTCTCCTTCAGAAAGAAAAACGGACAGGCAATGTTGCAACTTTGGAAGTATCGGGCAGAGATCAGCAAGACCAAAAGCTATATCTTATCCGCAATACAGAAACGTTATTGTGGGAGCTGCAAAGGGCAGAAACAGAATTGTGGAAAGAACCGCCAGAGCCTTTACTGGATGAGATTGACGAACTTGTTATGAAGGATAAATCCTTATGGGAAGGCTCAGCAACGGAACTGGTTTCGCTGATAAAGGTAGAAATTCAGCCCCATGTCATCACACGAAAACTGAATATCCTTTCAGGGCGATTGTATGCAGAACATGGCATTTATTATCAGAGTACCCGCACCCACGATGGAAGAAAAATTCGGTTTTGGAAAGACGGTACGGAAACAGCGTGACAGTTGGTGACGGTTGTGACGGTATTTTTGACAGAGGGGGCGGTATGGAAATAACCGTCACAACTGTCACATACCGTCACGGAAAGGATGGGATACGATGAGAAACGTGCAAATATCACAGGAGTTATTTATGCAGCTGCTCCGTTTTCACTTGATGGAAGATGAAAGCTGTGAGAGAGAAATTAAGCAGGAGTTGGAGAAAAAGTTGGACAGAATGGTCATGCGTGACCTGTTTGGAAAATCAAAAACTGCACCCACAGAGGAAGAACGGGAACAGGCGAGAAAAGAATATCTGGACAGGCGGGGAGTGCCGGAGAGTTTCCGTTGGTAATTCTTCCTTGATGATAAAGACAGGGGTGTGCCACACCCCTGTGAATAACAGACAAGGCAGGAAGTGGATATAAATTCAAATTCATGGTGGAAGGGAGCGAGGCGGATGTTAAAGCAGCTGGATAGAGAAAGCAGAAATGTGAATGATTTCTTTTATGAGATGGAGGGCAGACAGATACAAAAAATGAACAAGGTACTGGCAGGAGTGGAACTGACAAAAGCAGAAGAAAAAACTCTGCTATGGCTTGCCGGATGGGAAGAAAGTACCGTAGATCATCTGCTGTCAGTCATAGAAAAAGCAGCCCGGATACGGGCAAATAAAAAGGGCGGATACGCCCATAAATCGAAGCATGAGTCCGAGAAGTAACCGGACTTTGTTAAACAAAAACAAGCCCTCGGCGTTTGAGAGCGAAATACACCCATCGCACAAACCTATGGTTTATACTCTGTGTATTTCGCTCTGCGAGGCTTATGCCAGATACGGCAATCAGTTCGTAAACAGGTGCCTATGCACCTACTCACAATAAAATCGGCGAGAGCTGGGAAAGGAGGATGCTTATAGGCAGACATTCATTTATCAGACAAAGTAAGTTGTCCGATGTGGCAGGAAGGATTGATTATATCTCCAATCCGAAACGTCAGGAATATCTCTATGCGACCTACCAGACAGAAGGAGCAACACCTGAGTTTTGGAAAAATCTTGCAAGAGAAAATCAGTTGGATTTTAAGGCGAGCGGATCAGCAGGGAAATGTATTGAGGGGCGTGAGTTTATCATAGCACTTCCCGAAAGTTTTGTTCAGTACAGGGCAGATGATGTGGTAAGACTTTTTACGGAGACTTTCCATAAAAGATATGGCGTGGAGTGCATCGCTGCTCTTCATCACAACAAGACAAAGACGAATTATCATATTCATCTGGTATTCAGTGAACGGAAAATGTTGGAACAACCCGAAGTAAAGATTGCTACCCGAAATATGTTTTATGATGAGCAGGGAAAGCATAGACGCACAAAGAAAGAGGTTTTAGACGAGCAGGGCAATCTTCGGGCGGGATGCAGTATTATCCCCAAAGGCGAAATTTATGAAAGCCATATCTTCACGAAAAAGGATGAATGGTTTAAGAACAAAGCCTTTACCAAAGAAGTCAAGGAACTGTTTACCGATACGATTAACCGATATGTAAAAGAGGAATCAGAAAAATTATCCGTATTCCAACAGGGCGGCGTATATCTGGCAACGAAGAAAATCGGAAAGAACAATCCGAAAGCAGAGGAGATAAAGGCAGACAATGCGGCAAGGCAGGAATGGAATCGGACAGTTGATGTGGCATTAGTTGAAGGCGTTCCTGAAGAAGATATTTTGAAGATCAAGCAGGAAAAAATCACAGACAAAACGCTGCAATCTATCAGGACATACGGTTGGCTGCCGGATATGTTCCGTCAGATTATCCGAGGTGCGAAAGACTTTTTACAGGAAGTGATTTTCAAATTTAAACTACCACCTAAACCTGTACCAAAGATTGACTTGCAGGAGTGGAAAGATATGCAGAAGCTCATGTATGAATTGCAGAGACAGTCAATAGAGATAAAACGCACGCAGAAGGATATTTCTTCTTTGAAAAAGCAACTGTCAGAGTTGCGTGGGTTCTTTAAAGGCAAAGAGCGAAAATCTCTGGAAGGGCAAATTGAACTGTTAGAGGATTTGGAAAAGCGTCTGCACAAGAGTATGGAGCAGATCGTAAAACGTGAAGGTTATCCTAATGTGCAAGCCTTTCAGAAGGTTTATAACAAGGCAGAAGAATTGATTATAGAATACAACGAAGAACTAAGGGCATGGAAAAATCAGACAAAACAGAAGAAAGAGAAACCGTTAGAACAACCGAAAAAAGCAAGCGTATTGGAAAAGCTGCACCGCTATCAGCAGGAAGGCAGACAGCAGCCGAAACGGTCAGTCAAGAAAAAATCTATGGATAGAGAACGATAAGATAGGTGGAAACGATTATGAAGAAAACAATATTTGAAGAAATAGGCGGCAGTTATATCAGACAAGGGGATTATCTTATCCCCTGTCTTACCTTGCCGGAGGAAGAAGAACAGAGGTATATCGGTGTATGGGGACAAAGACACTTACGTTATTTGAAAGAATATAAGAAAATATTTTATACTAACTTGCTCACAAGTGGTAAGCTAAACAGTTATCTTGCTGATATAGAAGAACAGGCGCAGGAACGTTTTGAAAGGATTGTAGAGCAGATGGTAGAGAATGAAGGTATTACTAAACAACTTAAAGCAATTGATCAGATGGCTTGGGTAGGAGCAATGAATAATATTTGGAGTAGGGCAAGAGAGGTTGTGAATACTGAATTTATTTATAACTAAAAGAAAAGAGATTTTTGAAAAACTGCTTGACTGTAAACCTTGTTTATAGCTTATTTTCAAGGTAAAATAAAGATACTTGAAAGGGGTGCATAATATGACTATAAAAGATGTAGAAGAACGAACAGGTTTATCTCGTTCTAATATCCGCTTTTATGAAAAAGAAAAACTCATTGAGCCTTCAAGAAATGAAAGTAATGGTTATAGAGATTATTCTGAAAATGATGTGGAAAATATAAAGAAGATTGCATATCTGCGTACATTAGGAATTTCTATTGAGGATATACGAAACATTATATCTGGAAAAATAACATTGCAGGAAACACTTGAGAGGCAAAATGAAGTATTAAATAGTCAGATTACTGATTTGAATAAGGCAAAACTCATGTGTGAAAAAATGCTGGATGAAGAAAGTATTAGTTATGAAAAATTACAGGTAGAACAATATGTAACAGAGTTGCAGGATTATTGGAAAGATAATCAAACTGTTTTCAAACTAGATTCAGTCAGCTTTTTGTATATATGGGGAAGTATGCTTACTTGGATAACGATTACCATACTATGCTTGATTATTGGGGCGTTGTCTTATTCTAAGCTACCAACAGAAATTCCGGTACAATGGAGTAAAGGTGTGGCAACATCTTTGGTAAATAAAAATTGGATTTTTATTTGTCCGGTTATCTGTATCATAATCCGTTATTTATTAGAACCTTTTATCTATGCCAAATTACAGATGAACAATTATTATGGAGAAATTATAACAGAGTATTTGACAAACTATATGTGTTTTATTGTATTGTCAGTAGAAATTTTCTCAATACTTTTTACTTTCGGAGTGGTAAAAAGTATTGTTGTACTTTTATTTGTGAACACGGCAGTCTTTATGGGATTGTTAGTAGTCGGATTGACGAAAATGGATTTGAGAGGAAAAGAAATTCTATGATTCAGATTTCAAATTTGACTAAAAAATATGGTGAAACAGTTGTTTTTTCGGACTTAAACTATACATTTGAAAATACTTGTATTTATGGACTTGTTGGAAGAAATGGAGCTGGAAAGACTACCCTTTTGAATATACTTTCGAATTATGATAAAAATTATATGGGAGTAATTTCTATCGACGGAGAAAAAATGAACAAGGTTGATTATCTTGATATGCCGGTTGCCTATGCAATGGATCAACCAAGTTTTTTTAATGAGCTGACAATATATGAAAATCTTCTTTTAATTGCTTCGAGTAGAAAGATAAAAAAGCAAGAGGCATTTGATAAAATCGAGAGGATTTTAGATGGGTTGGGATTAAAAAAGTATGAGAACTATTCTCCGTCAGAACTTTCAAAAGGTACAATGCAACGACTAAATAATGCTTGTGCAATGATACAAGAAGAAAAAATTACTATTTTTGATGAACCATTCTCAGGGCTTGATCCTGTCCAAATGAAACTTTTAGAAAATGTAATAGTGGAGTTTCACAAGAAAGAAAAAGGAATTTACATTATTTCAAGCCATGATATAGAGTGTTTACAAAATGTTTGTGACAAGTGTCTTTTGTTACATAATGGACAAATTAGAGAAATCAATACGGAGGAAGTTGATAGAGAGAAAATCGCAAAGATTTTATCTGAAGGGGAATAAAGTATGTATCAGTTGCTTTTGAAACAGAGACTCAAATTTGTAGTTAGAATGATTAAACGAAATATAGGTGCTTATCTTATACTGATTGCTATTGTGCCATGTATTCTTATATTGCAATCTATGATTCAGAAAACCTATGGAATGGATATTGCTGTTTTTATACCGTATGGTATTCTCTGCTTCTTGTTTATGAATTTGTTTGGAACAATACCGAGAATGCGTATTTCTCCTGAAACTTATATTTGGAAAATAGAAAAAACATATATTTGGCGAGTGAAGAAGATAGGAAAAAGCATGGTACTGACGTTGTGTGTTGCGTTGATTTTATTTTGGGCTTTCCCAATGGAGGGAATAGTTTTGAGACAGTTTATTGTGGTTATGCTCTGTAACCCAATCGTCAATATGCATACGGTTTTATCGACTCAATATAAATATCGGGATATTACGAATATATGTATGTTAGCAGTAGTAATGATTTGCTTTTTTAATGGAAGTGTATTTGTTTCCAGTATATTATTGATCATTTACGGATTATATTTCATTTTAAATCCTTATTTTAGCTATCAAGCAATTATCCCGTTTTTTCAACAATATAATCAGATGTTATATGGTTTTTTGAATAGGGAATATGATACAGTCTTGCAAACACAGGATGAAGTGTTTTTCCAAAATAATCAGAAAGAAATGAAGGGACTGATGAAGAAATATTATGGTAACCGCTATCGTTTTTTGATGATTTATGAGGTGGTTAGTGTTATTAGAAGAAAGAAACAGATTATGTATCAGTATTTTGCGATTGTTTTAATCACAATGTTATTATCGCAGATAGACGGAAAATATATTGAGTATGTATTATTGTTTTCTATATTGGTATTAGGACAGAATGTTGTCAGCTATAATGTGCAAAATAAATTACGTTTAGTAAAAAAAGGATTTCCGCTCAGATATTCTTTAAAAGAAAAATTACAATGTAACTCAGTTATTGGAATGTTTTTGCTGTTACTGCCGATGATTTGTTATTGGATGGTGTATAGAATTGAAGTATTTAGTATCATCCTTTGGATATGGATACCGATTCAGAGTATTATAATATACACAGCAAAGAACCGACTGCAAAGGTTACTATATATGCTTCCATTTTATATTTTGTCATTGTTGTTATCTATGAGAGTATGGCAGATATTTTTTTTACAATAAGATTATTGATTTTCTAAGCAAAACCGCTTATAATTTGAGTCGGAACATATTGCTATTATCCACAGTTATAGAGCGTGTGTTATCAATGCCGATAACAAAATGATAACATTAGCCCGTATAGGCAAGATAATACGGATAAATCAAATAATCAAAAGAAATACAAACACGACAACAAATAATCTCTAAACAAAATTGATTAGTAATTGTCGAGTTTGAATAGTAAATAGAGAGCCGGGAAGCCGCATAAACAGCGGACTTTCCGGCTCTTAGTGTGTGGCGTGCCTTCGTGGTTTGGTTCTTGTGGATAATAAGTCGATTATGTGGTAAAATCAAAGAGCAAAGATAAAAACGCAACGTAAGAGGTAATCTCTTACAGAGCCGGTAGGTAGCCCGGCCGCACCGTTCGGTGTAAGTAACCCTCCCTCCTTAGGGTCGTCCGTTCTTTGTTCATTACAATCATTTAAGGAGGGATTGTCATGGACAAAGTATCAGGCAAATTGACAGTATTTTTTGAGGAATCTTTTTGGGTCGGCATTTTTGAATGCATATCGGATGGAAAGCTCTCTGTATGCAAGGTTACGTTTGGTGCGGAACCTAAAGACTATGAGGTATATGATTTTGTCTTGAAAAATTACTATCGACTGAAATTTAGTCCGGCTGTGGCAACTGATGTAAAAGAAGCTAGTCGCAATCCGAAACGGGTACAGCGGGAAGTGCGAAAACAGGTGCAGAACACCGGCATAGGCACAAAATCACAACAGGCTTTGAAATTACAGCAGGAACAGTTGAAAACTGAACGTAGGAATGTGAGTCGGGAACAGCGAGAGGCAGAGAAACAGCGTCAGTTTGAACTGAAACAGCAGAAAAGGAAAGAGAAGCATAGGGGCAGGTAAAATATAGTTAAAAAATTGTTAGGCGTAGCATTTACTCAATGTCATTTAGATAAGCATTCATCTGATGAAAACAGTATATCATAGGTGGCAAATTTTTAAAATCACTGTTTAGTTAAGAAATATTTGGCTCAATGGGTTGATTTTTGAATCTGATGACCGCTTGTGGCGATTTCGAAAAAATATTTGCGTATGCCAAAAAGACAGATTGCAAATCTGCCTAAAATGGAAGTATAATGATATTGAGATTTAAGCCGCTCGATACATGAAATCCCTATTTCTCTTTGGACGGAGGTTGATAGGATATTTACGGTTGCCTCTGACTGGTGTCAGATGCTTTTGTATGAGAAGCATGGTCTCGATTTCGTCACTGCCATGTTTTAGATATGCTCTGCATATGTTGACTGCGGTGGCGAAATTTATTTTGTAAATATGTTTCGTGTTATCTCTTGTCTTTACAACCGCATGGGCGGTCACAAGTTCACAGAAATTATATAGTATCATCCGGGCATTGATTTCCTGAAGGATTCCGTCATATTTATTGCTATGCCAGTTGATGAGACCGATTGTATATTTCAGCTCACGAAAGCTTGTTTCTTCACTCCATCTCATGCGATATAGCTTTTTGATTTCTTCTAAAGGAAAATCTTCTTTCGAAAGATTTGTTGCTATGCAGATGTAGGTTCCATTATCAAGAAGAATACGAACAATACGAAATTCAATATCATAATAAATGCAGTTGTCATTAAAAAAATCAAAATCGGTAACCGGCTGAAGAATGGTATATGTATCTGGATTTCCAAGTGTTTCCTTAGTATGACGTCTGGTAAGCGTGGTTCTTATATAAGTATCGAACTCGCTGTCAGGCAGATCATAAGCGGAAAGGATGCCATTACTGTTGATGTCCTTCATGCGGATAATAAATTTCATATCTTTTTGAAGAAGATGAGCAAAGACATTGAAGCTTTCATATCCGCGATCTGCCATCAGAATAACGGGTACAGAATCGGAGAAACGGTCAACCATGGTATTCAGCGCAGCTCGTTCATGAAGTTTCTTTTTTTCCTGAACCAGAAAATCACAATACGTATGGTTCATGATATCGTAAAGAGCATTAATGTGAATGGCATTATAACCCTTTTCACCTTCATGGATAAAAGTTCTTTCATCATCAGGATCTCGTGCTATGCTGACATCAGAACCATCACATACTAAAAGGCGATAGCCGTGAAAAAGCTGATCAGACAGTTCCCTGCACTGTGTGACAAATATATGGAACAAGAAATTCCATCCTTCAGGTTGAAGTTTGAACCTCTGCTGTGTAAAGGCAGATTTTGTAGGGGCTGAAAGAGAATGCTCAAAGAAATCCAGGATTTCATTTGAAACAGATTTACTCTGCATTTGAAGCATGAACTGAATATAATCGTGGAAAGACAGTTTGCGGTTTCTTGTGAAATCGGCTTCTGGATTTTTGCAGAACATGAAATGAATTTTATCCAGTTCTGCGATACAGTTGTCGAGTGTCATTTTTAAGTCAGATAAAAAATTTTGAGCCATAGGGTGCCTCCTTGAAATGTGTTTATAATCAAGGCTCGCGCAACATATATTGGCTATCTTGTCAAGTACTTTATTGTGAAAACATCCCAAAAGATTGAAGTCCGGTTACGGATTGCAGCGAAAAACTATAGAAAAGAAGAGGACAAAAGATGCAGGTATATCAGTTTGAAAGAATCTACTCACAAATGGAAAAAGAATTTGGAAAAATAAAGAAAGGAAACGAAGAAGCCTTTGGTATGCTATTGCTGCCGATGGAAGGGAATGCATTGAAAATTTATCGGTCGAACCCCAGCTCAAACAGCCGCAGATTAAGAGAAGCTATAGCCCTGGTATTATTTGATATAAAGAGCTGTTACACAGGCGAAAAATATGATTTAAAATCTTTTCGGAATAAAGATAATGAAAAACTGGAAAAGGCACTATTGATGGCATTTGATCCGTTTACAAACGAAGAGATACAGAAAGTGATTGGAAAAGAAATGGATTTGCTAGAACTTCATGATTACTACAAAGTTCCGGTCATGTGTCTGTTACGAATTAAAGAGTCTGTTGATACATGGGAAAAACAAGCGGGTTCAAATGGCTATTTCGAATTTATAGAACAGTATATGGGGGCAGAGATAAAAGGAAAGGAAATGAACTTTTCTGTGCTGGCAAAAAAATAAAATACTGTAATAATTTTAAACTTTTGAATCAATTACAAGAGCATCTTCGCCAACAATGAAAATGCTCTTGTAAGCCTAACTAAATGACATTGATTATTTTATTGGAATGATAATAAGTCGTATTGGTTCAATCTTTATAGAAAAATGGTTGAAAACAATAAAAGTAAAAAATAGAAAAACGAATAATAAGGAACCTTTTTTGAAGTTTGCACCATACGATAAGTATATAGATGCTTCTGAAAATGATCCATTTATAATTGTATTAAATGAAACTAACAATATGTATCGTACTATAGTATCAATGGTTATTTTAATTATGGTTTTGAAATTGTATGATTGGTTAATTTATGATTTGATACAATACTTGGGACAAGTGGGGAATAATTTGGTTTTTGTTATGATTTGTTTAATTGTTATTATTCTGTTTATACATAGTTATAAAAAACAAACAGATTATATTAGAAGTAGAGTCGAAAAAGATAATACTGTGAAAGAAAGTAGAGGACAGCCAATAAATGGCGCACTTTAATAAGCTGTCTAATGGCAGCGCAAAAAAAGACTATTGTTTTAAAAAGCTAAGAAGCTAATTGCGATTCGGAAATTTTCCCTTCGCGTATAAGAAGTTTCATAGCCTGTTTGATTGCCTTTTCCTTTTGTTTTTCTTTCATAGGTTCGGGCATATCAATTTTAAATAAATCGGTCGGATTCCATGCTTCTCCAGTAGACAACATCTGATAGATAGCAGTGAGAATCATCCGGGCGATAGCAATAATGGCACGTTTTTTACCATGACGTTTCATAATGCGTTCATATTTTTGTTTGTAGTAAGGAGATTTATCAGATTTCACGGCTGCATGGGCAACTTGTACCAATGCAGGTTTGAGGTAGACACCGGCACGTGTTATCCTGACAGATTTCTTCTTACCAGCAGATTCATTGTTGCCGGGAGTGAGTCCCGCCCAACAGCATAAGCGTTTGGAATTCGAAAACGGAGTCATATCGGTACCGATTTCAGAGATAACAGTGATGGCACTGTTACGATCAACACCTGGAATGGTACACAGTAACTGGACAGCATTTTCATATGGAGCGATCAAAGAATTAAGCATAGTGTCTATATCATTTATCGTAGATGTGATATAATCCAGATGTGCGCGGATAAGGCGCATACGATATTTTTGGGAATCAGTCATCTGATAGCCTTCTATGGATTCAATGACACTGTCAGACTTCTTCTTTAGGGAACGGAGCAGTCTGGAAGCTATTTCTTCGTGGTTGATGGAATTGTCAGGTTGTTCAATTAGGTAATCAATAACAGATGTAGCTGATTTCCCGAAGATATCGGAAACTACTGAATCTAATGCGACATTACAGACGGTAAGCGCATTCTGATATCTGTTCTTTTCACTAGTACGGCAGGAAGTCAGTTTGTAACGGTATCTTGTAAATTCACGCAGGATACGTATCGGCTTACAAGGAATATAACTTCCCGGAACCAGACCTAATCGAAACAAATCCCCAATCCATTTGGAATCTTTTGTGTCATCTTTATTGCCTTTGACGGCTTTTACCCATTTAGGGTTAGCGATGGTGATGTTTATTTCGTCTTCTAAAAGGTTAAAGACAGGAACCCAGTATTTTCCCGTAGATTCCATACAGACATCGCGACATTGGTTTTTAACAAGCCATTCTTTGAATTGCAGAATAGAATTGTTAAAGGTGGAGAAACGCTTCTTTTGATACGAAGGTTCCACACCGGAAGTAGTTTTAATGATTGTGGCAACGAGAAAAGATTTGTGGACATCGACACCACAACAGGTTTGATAAACAACTTTCATAGTCAGGAACTCCTTTCAAAGTAAGATAAAGAAGCCATTGACTGTTCTATCACACATTTAACAGAGAAGTTAAAACAATTCTTACTGTACGGTCTTATAGAGCCACTTATTTGTGCTTGAAAGATGGGACTTACACTGATTAATATGCTGTCTAAAACGAAGAAAGTCTTTACGACTCACCTTCCCGTGCTTTGTAGTGTAGCTTCTTCAAGAAGTATTTTATCAATAACGTGGAGAATTGAAAGACTTTCATTACTATTTGTGCCGCCGACTTGGCGACGGAATGGAGATTAATATGAAAAATACAAAATGATTTACGGAGGAAGTTAGAATGAGTCTTATTAAGTCAATAGCTGTTGGCAACGGGGATATGTTTTATATTAAGCATGGAAGTAGCAATTTTACAATTATTGATTGCAATATGGATGATACCAATAAAGAAACAATTACAGATGAAATTATATCTGAATCAAGTGGGAAAGATATTATGCGTTTTATTTCCACGCATCCAGATGAAGATCATATTCATGGTTTGAAATATTTAGATGATAAAATAGCGATAGTTAATTTTTATTGTGTAGCTAATGAAGCTACAACTTGAGTTTCCGCAGTTTTATCCACAGACCTCTGTTTTTACTAGTTCCATTA
>ENA-ORUW01001835-ORUW01001835.1-human-gut-metagenome-genome-assembly--contig:-NODE-1835-length-13598-cov-2.662852_pt1 | contig 13598 bp, 11 predicted proteins | sample MGYA00242088_ERZ509227 | MGnify/ENA primary metagenome ERZ509227 (study PRJEB26280, sample SAMEA2338816) | human gut metagenome | biome: human gut; feature: human-associated habitat; material: faeces... | reverse complement strand
TATTCTGGAAAAACATGGACTGCCTTTCTTTTTTTATAAAAACAGAAAAAGAAAGGCGTTTTTTGTGGGGATTGTTTTGTGCATGTGTCTGTTATATGGATTTTCTACACATATCTGGCAGATTCAGATCACAGGCAATCATACCAACAGTACACCAGCTATTCGGGGATACTTAGATGAACTAGAGGTCTTTCAGGGGGTACAAAAAAATCGGTTGAATTGTGCGAAAATCTCTGCGGCTATTCGAGAGGAATTTCAAAATATCACCTGGGTGTCCACAAAGATAGAAGGAACGAAACTCTTGATTACCGTTCAGGAGAATGATATTCAGGCGGGAACTGTGAAAGAAGACCAGGCTCCTAGCGATCTGGTGGCGGAGCATTCAGGAAAGATTGTCTCCATGGTGACAAGACAGGGGGTTCCCCTAAAAAAGCCCGGAGACACGTGCAAAAAAGGGGAAACGCTGGTGAGAGGTCAGGTGGAGATCAAAAATGACAGCCAGGAGGTGGTTCGCTATGAGTATGTGGATTCTGACGCGGATGTGAAGATTGAATATCAACTGCAATATGAAGATATATTTCCGTTGAAGTATCAGGAACGCGTATATGAAAAAAAGGAAAAGCATTCCTATGGCCTATGGCTTGGGAATTGGAGAGTTTTTCTGGGGAGAGAACAGAAGGCAGGTAAAAACCAGGATAGTTTCACACAGTGGCTGCCTTTGGGTATTACGAAAGGATTTCCAATTCCAGTCTATCTAGAACGTAGAAGCCTCCGCTCTTATCAGACTGTTACGCGTTACTATTCTGAGAAAGAGGCGAGGCAAAAGGCGTCAGAAAGACTTCAGAATGTCTTTGAAAAGCTACTGCAAGACGAGATTGAGATTGTACAGAGCAATGTGAAAACCACAGTCAATGAAAAGTCTTGTATCAGCAGCGGAAAGCTGACGGTGAGAGAGATAGCAAAGAAAAAAGTGCAGATTCAAGACTTGTCACAGCCAGAGCAGGCAGCCGAAGAAAAAGCAGATGATCTTGATGGGGAGTAAACTTACATAGCGGAATCATCACATTTTCTGGAAAAAGGGGTAGAAATCTTCTAGAATAATGTTAAAATAGCAAAAGAGAATAAATCTAGGCTGTGAGATGGCGAAAAATTTTCATAGGTTGCAGCCAGAAGAAAGGAAACCTGCAGATGAGCAATAACATTATGGAAGCATTGGTGGATTTGCCGGCTGAACATGAGAGAAATATATTTGGACAATTTGACGAACACCTAAAGATTATTGAGCGGACCTTAAATGTGACCTTGATTGCGCGGGATGGTGTGCTGAAGATTCTGGGGAATTCTTTCCGGACAGACCAGGCCAAACGATTGATGCTTCAACTTTTGGAACTGTCTAAAAGGGGGAATATGATTACGAAGCAAAATATCAATTATGCTCTCTCGCTGTTGATGGAGGAGAAAGAAAGTGCTCTGACAGAGATAGATAGCGATCTGATTTGTAACACGATTCAGGGGCGCCCGATCAAGCCAAAAACCTTAGGACAGAAAAATTATGTAGATCAGATACGAAAGAATATGATTGTCTTTGGCGTGGGGCCTGCGGGAACAGGAAAGACTTATCTGGCAATGGCGATGGCGGTCACCGCTTTCCGCAATGAGGAAGTCAACCGTATCATTCTCACAAGACCGGCTATTGAGGCGGGGGAAAAGCTGGGATTTTTACCGGGAGATCTTCAGAGCAAGGTGGACCCTTATCTGCGCCCGTTGTACGATGCTTTATACCAGATCATGGGGCCAGAGAGTTTTGCAAAGAATATGGAGAGGGGGCTGATTGAAGTGGCTCCCCTGGCTTATATGAGAGGCAGGACGCTGGATAATGCCTATATTATCCTGGATGAGGCTCAGAACACCACGCCAGCTCAGATGAAGATGTTTTTAACTAGAATTGGATTTGGTTCAAAGGTCATCGTGACCGGGGATGCATCCCAAAAAGATCTTCCGTCAGGAACTACGTCTGGTCTGGATGTGGCAATGAAAGTGTTAAAAAAGATAGAGGGAATTTCCTTTTGTGAGCTCACCAGCAAAGACGTGGTGCGTCATCCGTTGGTACAGAAAATCGTACAGGCTTACGATGCCTATGAGAAAAAACTAAACTCTCCTAGGAGGAAGAAAAATTATGACAATATTCATTGAGAACGAGTATGAGGGAGAGATTTTCGTGGACTGTGCCAGCTATGCCAATCTGGTGGCTGAGAAAGTTCTGGATATGGAAGGTTGTCCCTACGAGGTGCAAATCAATCTGGTACTGACAGACAACGAGGAGATTCAAAGAGTCAATCAGCAGTTTCGGGATATCAATGCTCCCACGGACGTTCTGTCTTTTCCCATGATACCTTTTCCGACTCCCGGTGATTATAAAATTCTGGAAGAGGAGGATTCTTATTTTGATCTGGACACGGGAGAACTGATTCTAGGGGACATTATGATTTCGATACCGCGGATGGAAACGCAGGCACAGGAATTTGGTCATAGCCAAGTCAGAGAATTCAGTTTTTTGGTGGCTCACAGTATTTTACATTTGCTGGGGTATGATCACATGACTCCGAAGGAAGCGGCCGTGATGGAGGCTAAACAGTCTCAGGCTTTGGAAGAATTACAGATTCGAAGATGAAGCTAAGACAAAGGATTTAAAAATAGATTTTGACAACTGCATAAATTTAAGACTACTGCCGATACTATAGATAAATCACCCACATTACGAAAAAAGGAGCAAGTACTATGCGAAAAGTATTCTATGGTATCGGTATTTTTATGGTTTTATGTCTGTTGACTCTGGGGTCTTACGGAACCTATAAGATTTCTGATATGCGTTTGAAGATGATTGATATGGAGAAACAGTTGGAAGAGCAACAGTCCCTTCAAACGGATACTGTGAAAAATCAGATCGGTGCGGACACACAATGCACCATTGAAGAGTATGACAAAAATTCTGGTGAATTGCGTCAGAGAACGAAGGTGACTTCTGCGAATCTGCTGGGGATGAATCGGCAGGAGTTGGTGGATTTTCTAAAGAAGAGCCAGACTCCCTATTATAATTACAGTCTTGTGGCCTTCTCGCCTCAGCATGTGGTAATCCGCCAGACGAGAACTTCCTATGAGACTTACTATCTGACAGAGGAGGAAGGAAAGGTTCAGGTCTATAAAGGGGACAAGGAGACACTCTATGAGCCCACGGAAATTGCGGTGGACCAACTTCCAGAAAATCTACAAAAAGAAATTCAGACGGGCAAGTACTTAGACTCAGAAGAAGACTTATATAACTTTCTAGAAAATTATTCCAGTTGAGTTCCATCAGCCGCCTTATGGCGGCTGAACTGTTGTCCGGGAGGCCCTCAAAATACAGGATTAGGGTAGACGAACTACGAAAAATGTTGTACACTATAGAAGATTAAAACTAAAGGGGCGACATAAGTGAATTTTCGTGAAGCATTGAGAGAAAAACAAAGAGTTGTGGTGAAGGTGGGAACCTCCTCCTTGACCCATGCCGAGACTGGAAAGCTGAATCTGACCAGGCTAGAGATCCTGGTCCGGGAACTCAGTGATCTGCGCAATCAGGGAAAAGATGTGGTGCTGGTTTCCTCTGGGGCGATCGGAGTGGGCAGCGCAGCTTTGGGGCTGGGCGGAAAACCTGCCGAACTTGGGAAGTCTCAGGCCTGTGCGGCTGTGGGTCAGGCTAGGCTAATGATGATTTATCAGAAACTGTTTATGGAATATAACCAGATGTCAGGGCAGATACTGATGACGAAAAACACACTGCTCAATGACTTAAATCGGTACAATGCCCGTAATACTTTTCAGGCCTTGCTGCAAATGGGTGTGATTCCGATTGTAAACGAGAATGATACGGTTTCTACATACGAGATTCAATTTGGGGATAATGATACGCTGTCAGCGATTGTGGCGGCATTGATCGGAGCAGATCTTTTAATTCTGCTGTCGGATATTGACGGTCTGTTCTCTGATGATCCGCGCACAACCCCGGGTGCCAAATTCATTGATTTGGTTGAGAATTTGGATGAACATTTTCTGCGGATGGGAAAGGCCACTACCGGGAGTAAGGTCGGAACCGGCGGTATGGCCACGAAACTTTCAGCAGCAAAAATCGCCACGTCGGCGGGGGCGGATATGGTGATTGCTAATGGGGAAGACCCTCATGTGCTGCACAAAATTCTGGAGGGAAGAGATTACGGCACGCTGTTCGCAGCGAATCCTAGGGAAGAATTTTACCTGTTGGACTATATCAAAAATATGTGAGGGATAAAACATGGACAACTTGAACATTGACCGCATCAACGCATTGGCGCATAAGGCAAAGAGCGTCGGTCTGACGGAAGCGGAAAAAGCAGAGCAACAAGAATTGCGCCAGGAATACATCGCCGCAATCCGAAGGTCTTTGAGAGGACAGCTAGACAACATCGACGTGCAGCAGGCGGATGGGTCAGTTGTAAATTTGGGAGAGAAGTATGGAAGAAAAAAAGGTAATTAGAAAACAGATTTTTGCAAAGAGAAAAGAACACACCGATCAGCAGATCGAAAAGCTGAGCAGACAAGTGACAGAGCAGGTACAGTCTTTGGCTGTATTTCAGGAAGCGGATAAGATCTATGCCTATGTAGATTACAATCATGAAGTGATGACGGGCTTTTTGATCGAGGAGGCATGGAAGAGAGGCAAAAAGGTTGCGGTGCCGAAGGTTGTGGGAAAAGATTTGGTGTTCTACGAACTGAAGAGTTTCGACCAGCTAGAGGAGGGATATTTTCATATACCGGAGCCGGCTCGCGGAGAAATCGTAGACTGGACAGACCCGCTGATGATTATGCCAGGTGTTGCTTTTGATTGCCAGTGTCACCGTGTGGGCTACGGCGGCGGTTTTTACGACAGATTTCTGGAGAAGCATCCGAATATGAAGACAGTGGCTGTCGCTTTTGATTTTCAAATGGTGGAAAAAGCGCCGTGGGAGGAGACCGATATCCAGCCGGAGTATGTGGTGACAGAGAGAAAAATTTATAGGAGATAGAGGGACAGATATGGGATTGTTAGAGGAAATTGGAGCAAAAGCTAAGGCAGCGGAACCAAAACTTCGGAATCTGCCGACGGTGAAAAAGAATGAAGTGTTGGCGACGGTGGCGGAAGTTCTAGTAAGAGAGCAGCAGAAAATTCTGAGGGCGAATGAGAACGATGTGGCCGCGGGCAGAGAAAAAGGGATGTCTGTGGGGCTGATTGATCGCTTGCAGTTGACATCTGAGCGAATCGAGGCAATGGCAGAGGGCCTGGAGCAGATTGTGGGTCTGGAGGACCCTGTAGGAGAAGTTTTAGGGATGAAACGCCGTCCTAACGGACTTATGATCGGTCAGAAGCGAGTGCCTTTAGGAGTCGTGGGAATCATCTATGAAGCACGTCCTAACGTGACGGCAGATGCGTTTGGGCTGTGTTTCAAGACGGGCAATGCGGTAATCTTAAAAGGTGGCAGTGACGCACTCTGTTCCAACCGGGCGATTGTAGAGTGTATTCAAGAAGCCTTGGAGGACTGTGGGGTCACAAAGGACGCGATTCAATTGATCGAAGATACTTCTAGGGAGACTGCAGCTGCCTTTATGAAGCTGAATCAGTATGTGGATGTGCTAATTCCCAGGGGAGGCAGAGGGCTGATTCAGGCTGTGGTCAATCAGAGTACAATTCCTGTCATTGAGACCGGTACAGGGAACTGCCACATCTATGTGGATGAGAGTGCAGATCTTCAAAGCGCAGCGGACATCGTGGTCAACGCAAAGACTCAGAGAGTCGGTGTGTGCAATGCCTGTGAATCTTTACTGGTGCATGAAAAGGTGAAGGATGCTTTTCTTCCGGTTTTGGCGGACAGGCTCAAAGAAAAGCAGGTAGAGATGAGAGCTGACGAGAGGGCTCTGCCACTGATGAAAGGAGCTATCCAGGCTACGGAAGAGGACTGGGGAACGGAGTATCTGGATTATATACTTTCCATTAAAGTTGTGAATTCTGTGGAGGAAGCTATCGCCCATATCAACCGTTACAACACAAAGCACTCAGAGGCAATCATCACAGAGAGCTATCGAAATGCGCAGATGTTTTTGGACCAGGTGGATGCGGCGGCAGTTTATGTGAATGCGTCCACGCGGTTTACCGACGGTTTTGAGTTTGGATTCGGCGCGGAGATCGGAATCAGTACTCAGAAGCTTCATGCCCGTGGTCCCATGGGTCTGTTGGCATTGACGACGACGAAGTATATTATCTATGGAAACGGACAGGTACGGCCATAGACTTTTCGAGTATTTTGTGGTATAGTAACTATATTATCTTATGCAAAATGTGAAACGTATATTTTTTGACTACATGGAATTACAATCCGGGGAGGAAAAAGTAAGATGAGAAAAGCTAGATTATATGCACTGACTTTAGCGGCGATCATGGCAGTCAGCGGCGCGCCAGTATATGGTGCGGCTGAGGAGACTCCAAATGAGAGTATCCAGGAGTCAAACGCAAAAGAAGATGAGACAGAGAGCGAACCGGAAGATGAGGATACTCCCAGTTTTGAACAGGACAGGGAAGAAAATGGTGTGAATTCTTCTGCCGATACAGTAGGGCAGAGTACGATAAAGGAGGATTCTGAAACAGAGGAAGACGAGCAGACACAGGAGCCGACTGTACCTTCCACTGAAAATCCAGAAGACACGGATACTCCAGCAGAGGAGACCAAAAAAGAGTATACAGTCAAAACAGAAGCTGAGCTAAAAAATGCTCTGACAGAAGCTGAGACTGTGAGTCAGAAGGAGATTACGATCTTCGTCGAGCAGAAGATCACCCTTGCTGAGAATACAGAGATCAAAGTTCCAGAAGGAAAGTCCTTGACGATTGCCCGTAAAAGTGGTTACACCGGAATCCTTTTGGAAGTGAAGGGAACCTGCAGCCTGAAAGGCGGAGTAGTTATCGACGGTGCGGCGGCGAACACGAAGAACGCAAAAGAGTCTGCGTCTGTCAAGGTTCTCTCAGGAGGCACACTCACCATTGAAAACGCCATTTTGAAAGGTAACAACAACACAGAAGGAAATGGCGGAGCTATTGAGAACGAAGGTACCGTACAGATGTCAGGCGGTTCCATCAGTGGAAACACCGCTGCAGCCGGCGCGGCGATCTACAATAAGGGGACTTTAGTCTTAGCAGGCGGAAGCATTGAGAATAACAAGGCAGCCAAAGGGGCGGTCTATGTGGATACTGCAGCGAAGGAGACGAAGGTAGCCGGCAATGTCAAGATCAGTGGAAACACCAAGGACGGCAAGACAGCCTGCAACCTTTCTCTGGCGGAGGGCAAATCCTTTGTGGTGGCTGGAAATCTGACGAAAGACAATGCCAAGATTGGTGTTACCTACAATGGTGAACTTGGTGAGGGAATCACGGTCTATACCAAGGCCGATGATAAGATAAAAATTGATGCCGGGACAATTGTTCCAGATGATAACAAAAGTTATGTAATAGAAGATGGCATATTTAAACCTGCTGTGCCTTCGAAACCGTCGGAACCAGAAAATCCTGAAAAACCGATAGAGAATTATGATGCGACAAAAGAGAAGAGTAAAAATGTGATTCAGGGATTGGTAGATTCCTATAAGAAAGGTGCAAAAGCCACCTTTACCGTAGTTGGAGCAGGACTGGACAGAGAGCCGAAAACGGGAGATACCGCATATGTTCCTATAAAGTGGGCTGTAAAGCAAGGAAATAAATCATTTGGTAGTGGTACCCTTTCTGTGAACAGCGAGGGAGAATGCAAGTGTACAATAAATATGAACGGAGCAGTAGGAGATTATACCTTGGTTGCCTACTATGAACTGAGAGAGTGGAGCGATGATACCACCAGTTGGGAGGAGGCGGTTGCGGCTACCTCAGCCAATGCGGTGGATAGAGAGGCTACTGCGACGAAAGAGTTTAAAATTATCGCTACTTCAGTGACCAAGAAGTCTACCCCAATATCAAAGAAGAAGTCATCGGCTGCCTCGAGCAGTACAAAGAAATCAAAAAATGCTAAGACTGCGGACGAGACTCCAATCCTTCCGCTGGCGGGATTGTGTGCAGCTTCCGTGCTGGCCGGAGGCCTTGTGGTGACACGCAGAAGAAAGAGAGAGAACGAGTAACGATAGAAAATAGAAGATTATTTTCAGAGGAGAGACAGGGCATCCCACACAGTTGGGGTGCTCTCTTTGTTATGTTAGTGGCGCGACGGCGCACAAAGTGAGGCTGCCCACTTTGTTCTTCTACTTTTCCTATGTGCCGCATATATACTATAAGATTCATCTGCAAAGAATATGCCGGGTTTCGGAGATGAATGATGTCGGCGAATGCCGACCCGAATCCCGCGCCAAGACTCGTGGCGAGTCTTGAACTGAGGGAGGTTTTGACGGTGGAAGGGTTACAAATCAGTACTTATGAATCTATTTACTATCAGCTTCGAGAGCTGTCCCAGCGCTATCGTGATTTTACCCGATTTCGCTTGATTGGACAAAGTCACGATGAGAGAATGATTCCTATGCTGGAGATCGGCAAAGGAGAGGAGGTCCTCATCTGTACCGCCGGAATCTATGGTCGAGAGAAGAGAAATACAGAATTTCTCGTGAAGATGGCCGAGGAATACTGTCAGGCGTATGAGTGTAGCCGGCTGATTGAACGCCAGTATCCAGTGGAAGAGCTGTTGGATGGTACCAGTATCTGTATCGTGCCGCTGGTAAATCCCGATGGCTATGAGATCAGCCGAAGAGGATTCACGGCTATCGGAAATCCGATTTTACGGCAGATGTTAAAAATGCTCCGGCAGCCGCACGAGACGTGGAAATGTAATGCCAGAGGCGTAGATTTACAGGGGAATTTTCCGACAGAAGGGTATCAAAGACATTCTATCCACGATCATGCAGCCAGTGAAAATGAGACCCGTGCTCTGCTCCATGTCTTTCAGGAATACGAGAGCGTGGGGTATCTGGATTTTCGGAATAAGGAGACCGTACGTAGACGTTCCCGGAATACGCTGCTGCTGAGATATTCCAAGAGGGGGCGAAAGATCGCCAGATCTTTGAGCAGACTTTCCCAGATGAGAGAGAAATCTCAGGAGATGGTTCCGACCTATGTGGGAAGCAGCTCTCTGGAATACTACAGCGAACTGACGGGAAATCCTGCGGTCGCGGTGGAGACAGCGGAAGATCAGGAGATCGAGTCGGCCAGAGATTTTCAGGAGATCTACGAGGAACTGCACACAGTGCCTCTGGAATTTCTGCAGTCGGAGGGCAGGGGAGGAGAAAAACCGAGGAAAAAACTTGCAACCGGGCAGACAGGTTGATATAATGGCAAATGATTGGAATTGACGAGAGCGGTGGGAATGCCGGCGGCATTTCTATACTAAGAAAAATAGAGGAAAAAACATGAATGAGACAAAAAGACAGTATGAATATTTGGAGGCTGCCAGAAAAGAAGTAGAAAAATTGTCTAGGCAAGCAGGGAGAAAGCTGACCTTCTGCGTAAATACTTTTGGCTGTCAGATGAACGCCAGAGATTCTGAAAAACTGGTGGGTATTTTAGAACAGGCCGGCTATGAGAAAAGTGACAGCGAGGAAGCAGATTTCGTGCTGTATAACACCTGTACGGTTCGAGAGAACGCCAATCTGCGCGTCTATGGACGGCTGGGGCATCTGAATCGTCTGAAAAAGAAGAATCCCCACATGAGGATTGCACTGTGTGGGTGTATGATGCAGGAAGCCCATGTGGTGGAGAAGATCAAGAAGAGCTATCCTTTTGTAGACTTGATTTTCGGAACGCATAACCTGTACAAGTTTCCAGAGCTGTTGGCGAATATGCTGGCCAGTGACCGGATGATTATCGATATCTGGGAGGGGACAGACCAGATCGTGGAAGATCTTCCCACAGACCGGAAGTATCCGTTTAAGTCGGGAGTCAATATCATGTTTGGCTGCAACAACTTTTGCAGTTACTGCATTGTCCCCTACGTGAGAGGAAGAGAGAGAAGCAGAGAGCCTAAGGCGATCATCCGGGAGATAGAAAAGTTGGTGGCCGATGGGGTGCGGGAAGTGATGCTTTTGGGCCAGAATGTGAATTCTTATGGAAAGACCTTAGACGAGCCGGTCAGCTTTGCCAGATTGTTGGAAGAGGTAGAGCAGGTGGAGGGGCTAGAGCGTATTCGTTTTATGACTTCCCACCCGAAAGATCTCTCAGACGAGCTGATTCAGGTGATGGCGAAGAGTCAAAAAATCTGCCGGCATCTGCATCTGCCTTTGCAGTCCGGGAGCAGCCGAATCTTAAAAGAGATGAATCGCCGGTATGACCAGGAGCGCTATCTGGAACTGGTAGAAAAAATTCGTGCTGCCATGCCAGACATTTCTTTGACTACAGATCTGATCGTGGGCTTTCCCGGAGAGACGGAAAGTGATTTTGAAGAGACACTGAAGGTCGTGGACCAGGTGGGTTATGATACAGCGTTTACTTTTATCTATTCTAAGAGAAGTGGGACTCCTGCTGCGGTCATGGAAGATCAGGTACCAGACGAAGTGGTGAAGGAACGGTTTGACAGACTGTTAAAACTGGTCCAGGAGAGAGGACGTCAGGAGTCTTCTAGATTTCTGGGAACCGAGCAGGAAGTGTTGGTGGAAGAAGTAAGCCACCATGGAGAAGGGCTTCTCACTGGGAGGATGGGACAGAACTTATTGGTACACTTTCCAGGAGAAAAAGAGCTGATTGGAAAGACTGTGACCGTGCGCTTGGAACAGTGCAAAGGATTTTACTATATAGGAGAAAAGATCTGATGGCTTTATCACCAATGATGCAGGAATACGTAAAGACAAAAGAAGAGTACAAAGACTGTATATTATTCTATCGTCTGGGGGATTTCTATGAGATGTTCTTTGAGGACGCGACACTGGCATCTCAGGAATTAGAGATTACTCTGACGGGCAAAGACTGTGGTTTAGAGGAGAGGGCACCCATGTGTGGTGTCCCTTATCATGCCGCGGATACCTATGTGAATAAACTGATTGAAAAAGGATATAAGGTAGCGATCTGCGAACAGGTTGGCGATCCAAAGACGACAAAGGGATTGGTGAAAAGAGAGGTTGTCCGGGTGGTGACACCGGGAACTGTCTTGGACACGGTCTCTTTGGATGAGACGAAGAACAATTACATCATGTCAATTGTGTTCACAGAAAACCATTTTGGCTGTGCGATTGCTGATATCACAACAGGGGATTGCTTTGTCACGGAAATAGATCGAGCACAGAAGCTGTTGGATGAGATCAATAAATTCGTCCCTGCGGAAATTATCTGCAATGACTCTTTCTTTGTCAGCGGGTTGGATACTGACGATTTAAAAAATCGGATGGGAATTTGCATTCATGCGCTGGACTCCTGGCATTTTGACCAGGATACCTGTGAGAGGGCACTGAAAGATCATTTTCAGGTGGGAACCTTAGAGGGAATTGGACTGAAGGATTATGACAGCGGCATGATTGCTTCGGGAGCTCTGTTTTTGTATCTGACAGAGACACAGAAGACGGCCATGAGCCATATGACTTCCATACGTCCTTATTCAGCAGATAAATATATGTTGCTTGACAGTTCCACCAGGAGAAATCTGGAATTGGTGGAGACTTTGAGGGAGAAGAAAAAGAGGGGTTCCCTGCTGGGGGTGTTGGATAAGACCAGAACCGCCATGGGAGCACGGATGCTCAGAAGTTATGTGGAGCAGCCGCTGATCGACAAGGAAAAAATCGAGGAACGCCTGGACGCCATAGAGGAGCTGAATCAGAATGCTTTGCTGAGGGAAGAGCTCCGGGAGTACTTAGGCCCTATCTATGATCTGGAACGACTGGTGGGAAGAATCAGCTACAAATCTGCCAATCCCAGAGACCTGGTGGCCTTTCGTTCTTCTTTGAAAATGCTGCCTTATCTGAGAGAGCTGCTGAGAGAATTTCACTCGCCGCTGTTAATGCAGATTCACGAACGGATGGATGCCATGGAAGAATTGGAAAATCTGGTATCCAAGGCAATTGTGGAAGAGCCGCCTTTGGCTATGAAAGATGGTGGCATTATAAAAGATGGATACAATGAGGAAGTTGACAACTACCGGCGTTCCAAATCCGAGGGAAAACAATGGTTGACACAGTTGGAGGCCAGGGAGAGAGAACGCACTGGTATCCGAAGCATGAAAATCAAATATAACCGAGTGTTTGGATATTACTTGGAAGTGACCAATTCTTTCAAAGACCAGGTGCCAGAGGATTATATCCGCAAGCAGACACTCTCTAACTCAGAACGCTATGTGACTCCAGAGTTAAAAGAACTGGAAAATCTGATTCTGGGCGCGGAGGATAAACTGTATGCTTTGGAGTACGAGCTGTTTTGTCAGGTCAGAGACACAGTAGGGAGAGAAGTGGTTCGTATTCAGAAGACAGCAAAAGCAGTGGCTACTTTAGATGTGTTGGCATCCCTGGCGTTGGTGGCCGAGAGAAACAACTATACTCGACCAAAGATCAATACGCAGGGAGTGATCGATATCAAAAACGGGCGGCATCCGGTGGTGGAGCAGATGCTCAAGGACAGCCTCTTCGTCCCCAACGACACCTTCATGGGGGAGAAGGAGGACCGGGTGGCCATCATCACCGGCCCCAACATGGCGGGCAAGTCCACCTACATGCGCCAGGTGGCCCTCATTGTGCTCATGGCCCAGATGGGCTCCTTCGTCCCCGCCCGCTCCGCCCGCATCGGCATCGTGGACCGGGTGTTCACCCGCATCGGCGCCAGCGACGACCTCTCCGCCGGGCAGTCCACCTTCATGGTGGAGATGACGGAGGTGGCGGACATTCTGCGCCACGCCACGAAGCACTCCCTGCTGATTCTGGACGAGATCGGCCGGGGCACCAGCACCTTTGACGGCATGTCCATCGCCCGGGCGGTGCTGGAGTACTGCGCGGACAAGAAGCTGCTGGGGGCCAAGACCCTGTTCGCCACCCACTACCACGAGCTGACGGAGCTGGAGAACACCCTGCCCGGCACGGTCAACTACAACATCGCCGTCAAGACCCGGGGGGAGGACATCATCTTCCTGCGGAAGATCCTCCCCGGCGGGGCGGACCGCAGCTACGGCATCGAGGTGGCCAGCCTGGCGGGGCTGCCCCCCAAACTCATCCGCCGGGCCCGGGAGATTCTCCAGGAACTGGAGAATCAGGAAGCCGCCCCCAAGCGCCCCGCGGCCCGGGAGGCCAAACAGGTCTCCCTCACCGCCCTGGGGGAGGAGGAGGTTCTGGCCACCCTGCGCAGCACGCCGGTGGAGAACCTCACCCCCATTCAGGCGTTGAACCTCCTTTACGAGCTAAAGGGGAAGCTCTGAGGGCTCCCCCATCCCAGGTGGGGCCGGGGCCCTCTGTCATCGGTAGGCGGTTCCGTTGGAACCGTTGCAGGGTGGACCCTGCAACGTGGGTTCCTCGCCGACTCCGGCGGGGGAGCCCGACTTTCTTTGAAGAAAGTCGGGGGAAAGAAC
>ENA-ORUW01001831-ORUW01001831.1-human-gut-metagenome-genome-assembly--contig:-NODE-1831-length-13617-cov-29.714496_pt1 | contig 13617 bp, 9 predicted proteins | sample MGYA00242088_ERZ509227 | MGnify/ENA primary metagenome ERZ509227 (study PRJEB26280, sample SAMEA2338816) | human gut metagenome | biome: human gut; feature: human-associated habitat; material: faeces... | reverse complement strand
TAGTTTTGCAGAACTGACAACCTTTTTAGGAATATAATGTTTAACCTGTCAACTTTGTCAGGAATTAATCTTCAAACTGACAACTATTTTCAGTACACCTCAAACGCAAGGACATTTCAGATGAAACGCAAGTACGTTTGAAGTAAAACGCACTTACGTTTTGTTTCAAACGTACTTACGTTTTTTCAGGTAATAGGGGATAACTTTTTTTTATGACAAAAATCCAGATAGATGTCGTACTTTTGTGTCACGAAACTAAAAACATTATGATTATGTACAAATCTATTCTTCGTCCCTGGTTGTTCCGTATGGATGCCGAGAAAATTCACGGTCAGATTGTTGCTTTACTTCATGTTTATCGTCATTTTCCACCGGTGAAATGTCTTCTTCGTGCATTTTATCGTCCGAAGGCAACTCCGTTTCAATGGCGGAACCTGACTTTTGCCAATCGGGTGGGACTGTCGGCCGGATTCGACAAAGAGGCGAATTGCTTTGACGAGCTGAGTGATTTGGGTTTTGGTTTTCTGGAAGTGGGAACCGTTACTCCGGAAAAAGTAGCAGGAAATCCTTTCCCCCGAATCTTCCGTTTGCCGGAGGATCATGCGCTGGTTTCACGCACGGGCTTCAATAATCCCGGAAAAGAGGTGGTCCTGAAAAATCTGCAACGGAAACGGGAAGGAAAATACATTCTGGGAGTGAATATCAATACCAATACTCCGACCGATGCGGAGCGGGCCGTGACAGACATTACAGATTTGTACGAGACTTTCAGTGCCTATGCGGATTATTATACGATAAACTGGGGCAGCGTGACGCCTGAGATTCTGGCTGACGTGCTGACGGCACTCGAGAGCTACAAGCAGCGTTTCCACAGACCGGTCTTCCTGAAGTTGCCTGCCGATGTGCCGGTGGAGAAACTGGATGCGGTGATTGAATTTGCAAAGGTGCATCATATTGACGGCTTCATTGCTACGGGACCTACACAGGACCGTTCGCTTCTGATTCATTCCGCACAGACTGAAGTGGAACGGGTAGGAGCCGGAGGCATCAGCGGACTTCCGGTCATTCACAAGTCTTTGGAGGTGATGAAGCATTTGTCGGCACATGCTCCCAAGGATATGTTGCTGATTGGTGCGGGAGGTGTGATGACACCGTTTGAGGCAAAGGCAATGCGGAATGCGGGAGCTCACCTCGTACAGGTGTATTCCGCTTTCATCTATGAAGGTCCTGGTGTGGTAAAGCGTATTGCCGAGAAAATATGAGCAGTGGCGTACATGTTGTATAAATGATGGTAGCCGACCTGTAAGATATAATCTTATGGGTCGGTTTGTTTTTACAAAACACCCTTTATGGCTTTTCGGTTCAGTTCGATGTAATTGCCTTCTTTCCTTTTGAGAATGCCTTCTTTTTCCATCTTATTGAATTCGGTAGACAGGGCCGGACGTGTCACGTTAATGTATTCGGCCAGTTGCGTAAGGGTATGCGTCAGTTTCACGGTAGAAGTGCACTGGGCGACTCAATGTGTTCGATTAAGACTTCATTGCCGTTGGCATCGATGATGTTCACCTCCAAGGTCCCTTCAAGCAATACATATAGGTTACAGCATATATTTCCTTGTTCCAAAATAACCGTATTCTCGTTGATTTCCTGAAGGCGGAAGTCGACTCTTTTTAGGATCTCACTTTTCAGATAGTCCGGCAGTTCGCTGAAAAGAGGGATGGAAAACAGCTTTTCTTTGTAACAGTCATTAAATGTCAGGCTTTTCATCATCTGTGTTTATGTACGTTAAGAATGCTTCTTCCGTTGGTACTTTCAACGAAAGAAGTGGATATATTTGTAGGGAGTTTGAAGAAAGTGCTGGATGGTATCCGAAAAAAATACTTGGACAGACTGCTATTGTACAAGAATAAATGTGTAACAATACGAGAATAATATGAAAACAACTGAATTTATCGGGGCTGCGGAACGGCACCTTCATGAACTAGCAAGCAAAATGGTAGCCTATAATGCAGGTGACCCGAAGCGTATACAACATTTGATAAAAGTACATTATTTTGCCCGCATGATTGGTTTGGCAGAACATGTGGATGAGGCTACTCAACTGATTTTGGAGGCGGCAGCCATTGTGCATGACATTGGTATCCGGATTTGTGAGCAGAAATACGGAGTCTGCGATGGAAAGCACCAGGCATTCGCGCCGAGGTGCCGTTCTTTTCACTGGGCTGCGAGGACGAGGACATCGCTCGCTACGGTGCTTATGCCGAAGGCGCCATCGACGCTTTGGCGACGAACCCGGCGGATTCGTCACGTGCGCTGGTCATCGACTACAAGACGGGCGGCACACCGGACGAGACGCCGGAACAGTTGCAGGAGAAGCACGCCCTGCAGGCGCGCGTCTACGCTGATGTTTTGCACAAGGCGGGCTTTGAGGCCGTGACCGTCAAGTTCGTCCGCGTGGAGCAGCCGGATCCAACCATCTTCGTCGAACCCGCCGAACCTCAGGTAGTCACCTACAATCTCTAGCCCTCAGATAACTTGCGGTGGAATACGGACTGTTTTGGCCAAAAAAGCTGCCAAACAGTCCGTATTTCACCGCAACGCATGGGAGAGCCTGGGGCGGTACAATGGCTCGAACGGTTCAAACGAATAAGGAGCCATCATGCAGCTCACCAAAACGCTTAAGGTGACGCCGGAGGAGCTTTTTGACGCTCTGGCGGGGTCCATCATGCAGGATATCGAGAACGCCACGGGCAAGCGTCCCAGCCGCAACAAGCTCAATGGCTATAAGTACGAGAAACGCGCCCAGTCCGCAAAAGGCAAGGCCAAGGGCACGGCGATCAAGGTTAAGATCAAGCACTTTGACTACCCGTGCCTCTATGAGGTCCGTTTTCAGTATGCGGCGGGCATCAATACCATGCGCTATGAGGCTGTACCTGCTGGCGATGGTGCCTGCGAGCTCACCTATACCGAGGATTTTCAGGGTGTGGGTGGCAACACGTCTGGCACGCGCGGCAAGCTCGGCCTCTTCTTCTATGAGCGCAAGCTCAAGAGCCACGCCAACCAGACGATTGATCAAATCGTCAAATACATCGAGGGTGAGCGCCGTGTAAAGGCTAATCCCGCCTTCGCCGATAATGCTGCCGAAAACGCTTCGGATGTATTCCATTGATACCATGTTCAAAAGCTTTACCGCTCTCCACAGCAACTGTGAACACTTCAGGCTTCGAGTCAGTAGCGAGTGGCCTGACATAATTGGTTGATGGAAGTGTCAAATGAATAAGAATGCCACTGCGCAACTGCACGTCTATTCCGCCTTTTTCGTTCTCGCGGGATTTGTTTTAAATCGGGGGGTATTTCTACTTTTCCTTGCGAATAAAGGGATGTCTGTCACGGAAATCGCGCTTTATCAAGCCCTGTTTAACATCGCAACGGTCGTTCTCGAGCTGCCAACAGGGTTGATAGGCGATTTCTTTGGAAAGAAGTTTTCGATTCAAGTGGGCGTTCTGCTGCTTTTCTTCCATACGGCTGGCATGCTGTTGCTCTCAGGTCCCTTTCTCGTCGCGCTTTCCCTTGTTGAGGCACTCGCCTACTCCCTTCAATCGGGATCCGAACAAGCGCTTTTATATGAAATTGCCCGAAATGCCGGTCAAGGAGAGCGCTTCCTCACCATCAACGCTCGGCTGCTTGCCGCGCAATCAATCGCGACGGGAGTGGCAATCGTACTTGGATCATTCATTGCCCAAGTATCTTGGAGCGCCCTCTACGTATGTGTCTCCATTTTCTATCTCCTGCAGCTTTTCCTTCTGTATCCCATTGAGAGGATGGAAACGACCCATTCCAAAAACTCTGGGGAGGAAAGGTTTGACGTAGCCAAGATCTTCAGACGCGAAACCTGGTGCATTGGAGAATCCGCTTTTGCGGTGTTGCTTCTTCTAATCGGCACAAGCATGCTCGATGGATTCTATGGGAGTTATTACAACTTGAATCAGTTGGTATTCGACGCATTTGATGCTCCCGTCTCCATAATAGGAATCTTTTTCGGTGCATCCTATGCAGTAAATGCGACGGCCTATATTGCAGCAGATTTCTTCTCATCGCGTTTCGAGAAAAGAAATACCATGCTCGGCTCGATGCTAATCGAGGCCGGTCTTTTCATGATTCTTCCGTGGTTCGCTTCAAATCCGCTGTGTTTGTTTGGCCTTAGCATGGTGCTTTGCTTTCTCCCAGAAGTGGTGTACATCACTTCGGAAAACTTAATCCAAGACGCGATAGCGGACGATCTCCGCGCGACGGTCCTTTCCGTCGCGTCTCTGGTAAGGGCTCTCTTTTCCGCAATGTTTTTCTCCGTATTTGGATATGTGTTGGGGTTATATCCCATTCAGATAGCGCTCGGTGTTATTGGCGCAATCGCGATAGCAATTACCGCCGTTGTTTCATTGAAAATGGTAGGAATACATGTCTCCAAGAATTGATATATCGATTGACGAGCTGCCCGAAGCGTCGAGCCTTCTTGATGGACATGACTATTCGTCACAAATCATTCCGCGCATCGCCGGGGTTCCAGTAATACTCGATATATCGGGATGCCCTCATTCCCCTTTTTGAAGGTCCCAAATTAGCTACCCGTGTGGGTTTGGCTAGGTTCGGGTGATTAGCTACCCGTGTTGGTTTGGCTAGGTTCGGGTGCTGTCCGTGCCGTGGGGTAAAATCGTTCAGTCAGAACACGAACCCGCATCGGAGCTCATCACATGGCATTCGTCCATCTGCACAATCACACTGTCTTTTCCATGCTCGACGGCGCAACCCGTATCCAGGATATGGTCAATCGCGCTGTTGAGCTTGGCATGCCTGCCGTGGCCATTACCGACCACGGCTACATGTATGGCGTGCCCGACCTGGCGCTGGCCTGCGACGCCGTCAACCACAACACGCCCGAGTATAAAACCTGGAGCCACGACAAGGCCTTCTTGGAAAAGGACCGCCGCGACGAGCTGGTGGAGCCCGATCCCGAGGAAAACCCGCGCGAGCATGCCCAGTATGTGAAGGACATGGCCATGTGGGGCGAGAAGGGCAACATCGACGAGCTCAAGCCGCCGCTGGTCATCAAACCCATCTTTGGCTGCGAGGTCTACTTTACGCCGGACGAGACCCTTGCCCGCGACCACAAGCCCGAGCTCTACCACATGATCCTTCTGGCCAAGGACCAGGAGGGCTATGTCAACCTGATGCAGACGGTTTCCGAGGCCGCCGTGCAGGGCTTTTACTACAAGCCGCGCGTGACGCTCGACAACCTGCGCCGCCACGCCAAGGGCATGATCTGCACGAGCGCCTGCATCGCGGGCATCATCCCCAAATACATCGACCGCGGCGACATGGAAGGCGCCATCAAGTGGGCCGAAACCTTCCGCGACACCTTCGATCCCGGCGACTTCTATATCGAGATTCAGGAACACGGCATTACCACCGATAATGGCCTGACCGACGAGCAGATGGACCGTACGCTCATCGACATCGCCAAACAGGTGGGCGTCAAGGTCATCGCTACCAACGACTTTCACTACCTGCGCCGCGAGGACGCGCCCGTGCAGGACGTCATCATGTGCATCGGCATGAACGCCAAGGTCGACGACCCCAACCGCATGCGCATGACCGGCTCGGAGTTTTATATGAAGACCGAGGAGGAGATGCGGGCGATGTTCCCGTATTGCCCCGAGGCCTGTGACAACACGCTCGAGATTGCCGACAAGTGCTACGTGGAACTGGACTGGGACTCCATCATCCTGCCGCGCTTCCCGTTGCTCGATCCCGGCGAGACGCACGAGAGCCAGTTCCGCCGCGAGTGCGAGAAGGGCCTGCGCCAGCACTACGGTGACGACTGGGCCACGCGCGAGATCGGCGGCGTCAACATCAAAGAGCGCTTTGAGTACGAATACAAGGTCATCTGCGACAAGGGCTTTGCCGCCTACTTTTTGATCGTCGCCGAGTACGTGCAATGGGCTAAGGACAACGGCATCGGCGTCGGCCCCGGCCGTGGCTCGGCCGCCGGCGCTATCGTCGCCTACGCCATGAACATCACCGCGTTCGATCCGCTCGAGAACGGCCTGATGTTCGAGAGGTTCTTGTCTCCGCAGCGTACCGAGATGCCCGATATCGATATGGACTTCGACGATGAGCGGCGCCTCGAGGTCGTGGAGCACGTTCGCCAGCTCTACGGCCCCGAGAAGGTCACCCACGTCATCACCTACTCGACCATTAAGGCCAAGCAGGCCATCAACGACGCCGCGCGCGTCCTGGACTACCCGGTCTACATGGGCCAGCGCCTGTCCAAGATGGTCTCGAGCGACCCCAAGGTCAAGCTCAAGCAGGTGCTCGAAAAACAACCCGGCAAAGAGGATCTGTTTAACCCCGACTTTGCCGAGGCCTATAAAAAGGACGACGACGCCCGCCGCATCATCGACACGGCGCTCTCGATTGAGGGCCTCACCCGTGGCGAGGGCGTGCACGCGTGCGCCGTTCTGATCTGCCGCGACCCCGTCAACGAGCATGTGCCCACCAAGCTCGACACCAAGGGCGGCGTCGAGATTACCCAGTACGAGGGCCATACCGTTGCCGACATGGGCCTGCTCAAGATGGACTTCCTGGGCCTGCGCACGCTGACGGTTATCTCCAAGGCCAAGGCAAACATCAAAAAGAACTTCGGCATCGACATCAAAGAGGAAGAGATTCCCTTTGACGATCCCGAGATCTTTAAGCTCATGGGCTCCGGCCACACCGCCGGCGTCTTCCAGGTCGAGTCCGCCGGCATGACGGCCACGATCAAGAACATGAAACCCACCGAATACAAGCACGTCGTGGCATTGATCGCTCTGTACCGCCCGGGCCCGCTGGGCGCCGGCATGGTTTCGTCCTACATCAACCGTATGAACGGCAAGGAGCCGGCCGTCTCCTACGACGACCGCCTGGACGACATCCTGGGCGAAACCTACGGCACCATGGTCTACCAGGAGCAGGTTATGCTCATCTCCGTCGAGATGTGCGGCTTCTCCAAGGGCGAATCGGACTCGCGTATCCGTAAGCCCGTGGCTAAGAAAAAGATCAAGCTGCTCACGTCGACGGTGCTCCACTGGGAGGATGGCTCGGACGAGACCACCTACGACCACTGGATGAACGGTGCTATCAAGAACAACTACACGCGCGAGGTCGCCCAGAAGATTTGGGACGATGTTCTTGAGTTCGCATCTTACGCCTTTAACAAGTCGCACTCCGCCGGCTACGCCATCCTGGTTATGCAGACGGCGTGGCTCAAGGCGCACTATCCGCACGAGTACATGGCGGCCGTTCTGACGTCCTACACGGGCAAGACCGACAAGATCGTTCATTACGTCTCGGCGTGCCGCCACGACGGCATCCCCGTGCTGTCGCCAGATGTCAACGAGTCCGGTACCGAGTTCACGGCTACCAAGGAGGGCGTGCGCTTTGGTCTGGCCGGCATCCGCGGCGTGGGCACTGGCGTGGCGCAGGCGATTATCGCCGAGCGCGAGGCGGGCGGCCCGTTTAAGACGCTGCACGACTTTGTCGAGCGCGTGGACTCGAGCCAGGCCAACCGTCGCGTGATCGAATCGCTCATCAAGGCAGGCGCCTTCGACTCCACGGGGTATCCGCGTCGCCAGATGATGCACTTTGTGGATAAGAACAACCCCGAGAATATCATCGATGCCGCCGTGAAGCGCCAAAAGGATCGCGCGAGCGGCCAGACGTCGTTCTTCGATATGTTCGGCGACGTTGAGGGCTCGGGCTTTGAGGTGAGCGTGCCCGATCCGGATGGCCAGGAGTGGGACCGCCACCTTAAGCTGAGCCAGGAGAAGGAGGTTCTGGGCATCTATGTCTCGGACCACCCGTTGCGCCCGTTTGAGTATGCGCTAGCCAAGGCGCGCGACTTCTCGTTCTCGCAGATCGACACCGGTTACGAGGTGCAAAACCCCACGGGCGGTACCATCAACCAGGAGATTCCCGAGGGCAAGGCGCTGTGGTGGGCCGGTATGGTCTCGAGCGTGTCCAAGCGCGTGACCAAAAACGGCGACCCCATGGGCATCGTGCAGCTCGAGGACATGGAAGGCGAGGCCACGGTCGTGGTGTTCCCCAAGACCTACAAGGAGGCCGAGGGGTACCTGTACGGCGAGGTCGATCCCGAGACCGGCGCGCAGCTGTCCGATGCGTTTGTGCGCATTAAGGGCAAGCTTGAGCGCTCGGACCGCGGCGATCAGATCATCGCGCAGGAGATCGTGCCACTGGAGCTTAATGAGGAGAACAACAAGCCCAAGGTGTTTGAGGTCATGGTGCCCAACAGCCGCTTTAGCCAGGGCAATATGGCGCGTCTTGCCACGGTGCTTACCGCCAACCCGGGCGGCGACCGCGTGGAGATCTTTATCGAGCAGGTGGACGGGCGTGTGCTGCGTGCCGAGGTGCCGGCCAAGGTCAACGCACGCTCGATTCCGCTGTTGGCAGAGGCAAAAGCCATCGTGGGTAACCAGGGTCGCGTGACGGTGATCTAAGGGCGACCTTGCTGGTCCGCGCGAGATTGGAGGAAGTGATGGCACAGGGGACGTTTGTGCAGGCGCTTCGCAAAGAGGCGGCGTTGAGCGGCACCTTTATGAAGGGGCGTTCGCTCATGCTCAACGGTGCCGTGCTGTCGTTTGAGGACTCCGGCTCGCGCTTCTCCAAAAACGTGAACATCGAGGGCTCGGTGCGCGGCTCGCGCGGCGACCTGTACAAGACGCACGTGGCGCTCGACATGGACGAGCACGAGGTTATCGACTACGACTGCGATTGCCCCGCCGCCTTCCGCTATTCCGGCATGTGCAAGCACGCCATCGCCACGGCGCTGGCGTATCTGGATGCCAGTGGCGCCGAGCCCGTCGAAGGTTTGCGCACGCCGGTCCGCACGTTTACGGCGCAGCCGAAACAGCCCGCGCGCACCGCGCTCAAAGCGCCGGCCGTCAATCCCAACTTTCCCTTTCCGGCGCCCGTCCCCACGAGTCCCAGCCTCATGGCGGCGCTCTCCGATCTTTCGGACGCACGCATGGATGAGCTGGCGAGCATGCGCCGCAAGCTCGCTGGCAGTGTGGATCCCGATGCCCCCAAGGCGGCGTTGGAGCCTTCGTTGGTGCCGTACTACAATCCGCTGTTCGCCGACCGCTTTAGCTGGGCGCTCGAGTTCCGCATTCGCTGCGGTTCGGTGTCCTACGTGGTCAAGGACATCGACGGCATGGCCGATGCCTACGTGCGCGGCGGCACGTTCTCTTATGGCAAGAAACTCACGTTTGTCCATACGCCCGAAGCCTTCGAAGACGTGTCGACAAAGCTGCTCAACCTTGTCGTGACGACAGTTGCCTATCTCGATGACATCACAAGCTCGCGTTCGGCGTCGTACGACTTTGTCCGCAGCGGTTTTGTCGCCGAGCGTCAGTTGCCGCTGTCCGAGCATAGCATCGTATATGTGCTGGACCTGTTGCGCGGCCAGAGCATCTCTTTTGAGCCCGCCTGGTCGCGGGGGACGACGACGCATCGCACCTATGACGTGGCGGTTGAGATGCCTCCGGAAGGGGAGGACGAGGCGCTGTCTAAGCGCCCACCGCTCCTTGCCGCCAAAATCGCGCCGGCGGCTGGTGGCAGCTACGATCTACGCCTGCCGGCCGATGCATACTGCTTTGCTTCGGGCGACGTTGCCTATCTGGTCGACACCCGCCGTGCGCGCCGCGCCGATGTAGCGTTTGCCCAGCATGCGGCGCCGTTCCTATCGCGCTTACTGCCCTGTCGCACGCCGATTCATATCGCTGTCGACCAGGTGGGGGAGTTCTGTCGTATGGCGCTGCCCATTTTGCGCGACTACACCGACCTTACCGCGCCCGCCGCGCTCGATACCGTGGCGCCCGAGCCGAGCTTTGCTATGGCGATCGGCGTCGACGATGGGCTTGTGACCTGCAAAATTACGGTTACCTACGGCGACTGGTCGGCAGACCTCTTTAGTCTAGGCGCTCCGGGCAGTCTCTTCGAAGAGCAACGCCCCGGCGTGCCGCCCCGCGACGAGGTGGCAGAGTTTCGTGTTATGGACACGGCGGCCCTGTATTTCGACTTTTACGAGGGCGGTCTGGCGTTTGAGGAGCGCGATGACGAGAGCTTGTTCTGCCTGCTGACCGAGGGCCTGTCCGCCCTGTCCGAGCTGGGTGAGGTCATGCTCAGCGACCGCCTGCGCCAGATTTCGGTGCGCCCCGCGCCCAAGCTCTCGGTTCGTGCGACTGTCAAGAGCAATCTGCTCGATGTCGAGCTGGGCGTGAGCGGGCTTTCGGCCGCGGACCTTGCCGTCTATCTCGATTCGTACAAGCGCCATCAAACGTTTGCGCGCCTTACGTCCGGCGACATCATTCGCCTGGACGAGGGCGCTCGAGCCGCGTTTGGCCTCGCCGAGGACCTGGGCGTCGATGCCGTCGACCTGCTCGACGGCGTGTTGCTTCCCGCATCGAGCACCCTGTTCGTCGATAGCATGCTCGCGCGCACACCCGCGCTCGAGGCCGATCGTGACGCCGCGTTCCGCCGCACCGTCGAGCGCTTGGATACGCTCGGCAAGATGGACTTTACGGTGCCGGTCTCGCTCAAGGCCACACTGCGCGGCTATCAGGTCGACGGCTACCAGTGGCTCGGCTCGCTCGAACACCTGAGCCTTGGCGGCATCTTGGCCGACGATATGGGCCTGGGTAAAACGCTCCAGATGATCGCGCATATCCTGGCGCGCGTGGAGGCGGGGGACACTAAACCCACGCTTGTGGTGTGTCCCGCGTCGCTTGTGTACAACTGGACCGCCGAGCTGGAGCGCTTTGCGCCCTCGCTCGATGTGTGCGCCATTGTGGGCACCAAGGCGCAGCGTCGCGTGCAGATCGCCGGCGTGGCCGAGCATAACGTGGTCGTGACGTCGTATGACCTTATGCGGCGCGATATCGACGAGTATGTCGAGCAGGACTTTGCCCGTGTGGTGCTCGACGAGGCCCAGTACATTAAAAACCCGCTCACGCAGGTAGCGCGTGCCGCCAAGCGCCTGCCTGCCGGCGTGCGCTTTGCCTTGACGGGCACGCCCATCGAAAACCGCTTGTCCGAGCTCTGGAGCATCTTCGACTTTTTGATGCCGGGCCTACTTGGCACGCGCGAGTCGTTTGCCAAGCGCTTCGAAAGCCCGGTCGAGCACGCCGAGGGCGACAGCGCCGCTCGCCTGCAGGCGCTCGTGTCGCCGTTTGTGCTGCGCCGCGTAAAGGAAGACGTGGTGGCAGACCTGCCCGAGAAGATCGAGGATACGGTCATGGCGCAGCTCACCGGCGAGCAGCGCAAGCTCTACCTGGCCAACCAGGACCGCATCGCCCAACAGGTGCAGCACCGCGAGTCATCCGAGTTTAAGAAAGACAAGCTCAAGGTGCTCGCCGAGCTCACCAAGCTGCGCCAGATCTGCTGCGACCCGCGTCTGCACTACGAGGATTACAAGGCGGGGAGCGCCAAACTCGATACGTGCATGGAGCTCGTGCACGGCGCACTCGACGGCGGGCATCGCATCCTGCTGTTCAGCCAGTTTACGGGTATGCTCGATATCATTGGTAAGCGCTTGGCCAAGGAGGACATCGCCTTCCTTAAGCTCACGGGCGCTTCGTCTAAGGAGAGCCGCGCCAAGATGGTCGCGCAGTTCCAAGCGGGCAAGGTTCCGATCTTTTTGATTTCGCTCAAGGCGGGCGGCGTGGGCCTTAACCTGACGGCGGCCGACGTGGTCATTCACTACGACCCGTGGTGGAACGTGGCGGCGCAGGACCAAGCGACTGACCGCGCGCATCGTATTGGCCAGCAACATACCGTGACCGTGTACAAGCTCATCGCCAAGGACACGATCGAGGAACGCATTATGCAGATGCAGGAGTCCAAGCGCGACCTGGTCAACAGCGTGCTCGGCGGCGACGGCATCTCGTCGGCGCTGTTTACCCGCGAGGACGTTCTGGCGCTGCTCGGCGGCGACGGGCGCTAACCCGCTCGGGTGGGGCTGCTGGGGTAGGCAGGACGGTCGACGCATTTTGGCTCGACCGCTTGCCTAATCCGTTATGTGTTCATTTGCAATGCCGTGGATGGTTTGTCTGCCTTTGGGCATAAGAACCATCAAGAACATTGGCACATCAGCAAAGGAGAACATCATGGCGAAATTCTTTAAGGACCCCGACGGCAAGCTCATCGCCGCCCTTGGCGACGACGTTGCGACCCCTGCCGGTTGCACGGAACTGACTGCAAACACAGAGGACGCGGCGCACGAGAAGCACGTGCCTGTTGTCGAGACCGAGCGTGACGGTCACGTGATTCGCGCACGCGTTGGCTCGGTCGAGCACCCCAGCCTGCCCGAGCACTACATTGAGTGGATCGCCCTTGAGGCCGAGGGCCGCTTAGAGGTTCATTACCTTGAACCCGGCATGAAACCCGCGACGTTTTTCGCGGGCGGCTCCAAGACCGGTACCGTCTATGCCTACTGCAACCTGCACGGGCTGTGGTCCGCGACATTCTAGGAGCGCGCCCCCGCTCGGGGTATCATAGCTAGCATATGCACATGCAAGCGCCGACTGCATTATGCGGCCGGCGCTTTTACTACGATTTCGATGGTTTACGACGGAAAGGGCTGGGCCATGAAGCTCGCACTTGCACAGATCGATATGCGCCTGGGTGATATTGAGGGCATTTGCGGCCGCATCGAGGACCAGGCTCGTCTGGCCCACGAGCGCGGGGCGCGCGTGCTGTGCGTTCCGGCTCCGCTCTTTATGGGCGCCATGCCCGGTGGCCTGGTGGGCGCTGCCGACTTTGAGTACGACGTGCTTGCCGGTTTGACTGGTGTCGCCGAGCGTATCCAGGAGCTTGACATGATCTGCATCGTGCCCGCGGCGGTTTCGTTTGAGGGCCAGCCGCTGCTCGACTACATGATGCTCAAGGACGGTCATGTGGTGCCGGCGCGTTCGAGCATTGCCCTGCAGCGTGGCGAGAACAACGACACACGTTGGGCGCCGCCGGTGTTCGACGTGGACGGCGTGCGCATTGCCGTGATTTTTGACTTGGACCGCGAACTCGAGATGCTGCCGACCGGTGTTGACCTCATTGCGTATTTCCAATTCAACGCGTTTGACATGACCGACCGCGAGACTGCCGCCATTGCTGCCGTTCGCAGCGGCGCCTACCGCAAGATCGCATCCAAGCGCAGCGTGTGGTTTGCCTGCATGGCGCCGGTCGGTGCCTATGACGAGTCGGTGTATACCGGCGGTTCGTTTGTGCTCGACGACTGCGGTCGCGTGGTGGCCCAGGCACCGTGCTTTGAGGAGAGCCTGCTGGTTCAGGAGATTCAGCGCGGCGTGATGCTCGATGCCCTGGAGGATCACGAACTGCCCGAGTTCCGTTCCGAGGAGTGGCTGTGGCAGGCGCTGGTGCTCGCCGTGCGCGACAACGCCCGAGCCCACGGTGCGTCGCGTGCTGTGGTGGCACTCGAGGGTGACTTGCCGTCGTCCCTGCTGGCGGCGCTGGCCGTCGACGCTCTGGGCCCGCGCAATGTGATTGGCC
>ENA-ORUW01001830-ORUW01001830.1-human-gut-metagenome-genome-assembly--contig:-NODE-1830-length-13618-cov-4.425053_pt1 | contig 13618 bp, 8 predicted proteins | sample MGYA00242088_ERZ509227 | MGnify/ENA primary metagenome ERZ509227 (study PRJEB26280, sample SAMEA2338816) | human gut metagenome | biome: human gut; feature: human-associated habitat; material: faeces... | reverse complement strand
TTGCCGTAGCGGATGTTTTCCCGCACGGTGCCGGTAAAGAGGTTGGTATCCTGAAGCACAATGCCCAGGGAGCGGCGCAGATCCGGCTTATGAATATCGTTGATAGAGATGCCATCATAGTGGATCTTGCCGTCCGCGATGTCGTAGAAGCGGTTGATCAGGTTGGTAATGGTGGTCTTACCCGCGCCGGTGGCGCCCACGAAAGCCAGCTTCTGGCCGGGCTTGGCGAAAAGGCTGATGTCGTGGAGGATGGTTTTGCCCTCCTCATAGGCGAAGTCCACATCATCAAAGCGCACGTCGCCCGCCAGCTTGGTATAGGCGAAGCTCCCGTCCTCCTGGGGAACCTTCCAGGCCCACAGATTGGTGCGCTCACTGGTTTCCTGGAGGGCGCCGTCCTTGTTATAGGACACGTTGACCAGGGTGACCGTGCCGTGATCCTCCTCGGAGGGCTCATCCATCAGGTCAAAAATCCGTTGAGCACCGGCCAGAGCCATGACCACAGAGTTGAGCTGCTGAGAGATCTGGCTGATTGGGTTGGTCAAACTCTTGGAGAGCTGGAGGAAGGATGCGATGACACCCAGGGTAATACCGCCCCCCAGGCCATTGAGGGCCAGTGCTCCGCCCACCATGGCGATGACCACATATTGGATGTTGCCAATGTTGATGAGGATGGGCATGAGGATATTGGCGTACTTGTTGGCCTTATAAGCGCTTTCAAACAAGGCGTCATTCACGCGATCAAAGCCCTCCTGGGCCTCCTCCTCGTGGCAGAAAACCTTGACCACCTTCTGGCCGTTGATCATTTCTTCGATATAGCCGTTCAGATCGCCCAGCTTCACCTGCTGGCGGACGAAGTAGCGACCGCTGCGTCCGGCCAGGAACCGGGTCACCAGCAGCATGCACACGATGCACACGATTACCACGCCAGTGAGAGTGAGGTTGAGTACAACCATGCTGACAAAGGTGACCACGATCATCATCAGGGAATTGATTACCTGGGGAATGCTCTGGGAGAGCATTTGTCGCAGGGTATCCACGTCGTTGGTGTAGACGCTCATCACATCGCCGTGGGCGTGGGTGTCAAAATACCGGATAGGTAGCGTCTGCATGTGGCCGAACAGATCGTCGCGGATCTTCTTCTGCACGCCCTGGGAGATGGTGACCATCAGGCGGTTGTAGGCCAGGGCGCACAGGGCGCCCACCACATAGAGGCAGGCCATCAGGAGCAGAGCGTGGAGCAGGCCGGTGAACACCGGGTTTTCCATGGCCAGCAGAGGCGTGATATAGTTGTCGATCAGGGCGCCCAGGAAGATGGAGCCGGCCACAGAGGCCACCGCGCTGACCAGGATGCATACCAGCACCAGAAAAAAGCGGATCAGGTAGCCCCGGCCCACATAGCTGAGCAGGCGCCGGACCGTGTGGGACTTTTTCTTCGGCATCTTATTCATTCTCGCTCCCTCCCTTCGTCTGGGATTCATAAATTTCCCGGTAGATCTCACAGCTCTGGAGCAGCTCGCCGTGGGTGCCCATGGCGGAAATCCTTCCGCCATCCATCACCAGGATTTTGTCCGCGTCCTCGATGGAAGAGATACGCTGGGCAATGATAAACTTGGTGGTGTCGGGGATCTCCTCCCGGAACGCCTTGCGGATCAGTGCGTCGGTTTTGGTGTCCACGGCGGAGGTGGAATCATCCAAAATCAGAATCTTCGGCTTCTTCAGCAGGGCCCGGGCGATACACAGGCGCTGCTTTTGGCCGCCGGACACATTGGAGCCGCCCTGCTCAATATAGGTGTCGTACTTGTCGGGGAATTCCTGGATAAAGGGGTCGGCCTGGGCCAACTTACATACCCGGACCATCTCCTCATCGGTGGCGTCCTTCTTACCCCAGCGCAGGTTCTCCTTAATGGTGCCGGAGAACAGCACGTTCTTCTGGAGCACCATGGCCACCTGCTCCCGCAGGGCGTCCATGTCGTAGTCCCGCACATCCACACCGCCCACCAGGATGCGGCCCTCGGTAGCGTCGTACAGCCGGGGAATAAGCTGCACCAGAGTGGTCTTGGAGGTGCCGGTGCCGCCGAGAATGCCCACCGTCTCACCGGACTTGATGTTCAGGTTGACGTTTTTCAGGCACTCCTTACTGGGGTCCTTGGCGTAGCTGAAGCTGACGTTCTCAAAGACTACAGAGCCGTCCTTGACCTCCTCCACCGGATTCTCCCCGTTGCGCAGGTCGCTCTCCTCGTTGAGCAGCTCGGTAATACGCTCGGCGGAGGCGCGGGCCAGGATGATCATGACCAGCACCATGGAGAGCATCATCAGGCTCATGAGGATCATCATGATATAGCTGAACATACTGGTGAGCTGCCCCACATCCATGCTGCCGCCCACTACCAGATGGGCGCTCAGCCAGGACACGGTCAGAATACACGCATAGACGCACAACTGCATGAGCGGCATGTTGAAGGCGATGAGCTTTTCCGCCTTGGAAAAGTCCATATAGATCTCCTGGGAGACTTTCCCGAATTTTTCCTTCTCGTGCTCCTCACGCACAAAGGACTTCACCACCCGGATGCCAAGCAGGTTTTCCTGTACCACATTGTTCAAGTGATCATACCGCTTGAACACCCGCTCAAAGATGGGGTGGGCTCCGGTCATAATAAAGAACAGGCCCAGGCCCAGGATGGGGATCACCACCAGGAAGACCAGCGCCAGTCTGGGGTTGATGGTAAAGGTGAGCACCCATGCACAGATAAGCATGATGGGACAGCGCACAGCGATGCGGATGATCATCATAAAGGCCATCTGTACGTTGGTCACATCGGTGGTCAGGCGGGTAATGATACCGCCGGTGGAGAATTTGTCGATGTTGGAAAAGGAAAATTTCTGAACATTCCGATACATCTCCCGGCGCAGATTACGGGAGAAGCCGGTGGCCGCCCGGGCGGCATAACGGCCGGACAGGGCGCCCAGCAGCAGAGCCGCCAGGGCCATGAGGACCACAATGCCGCCGTAGTAGAAAATACGTTCCATATTTCCCGCCTCAACGCCCTGGGTCAGCAGACGGCCTGTCATCATGGGAATCAGGACATCAAAGGCCACCTCGCCGATGACAAAGATCGGCGTCAGAATCGTGTCCTTTTTGAACTCCTGAATACAGCTCACAAGTCCGCGTTTTTTCTTCATGCACATTCCTCCTTGGGGATTGATTCGCTTGCTAACTGTTAGCCTCCTAACAGTCTTTGCCGCAGGTGCACCCGGCCGGAAGTACAGACGGCTCCATTAGGTTCTGCTTCATTTTTGCGATGGTCATCATGAACTGCTGCAACTCCTCAGCGCCGATTCCCTTGGTCAGCGCCGCCTCTACCTGTGTGATGCGCGAGGCAATCTGCTGGTTCAGGGCCTCCGCTTTCGGCGTTGCCATCACCTGCTTGAGCCTGGCGTCACGGGATACGGAGCACCGCATCACAAATCCCTCCTCCTCCAGGCGCTTCAGCAGCCTAGACGCGGTAGAGCGGCGGATATAAAACGCCTCCTCCAGATCCTTCTGAAAGATTTCCTGATCCCGATTATGGCACAGAAATCCCAGAAGCATCCCCTGCATCTCGGTAAAAGCATCGCACTCCGGCTGGCCGGAGAGCTCCCAGACCTTGCGCCGGATCAGATTGGACAGCGCCTTGACCTCGTAACCCGCATGGCGTTCTTGCCTCATTCAGACACCCCCCTTCCATGCAAGCTATTTTACAGAGTTTATTTTAGTTATCTTGCTAACAGTTGTCAATGGGCAACATTTACAAAAAGACCCTCCGGTAAACCGGAGGGTCTTTCCATTCAGCTCAGCCTGTCCACGGTGACGCCGTTCATCACCGCCTGAAATACGGCTTTGTCCATGCCGCTGCTGGCAGCCGTCCTGTCCAGCAGGATGCCGCTGCCGTCCTTCAGAGGGGCCGACAGTGCGAAATAGGACAGATAGGCCACCTGGGCCCGCAGGAAGGGGCTACCTGTCAGCTTGGCCTGCTCCGCAGCGTTGAGCACACCAAACTCCACGCTCTTGCCCACGGCATTGGCCCAGGAGAAGTCAGGCGACGCCCCGCTGTCCGAGTAGCCCAGCGCCCGCAGAAGAAAGGTCATGTACTCCCCTGCCGAGAGCTGTGCATCCGGTCCAAAGTAGCGCTGTCCACCGGCACTGACGTTGTTGCCCTTGGTATAGCCCTTCTCATAGGCATAGGCCACATAGCGGTCGCACCAGGCAGGGGTGTCCGCAAAGGGGTTGGCCGCTGTGCTGCTCAGCGCAGCCCCCTCCTCCCCGATCAAACGCAGGAACATGACCAGTCCCACGATACGGGTGGGAGCCTGCTCCAGATCATACCCGGAGCCGTAGGCCGTTCCAGTGCCCTGGAACAGCCCCATCTGCTTTAATGCGTCGGCCAGAGCATTATAGTCCAGCCCCGCTCCGGAGGACACGGTATAGAAGCCCTCTACGCCCAAAACCGCAGTATCAGAGGTGATTGTCACTGCCGCTGTGGTATTTTCGGCCGCTAAGACGCGGTGACGTGCGGTCAGCGCGGTGCCGGAGGCCACGGTCTGCCCCACCGTAATATCCACCACACTGCCGCCGGAATAGGACACGGTTCCGCTTCCAGCCAGGAGCAGCAACCCGGAACCGGCAGGCAGGCTGACCACGTCTCCCCTTTTAAAGCGGAAATCCGTGATTGAGGCGGCATAGCTCTGTTCTCCACCTGCCCGGGCCAGATAACCGCTGTGCCTGGCATTCAGATCCGCCAGCACAGAGTCGTAGACGGTCTTTGTCTGCTCCGCGATGCGTGTCTCCGCCTGCCGCAGTACGTCCGGAATATAAGTGTCGTTCAGGTAGCCCTGCGTTACAAGGCTCTCCCCTGTTCCCGTATCGGCGGCATATACTGCCGCACAGCCTATCAGGATGACCAGGGCAAGCAGGCCAACGGCAAGTCTCTTCATGGTACCTCCGAAATCATATAGCTCAGCGCCAACAGGCTGTCGGCAAAGTGGACGTTCTCAATCACTATGTCCGGCGCGTCCACCGTCAGCTCAATATTGGTGAAATTCCAGATTCCTTTCACGCCGGAGGCCACCAGCCGACCGGCGATCCGGTTGGCCACGCTCCGGGGAACCGTCAGCACCCCGATGCTGGCCGGATGCTGGCCCAGATACTCCTCCAACTGGTCCACGTGGTGGACCGGCACCCCGGAGAGTCTCTGCCCAACCACATCCGGCGCCACATCAAAGGCGGCCGAAAGCGCCACACCGGAGCGCTCGAAGTGAAAGTTTTCCATCAGGGCCCGGCCCAAGTTGCCCGCCCCCAGAATGACCGCGTTGTGGCCGCGGTTCATACCCAGAATGTCGGAAATCTCCCCCCGCAGATTTTCAATATTATAGCCGTAGCCCTGCTGGCCGAACCCGCCGAAGCAGGAGAGATCCTGCCGGATCTGTGAGGCGGTCAGCCCCATGGATTTGCCCAGCGCGTTGGATGAAATGCGCTCCACACCGGCCAAATAGAGGTCGTTCAGGTGGCGGTAGTACCGTGGGAGGCGACGTATCACCGCACTGGACACTTTATCTTTTTTCATAGCTCCATCACTCTTCTTCTTGTTCCAAAGCGGTACCGCACGTAACTCGCCCGTTCCGCTGCAAGATTCCTATTCAGTTTACTCGAAAGAGGGGCCGATGTCAACGTTCTTTTCCCTGGAACCGCCTTCCGGTCCGGTGCATAGAGTGAGGAAAAGGAGGAATGCCAATTGGCCTCGATTGGAACCATTGTCACCCGCGTATATACCTCCCGGGCCCAGCTCCCGGTGCCGGGCGCTACTGTAGCGGTGACGCAGAGGGCGGGCGGCGGGCGGCATACGCTGCTGGCCTTACGGGTGACGGACGAAAACGGACGCACCGCGCCGATCCGCGTCGCCACACCCGAGCCGTCTGCCAGTGAATCCCCAGGGACAGAGTCCCCCTTCGCCGTCTGTGACATCTGGGTGGAGGTACCGGGCTATGAGATGCTTCTGGTGGAGAATGTCCAGGTCTTTCCTAATACGGAAACACTACAGGAGCTGGAGCTGATTCCCCTGCCGGAGCAGACCTCGTCGTCTACCCGGGGGGAGATCGTGGATATTCCACCCCAGGATCTGTAAGGAGGTACCCCCATGCCGACCACACCTGTAACGCCCTATGTCCCACAGTACATCACCGTGCATCTGGGCGCCCCCAGCGCCGCTGCGGAAAATGTGACGGTTTCCTTCCCGGAATACGTTAAGAATGTGGCCTCCAGCGAGATCTATCCCACCTGGGAGCCGGCGGCTATCCGTGCAAACATCCTGGCGATTATTTCGTTTGCCCTCAACCGGGTATATACCGAATATTACCCCAGCCGCGGCTACCCCTTCAACATCACCGCCAGCACGGCCTACGACCAGAAATTCATCAAAGGGCGCAACATTTTTGAGAACATCAGCCAGATGGTGGATGAGATCTTCAATTCCTACATACGGCGCACCGGCTTTGTGGAGCCCCTGGCAGCCAAATTTTGCAACGGCACCACCACCACCTGCGACGGTCTCTCCCAGTGGGGCAGCCAGGCCATGGCAGAGCAGGGCGCCGACTCCGTCACCATCCTGCGAAACTATTATGGCGACAATATCGAGATCGTGAACAATGCTCCTGTCATGGGTATCCGCAGCTCCTACCCCGGAACTCCGGTGCGGCTGGGCGACCGGGGGGAGCCGGTGGTGCGCATCCAGACCATGCTCAACCGCATCTCCCGCGATTACCCCGCTATTCCGAAGGTTCAGCCGGTGGACGGGATCTTCGGAGCGTCCACCGAGCAGTCGGTCATCAAATTCCAGCAGATTTTCAGCCTGACGCCGGACGGAGTCGTTGGAAACGCCACCTGGTATAAGCTGGTCTTTCTGTACGTGGGCGTTCTGGAATTGGCGGAGCTGGTCAGCGAGGGTCAGACCTTCTACACCACCTTGGTGCCCGTCAACCGCCCCGATACCATTTCCCTCGGCGACACCGGAGAAAATGTCAAGGTAATACAGTACCTTCTCTCTGTGGTGGCGGAGTTTTATAATAACATCCCCCCGGTGGCTGTGGACGGGATTTTCGGGCAATCCACCCAAAACGCAGTCCTGGCTCTTCAACAGATGGCTGGTCTGTACCAAGACGGCGTTGTAGGCGAGGACACCTGGGCCGCACTCTACCGATTTTATGTCGGCATAGTGGATACCATGAGCCAATATACCAATGTCATCCCAGAGCAGTTCCGGCCGGAGCTTCCCGAGAGCGAAGCCACCAGCCTGACCCAGTACCCCGGCCAACCCATGACACTGGGCAGCACCGACGAGAGAGGAGAAGACGCCACATGATTCGCTCCCAACTCCACCTGATTGGACAGCCCGTACGCAGCCTCCAAACCATGCTGCGCACCATTTCTTTCGCTTACCCCTTCCTCCCCCGTCTCACGCCGGACGGAATTTTCGGCGAACGCACCCTAGAGGCCGTCATGCTCTTTCAGAGGGAATTTTTCCCTCCGGTCACCGGACAGGTAAACCAGGCCACCTGGGACGCTATCGTTTCCTTGTATCACCAGGTGGTTTCCCGCCTCACTCCGCTGCCCACCCGCAGCTTTCCAAGTCCAGAGTTTTCCGTCGCACCGGGTGAGGCCAGCGTTCATCTTAACCTGGTGCAGTCCATGTTCTGCGGGCTGTCTCGGGTCCTGAACGGCGTGGAAACCTGTGATGTCTCCGGGGTAAACAATGCCGCCACCGAGCACAACATCAAGTGGATTCAACATCTGAATCACCGTCCGGAAACCGGGACGCTGGATCAGGAGAGCTGGAATACCCTCAGCCGCCTCTATACTATGTTTGTCACCAGCGCCCAGTCGCCCTGGACTACGCGGCCTGAGCTTTTTATGCCCTGACGCGGCATATATGTGTAAGGTGGGTGCCCTGTCCATAGCAGGGCACCCACCTTGTCTACAGTTTCAACTACAGGTTACAGTACCAGACTGGGAGCTGCATAGGTGCGGCCCGCCAGCTCACTGTTGAGCATGTAGAGGCCTTTGGCATCGTCGCCGTAGAGCTCCATCTTTTTGATCATATCCTCGGCGGTCTTCTCCTCCTCGCCCTGCTCTTTGACAAACCAATCCAGGAACTGCATGGTGCGGAAGTCCTTGACCTCATAGGCTGCATCGTAGATCGTGTGAATCAGATTGGTGACATACTGCTCATGGGCCAGGCCGGCCTTGAGCACCTCCAGCCTGCCGTTGGGGGCGGCGGTGGGCCTGGCAATGCCCTCCAGCACCGGGCGGTGGCTGTTGTTCTGGAGATACTGGAACATAAGCATGGCGTGATCCCGTTCCTCCTGCGCCTGCACCTTGTACCAGTTGGCGAAGCCGTCCAGTCCCTCGTCCTCGAAGTAGGCGGAGAACTCCAGATACAGGTAAGCGGAGTAGAACTCCTTATTGATCTGCTCGTTCAGCAGAGAGGCAACTTTTTCGTTCAGCATAATAAATACACTCCTTTCTCATCTGGATGGCATAAGAATACCACGGATTTTATTCTGTTACAACTGTAAATTCCACTCAGAAATTCCTCTGCGCCCTAACAATGGCCGTAGGCAACAGAGGACAGGATACCGGTTAAAACAGTCCGTCGAACAGGGTAATCTGACTCGTATCCGGCATGCCGTCCAGAGCACCAGCGGCCTTGAGCTGCTCGATGTGGGTCTTGGAGACCTTGGGACAGGCTGCGGAAAACTCCTCGATGGATATAAACCGCTTTCCCTCCCGCTGCTCCATGATAGACCAGGCCGCCGTCTCGCCCAGACCAGGCACAGAGGTGAAGGGGGGCAGCAGGCTTCCCTTCTCATTGTCTGGCAGGAAGTTGACCGCGTGAGAGCGGTAGAGATCCATGTGCTCAAAGGTGAACCCCCGCAGATAGAACTCATAGACCACCTCAAGGGTGACCAAAATATCCTCCTCCACGGGAGAGGGCTTCTCCTTGCTCTCAATCTCCCGCATTTTAGCCTTACACACATCCATCCCCTGGCACATGAAGGTGGCGTCGAAGGCCTTGGCCCGGATGGAGAAGAAGGCGGCGTAGAAGGCCAGGGGGCGGTGGACCTTGAACCAGGCGATGCGGAAGGCCATCATGACATAGGCCACCGCGTGGGCCTTGGGGAACAGGTACTTGATCTTCTTGCAGGAGCCGATGTACCAGTCGGGTACGCCGGCGGCCCTCATCTCCTCCTCCGCCCCATCCGGCAGGCCCCGGCCCTTACGCACCGACTCCATGATCTTGAAGGCCCGCTTCTCCGGCATGCCGCAGGAGATGAGGAAGAGCATGATGTCGTCGCGGCAGCCGATGGCCTGGCCGACCGGGACGCCCTGATCCACAATCAGATCCCGGGCGTTGCCCAGCCACACGTCGGTTCCGTGGGAGAAGCCGGACAGGCGCAGGAGGATGTCAAACTCGTGGGGCTGGGTGTCCACCAGCATGCCGCGGGTGAACTTGGTGTTGAACTCCGGGATGGCCACGGCGCCGGTTGGGCCCAGGATGGGGTCGTCCACGAAGCCCAGCACCTCAGAGGAGGTGAAGATGCTCATGGTGTCCCGGTCGTCCAGAGGGATCTTTTGCGGATCCACCCCGGTGAGATCCTGGAGCATGCGGATCATGGTGGGATCATCGTGGCCCAGCATGTCCAGCTTGAGCAGGTTGGACTCCATGGAGTGATATTCGAAGTGAGTGGTAATGATGTCGCTGTTGGGATCGTCGGCGGGGTGCTGCACCGGACAGAAGTCGTAGATCTCCCGGTTCTGGGGGATGACCACCATGCCGCCGGGGTGCTGGCCGGTGGTGCGCTTGACGCCGGTGCAGCCCTGGGCCAGCCGGTTCTCCTCCGCCCGGTTTACCGTCCTTCCCCGCTCATCCATGTACTTCTTGACATAGCCGAAGGCGGTCTTTTCCGCCACGGTGCCGATGGTGCCCGCCCGGAACACGTGGGTCTGCCCGAACAGCTCAAAGGTGTACCGGTGGGCGTTGGCCTGATATTCGCCGGAGAAGTTCAGATCGATGTCGGGCACCTTGTCGCCGCCGAAGCCCAGGAAGGTCTCGAAGGGGATGTTGAAGCCGTCCTTGGCGTAGGGCGTTCCGCAGACGGGGCACACCGCGTCGGGCATGTCCGCGCCGCAGCCGTAGGAGCCGTCCTGAATGAACTCCGCATGCTTGCAATTCGGGCAGCGGTAGTGGGGCGGAAGGCTGTTCACCTCTGTGATCCCGGACATATAGGCCACCAGGGACGAGCCTACGGAGCCTCGGGAGCCCACCAGGTAGCCGTTTTCCAGGGACCGCTGCACCAGCTTCTGGGCGGACATGTACACCACGTCGTACTTACCCAGAATTCCGCCCAGCTCCACGTTCAGCCGGTCCACAATCAGCTTGGGCGGGTCCTCGCCGTACAGCTCATGGACCTTGTTCCACACCAGGGAATTCAGCTCCTCCTCGGAGTTCTCCAGCCGGGGCGGGAACAGCTCCTCCGGCAGCAAGGGGAAAGTCTCCACCTGGTCGGCGATGGCCTGGGTATTGGTCACCACCACCTCATAGGCCTTCTCCTTCCCCAGGTAAGCGAACTCCTCCAGCATCTCATCGGTGGTCTTGAAGTAGATGGGCAGCGGGGCGTTGGCGTCCGGGAACTTCTTGGAGGCCAGCAGGATGTGGCGGTACACCTCGTCCTCCGGCTCCCGGAAGTGGACGTCGCCGGTGGCGCAGACAGGCTTGCCCAGCTCCTCTCCCAGCCGGACGATGGTGCGGTTAAACTCCCGCAGCTCCTCCTCTGACTGGACGTCGCCGTTTCGCAGCATGAAGGCGTTGTTGCACAGGGGCTGGATCTCCAGATAGTCGTAGAAAGAGGCGATGCGTTTCAGCTCTTCCCAGTCCTTGTGGTCCGCCACGGCCCGGAACAGCTCGCCCGCCTCACAGGCGGAGCCCACAATGATGCCCTCCCGGTGCTCCAGCAGCAGACTCTTGGGGATGGTGGGCACCCGCTTGAAATACTTCAGATTGGAGGCGGAGATCATCTGGTACAGGTTTTTCAGCCCCACCTTGTTCCGGGCGATCAGAATGATGTGCTTGGGGAAGCGGTTGGTCTTGCTGCCCAGGGGCCGCAGCTTCTCCATCTCGCGGTTTACCGCCTGGAGGGTGTGGATGCCCTGCTCGTGGAGCATCTTCCAGAAGGGGATCAGCATATAGCCCACGGTGGCGGCGTCGTCGCTGGCCCGGTGGTGGTTGAAGTTGGGCAGCTCCAGCCGGTCCGCCACGATGTCCAGCTTGTACTTTCCCAGATCCGGCAGCAGGTTCTGTGCCAGGATCAGGGAGTCCACATAGGTGGGCTGGAAGTCCAGCCCCACCTTCCGGCAGCCCGCCCGGATGAAGCCGATGTCAAACTCTGCGTTGTGGGCCGCCAGGGGGCGGCCGTCCACGAACTTCAAAAATTCCGCCAGGGCCTCCTTCAGTTGAGGGGCGTCCTTCAGCATGTCGTCGGTGATGCCGGTGAGGCCGATGATCTCCGGCGTCAGCCGCCGGTTGGGGTTGACGAAGGTCTGGAACCGATCCGTAATCTCACCGTTTTTCAGCACCACGGCGCCGATCTCCGTAATGGCCTCCCGGTCCACCTTGAGGCCCGTGGTCTCGATGTCGAAGCACACGAACTCCCCGTCCAGGGAGCAGTCCTGAGGGCCGTGGACCACCACCCGGTCATCGATGTTGTTGACAAAGTAGCCCTCGACACCATAGAGGATCTTGATCTTGTCCCCAGCGGCGTGCCAAGCGTCCGGGAAGGACTGGGCCACGCCGTGGTCCGTGATGGCGATGGCGGGATGTCCCCACCGGATGGCCTGTTGGACCACCTCTTTCGTGTCCGTCAGGGCATCCATATTGCTCATCTTCGTGTGGAGGTGCAGCTCCACACGCTTTTCCGGGGCGGTATCCTGCCGCCCAGTGTGCTCCGCCAGCTGGATGTGGTAGGGGTTCAGCTGGATGTCCTTCCCGTCCCAGGTGGGCTCCATCTTGCCCTGGACGCACAGCCACATGCCGGGCTTGATGGCGCTCTCCAGTCCCTGAGCCTCCTTCTCCGTCAGGTTCTTCTGAACGGTGACGGAGTTGGTATAGTCCGTCATGTCGAAGCTCAGCCGCCACATACCGGGCCGCCGGGTCTCCCGGCACTCGAAGGCGAACACCTTCCCCGCCACGGTGGCATTCCCCATCTTCAGGTCCAGGATCTTCATGGGCACCGGCTGGATGCGAATGGGCTTGCCCATCAGGACCTTGCCTGCGGCCTGCTTCTCGCCCTTACTGCCGGAGGGGGCCGCCGGGACCGAAGCAGCCGGGCGGCTCCCTGCGGCTGCGGCCTGGGAAGAAGGAGCCTTGCAGGTGACTTCCGTCGTCACCTGTCGGAAGCCGTATACGCCCATCAGCAGATGCTTCAGCTCCTCCAGCTCCGCATCTCCCAGCTCCGCCCTGGTGGTGAGGCGCAGCGCCAGCGACATGCCGGCCTGGTCGATGCAAGCGCCGTTCACCACTGCGCCGGCCAAACGAAGCCGCAGCTCTCCGGAGAGCTGCAGCTCAGTAAACATTTCAAAAAAGGGTATATCTCTTGACATAGACGCCACCTTGTTAAACAGGAATCAAATGCTGAGAAATCAGAAATTAGGAATGAGGAATTCCGGCGTCCGGCAACGCCGGACGTATGAGCATTGTCCCACCAGAGGCGGAACACAACAATTCCGAATTTCTAACTTCTCATTCCTCATGGGAGTTTTTCAATTTCCTCCATCAGCTTGTCCACCAGCTGCTCCTGCGGTACTTTGTAAAGGATTTCTCCTTTGCGGAAAATCAGTCCCTCACCCTTGCCGCCAGCGATGCCGATATCTGCCGCCGCTGCCTCGCCGGGGCCGTTGACGGCACAGCCCATCACCGCTACGGTGATGTTCTTCGTGCAGTTCATGAGGCGCCGCTCCACCTCTTCCGCCATGGGGATCAGGTCGATGCGGGTGCGACCACAGGTGGGGCAGGCGATCAGATTCACGCCCTCCTTACGGAGTCCGGCGGCCTTCAGAATCTTCTTGGCAGCGAAAATCTCCTCGATCGGGTCGGCGGTCAGCGTCACCCGGATGGTATCTCCGATCCCCAGGCACAGCAGGCCCCCAATTCCCATGGCGGATTTCACAAGCCCCATGGAAGGGGTGCCCGCCTCTGTCACGCCCAGATGCAAAGGGTAGTCTGTCCGCTCGCTGAGCAGCCGGTAGGCCGCCATGGTCAGGGGCACATCGGAACACTTGACGGAGATGCAGATGTCATCAAAATCGAACTTGTTCAAAAGGGCCACGTGGCCCATGGCGCTCTCCACCAATGCCTCTGCCGTGACGCCGCCGTATTTGGCCCGCAGGTCCTTTTCCAGAGATCCGCCGTTGACCCCAATGCGGATGGGGATGGATTTTTGGCGGCAGATGTCCGCCACCGCCTTCACCTTCTCCTCCCCGCCAATGTTGCCGGGATTGATGCGGATTTTGTCCGCCCCGTTCTCCATGGCGGCA
>ENA-ORUW01001814-ORUW01001814.1-human-gut-metagenome-genome-assembly--contig:-NODE-1814-length-13711-cov-11.991945_pt1 | contig 13711 bp, 9 predicted proteins | sample MGYA00242088_ERZ509227 | MGnify/ENA primary metagenome ERZ509227 (study PRJEB26280, sample SAMEA2338816) | human gut metagenome | biome: human gut; feature: human-associated habitat; material: faeces... | reverse complement strand
GGCATTTCCACTCACATACCGCCGGATCACTAACTCCAACTTTCGTTACTGCTCGGCCCGTCAGCCTCGCAGTTAGGCTCGCTTTTGCGTTTGCACTCAGAGGCACGGTTTCCGTCCGTGCTGAGCGAACCTTTGAGCGCCTCCGTTACCTTTTTGGAGGCGACCGCCCCAGTCAAACTGCCCACCTGACAATGTCCCCCGGCCGGATTCACGGCCGCAGGTTAGAATTCCAGTACTCTAAGAGCGGTATCCCAAGGGTGACTCCCCGACAGCTGACGCCATCGGTTCCCAGTCTCCCGCCTATCCTGTACATAGAATACCGAAACCCAATATCAGGCTACAGTAAAGCTCCATGGGGTCTTTCCGTCTTGCCGCGGGTAACCGGCATCTTCACCGGTACTACAATTTCGCCGGGTGGGTAGTTGAGACAGTGCCCAGATCGTTACACCATTCGTGCGGGTCGGAACTTACCCGACAAGGAATTTCGCTACCTTAGGACCGTTATAGTTACGGCCGCCGTTTACTGGGGCTTCAATTCAGAGCTTGCACCCTTCCTCTTAACCTTCCAGCACCGGGCAGGTGTCACCCCCTATACTTCATCTTTCGATTTAGCAGAGAGCTGTGTTTTTGATAAACAGTCGCCTGGGCCTATTCACTGCGGCTCCTTTTCAGGAGCACCCCTTATTCCGAAGTTACGGGGTCAATTTGCCGAGTTCCTTAACTACCCTTCTCCCGTTGGCCTTAGAATCCTCTTCCTGACTACCTGTGTCGGTTTGCGGTACGGGCGCCTCTCTCTATCCGCAAAGCTTTTCTCGCCTTCCTCCAGAAATGCTTCCCTACTCTAATTTCGGTCCCTTTCGCCCGGGGCTACCAACGCCCGGGTCATTCCCTTTGAAAGTGTCCCTTTGCTTAAATTAAGAGGCGGCTACGGAATCTCCACCGTATGTGCATCGACTACGCCTTTCGGCCTCGCCTTAGCTCCCGGCTAACTAGAAGCGGACGAACCTTCCTTCTAAATCCTTAGTCTTTCGGCCTTTATGATTCTCACATAAATCTCGCTACTCATTCCGGCATTCTCTCTTCTGTACAGTCCACCACCGCTTCCGCTATGACTTCACCCCGTACAGAACGCTCTCCTACCATGCAGCCAATGCTGCATCCCAAGCTTCGGTGTATCGTTTAGCCCCGTTAAATTTTCGGCGCAGAACCACTCGACCAGTGAGCTATTACGCACTCTTTGAATGTATGGCTGCTTCTGAGCCAACATCCTGGTTGTCTGGGCAGTTCCACATCCTTTTCCACTTAACGATACTTTGGGACCTTAGCTGTGGGTCTGGGCTGTTTCCCTTTCGACAATGAAACTTATCTCACACTGTCTGACTCCCGACTATCATTATCCGGCATTCTTAGTTTGATAGGGTTCAGTAACCTCTCGGCCCCTAGCCCATTCAGTGCTTTACCTCCGGTAATGTTCAGTCGAGGCTAGCCCTAAAGCTATTTCGGAGAGAACCAGCTATCTCCGGGTTCGATTGGAATTTCTCCGCTAGCCACACCTCATCCCCTACCATTTCAACGGGAGTGGGTTCGGCCCTCCATGAAGTTTTACCTTCACTTCAGCCTGGACATGGCTAGGTCACCCGGTTTCGGGTCGAATACAACGAACTTCTCGCCCTTTTCAGACTTGCTTTCGCTTCGGCTCCACACCTAAAGTGCTTAACCTTGCTCGTTACATTCACTCGCCGGACCATTCTACAAAAGGTACCACATCACACCTTGACGTGCTCTGTGTGCTTGTAAGCACAAGGTTTCAGGTTCTTTTCACTCCCCTCCCGGGGTTCTTTTCACCTTTCCTTCACAGTACTCTTCACTATCGGTCACCAGGGAGTATTTAGGCTTGGAGGGTGGTCCCCCCACATTCCCACCGGGTTTCACGTGTCCAGTGGTACTCCGGATACAGCTTGCTGTTTTTCCCTTTCGCATACGAGACTATCACTCTCTGTGGTGGGCCGTCCCATGCCCTTCTGCTAGGGTCCAACATACATTTTGCTGTCCTTACCCCGGCCATATTTCTACAGCCGGTTTGGCCTCTTCCGCGTTCGCTCGCCACTACTTGCGGAATCTCGGTTGATTTCTTTTCCTCGCCCTACTTAGATGTTTCAGTTCAGGCGGTTCCCCACGCACACCTATGGATTCAGTGTACGCTGACTGAGCTTCACTCAGCCGGGTTTCCCCATTCGGATATCCACGGATCGATGCCTGCTTTCGGCTCCCCGTGGCTTTTCGCAGATTGCTGCGTCCTTCGTCGGCTCCTGGTGCCAAGGCATTCCCCTTGCGCTCTTTGTAGCTTGACCATTATCACGCTTTGGCTTTCGCCTTTGCGTGCGATTCTCTTGGTTCTTTGGGTTGTTTCTCGACGATAATCTTTTTGTAGTCCATATGATCTCTCACATGGTTACCCTTTAATTACCATTTTGCCTTCTCTATCTTTGTTCAGTTTTCAAGGTGCAATTCCGGGCTCTACTCCGAGTTACACTCTGCCTTATGGCTTATGTGTTTCTCGCCGTTTCGCCCTCGCTGCTTTCGCAGCTTGGTGGGCTCAAGTGGACTCGAACCACCGACCTCACGCTTATCAGGCGTGCGCTCTAACCACCTGAGCTAGCAGCCCTTCCGACTAGCTGATTCTGATTTTAAGCTAAACATAGCCCCTCAGCCAGTATATATATTACACCATGGACACAATTTGAAATCAAGCATTTTATTCAAAAAATTTTATTACATACCTATATTGGAATCTGCGTTCAACGTATCAATAATAGAGAGCACTTCCACAAGATCGATAAGGATTTTTTGAAATGTTCTGATATCTGTAAAGCTGTCATTTACAAAATCTATGTCAAACCAATCTTTGCTGTTATGAAGCGCCACGTACATTTTTCTGTTTTCGAATGAGCAAGTCACAGGTATACCTAGTTTTTTTTGAGCTTTCAAAAGCCTGTTCATAAAAGCTGTTGTCAGAATGTATCTTGATTCTGTCTGGTCTGTGGAAAAAACATCAAATTTCTTTTCAAACAGCGGGTCTTCTAAAACAACTCGCTGAAGTCCTATTGGCGGCAAGAGTTTATTCAAACTATCCAATCTCACAATCGTTGTAGAGTGAAATTTTTTGTTGCAATCACATTCCAAAAGTACTCCGTCAAAAATAGTTTCCGTGCTTCTATTTTTACCACTGCCGGTTTCTCGTTCCAAATACAGATCTAATATTTTTATATCTAAACCGTTGTAATTACCTGTTATACAATCATCGCATTTATATATATTAAATTTGTCAAAAAGCTGCAATCCTTTTACCATAATCTTCGCAGAGTTATATACCGGCATATCTTTTTCGTGATATTTAAAATTGCCAAAATATGAAAATAATAGTGTGTATACACTCGATTTAAACTCATTAATCATAGGAGATACCAGTTTTTTTCTTGCCCAACCAGCAATAGCACAAATAAACAGAGAAATACACGAAATCCAAGAAACTATTATTGATGCCTTGCCCGATGCTTTATTTGTATCATTGCCTGAAAACAGGCACAAAATCCAAGCAATACATAAACCTGCAATCATTAAAATCGCAAAAAAAATGCATATTTTATCATAATTTTGCGCTTTACTTAAATTTTTAACACGTTCATTTTCCAAATGAACAAGGCAAGGGATAATATTTGTTTTGCAGTATGTTATAAAATCCGCGCAAGTAAGCTCTGATAACATTTGTACACTTTTTTTATTCAACAACACATCTCCTTTGTAATATTAAAGTCCTGTAGAGTCTTCCAATTTTAGAGTTTCCACCAGCTGCCTAATTGCATTAATATCTTCAAAAATCGGTAATAGAGCTTTTTCATCAGTCAAAGGCTTGTCCATCGGGATTTCAAACCTGTCTTTAGAGTCGTTGATGCATATAAAAATCTCACCTTTTTCAAAGTGACATGATATATGGCCTTTAAACTTTTGTTCTATTTTAATCAAACGCTCCATAAACGCTGTAGTAATCAAAAATCTTGATTCTATCTGATTTGTAGAATAAACATTAAAATTCTTTTCAAACACAGGGTCTTCGAGTTTCACTCTTTCAAAGGCTGTAAAACTGTCATGCACAAAATCAGGCAGATTTTTAGGTTTTATTACAGTTACACCGTTAAAATTTTTATGACATTTTGCAATTACAAGAATACCGTCAAAGAGAGTTTTGCGTCCGCTTGACCTGCCAGCACAAACCAATGTATCAGCAGCCATGTCATAAATTGAAAAAGGAGTTTCTTTACTGCTGCATCTGATACAATCATCACAAACTATACGTGTTATACTGCCAAAGACATTTGTTTCTACAAGTTTGTCAAACAGCTTTGATGTATCTTGAGAACCCAAATCCACATAGCTAAAGCCGTCCAATGAAGAAATCAATGAGGGATAAACCGATTTTTTCAAAAGTTTTTTGCAGTTTAAACTAAGTGTATTCATGCTTGTATTTGCGAGAGCCTGCAAGGTGACAAATATAAACGTTGACAAAAAAGCTATACCGCATAACTGAACTTTATCACTTATTGCACCGTAAAAAAGCAAAAGAATAAATGCCCAAAACATAATTCCAAATACAAAAGACAATCTTTTGACTTGCACAAATTTTGAATAAATCTTCTGTCTTTGGCTTTCAACAGATGAAAGTAAAGGCTTTAAATCCTCCTGATTTTTCATTATAAAAAACCTGATTATTCAGAATCACTTGTAGGGCGAAGAATAATAATTGAATTGATATTTAATTGTACAAAATCATGAAACTCTGTTCTGCGGTTTGGCATAAGTCTGTAAGATACTTCACAGTCTTTGATAGCAACAAATCGCTTTTTGCCGTTAAGGATATCAGAGAGCACACGGCTTCTTTTACCGATTTTAGGCATAAATACAGAGCCTTTTATTTCATAATCCTGCGTAATAACAAGTACGCGTTCTGACCAGACACCGTTTGTAAAATCGTTGTCACCCAATTCTTCTATTTCGAATGGTTCTATATGTTCAAAATCTTCTGCCATTTTTACTCCTTGTAATACTACTATAATTGATAAGATTGGAACAACGGTAAGTACAACGCCAATGCCAGGAACATTACTATACTACCGATAACAATAAGCATCAAAGGTTCAATCATTTTTGTCATTGCATCGATAATATCATCAAGCTTTTTATCCAAAAAGATTACACTTTGATTAAGCAATTCACCAAGTTTACCGGTTTGCTCACCTGTTGCAATCATAAACAGCACCATAGAGGGGATAATATTAGCTGCCCTGAGTGCGGTAGAAAGGTGAGTACCCTGTTGAACTTTATTAATAGCTTCTGTAATTTTATTTTTAATTGTTCTGTTGTCAATTGTAAGGTTGCCCAAATGCAGACAGTCAACAATAGGAATACCCGCTTCGTACGCAACAAACATTACGGTAATAAAGTTTGAAAAGTTGGCATATTTAAGCATGTCGCCAACCAGAGGCAATTTTAAGAAAACATCATCCAAAATCCTTCTTGAAACAGGATTTTTAAATGCGGTATAAATAAGAGCTCCAATAGCAACAGGAGCCAGTAATGTCAAATACCAGTAAGCTTTTAAAAATTCACCAAGGTCAATACAAATCTGCGTAAAAATAGGCAGCTTTGCACCTGATTGATCAAACATTTCTTTAAACGCCGGGAATACGAACATAAGCATGACAGTAACAACAATTGCGGCAAGAACGATTACAAAGCACGGATAAATCAAAGTACCAATAACTCTGCCCTTGATTGCAGCCTGTTTTTTAAGCAATTCTGCCAAACGGTCGAGTGTTTTTTCCATTTCCCCGGAATCTTCACCCGCTTTTGTCAAACCAACGTAAATACTACCGAATATTTCCTGATATTTAGCAACAGTATCAGCAAAAGTAGAACCTGCAATAACCTGTTTTCTGATTTCTCTTGCAAGAAGACGAATACGTGAAGACACAGCATCTTTTTCCAAGAAAACAAGACCTTCAATAATAGGTACACCTGTAGATATCAAAGTTCTAAAAGTACCGGTAAAGTCTATCAGCTCTTGCAAGGATAAAGGGCTCAATCTAACTTTTGGAGCAGAGGCTTTTTTGTCTTCGCCAAAAACTTTTGTAGGCACAAGGCCAAGGTTTCTTATCGCTTCACGTGCTGCTTTTATGTCTTCGGCTTCGATTTTACCGTTAACAATTTCTGATTGATTTCTTAATGCTATATAGTTAAATATTGTCATGTTTTCTTATACCTGTATTATTCAGTTACCGGACCGAGTACACGGACAAACTCTGTTATCGTTGTTTCGCCTCTAAGAATGTGTCCAAGGCATGAAGCCTGCAAGGTTTTCATTCCCATACCTACAGCAGCTTCTTCAATTTCTACGTCGTGTGCTGAGTGGGCAATCATTTTTTTGATTTCTTTATTAATGAGCATTACCTCATAGCAGCCAATACGGCCTTTATAGCCCTCGTTGTTGCAGTCAAAACAGCCTTTTGGCCTGTATATTGTACGTTTCATAAACTCTCTTTGCTCTTCAGGGTTTGCAACAACCAGTTTTGCTTCTTCCAATGATGGGTTATAAGCTTCCTTACACTTAGGGCACAGACGTCTTACAAGACGTTGAGCAATGATACCCGTTAAAGTTGAAGAAATAAGATAATCTGCAGCACCCATCTGAATCAAACGTGTGATTGTTGCAGCAGCAGAGTTTGTGTGAAGTGTTGACAACACAAGGTGACCAGTCAAAGCAGCTGCAACTGCTGTTTCCAGAGTTTCGAAGTCACGAATCTCACCGATAAGGATAATGTCAGGGTCTTGTCTTAAGATAGCCTTCATACAGCTGGCAAAAGTAATACCTGCTTTGGGGTTGATTTGTGATTGGTTAAGACCGTCAATCTTGATTTCGACAGGGTCTTCAAGTGTCGTGATATTTACGCCTTCGTTATTCAAACTTTTTAATACAGAATACAAAGTAGTTGTTTTACCTGAACCTGTAGGACCAACTGCCAGAATGATACCGTTTGGTGCAGCTACCATTTTGTTAATTCTTTCAAGGTCTTCTTCCGTGCCGCCGGCAAGTTTGATTACTCTGTCCTCGGTTTTAATACTTGCAGCAGGTGCAAGGATACGGATAACCATTTTTTCTTTACCAGCAACAGGCAAAGTATTGATACGGAAGTCATATGATATTCCGTTGTATTTAACGGTGAATGTACCGTCTTGTGTTCTTCTGTGCTCGGCAATGTTCATTCTCGAAAGAACTTTAAAACGAGCAATCAAAGAAGATTCTACCTTGTTAGGCAGGTCAAGCACACGTCTTAAAATACCGTCGATTCTGTATCTTACCGTATAGCAATCGAGTCTTGGCTCGATGTGAATATCGGATGCTTTCATATCAATAGCATCAGTAATAATTTTTGTAGCAAAGTTTGCAACAGAACCCGAAGTATCTTCAAGCTCTCTTTCTACCTGTTCCCAGAGTGATTCTTCTACCTCAAACTCAAGAGCTTCCTGTTCTATTTTTCTGATGATTTCTTTGGTTTCTTTTCTTGCACGGCCAAAGTATTTGGTCATACAGCTTTTGAATTCCATATAGCTCATCAAAAGAACTCTTGGACGAAGGCCTGTAAGGTAAACAACTTCGTTCAGCGCTTTTTTGTTGTTTGGGTTAACCATACCAATGTCGAGGAATCTGCCGTCAGACGCAAGAGGAACAAGCTTGTTTTCTTTTATAAAATCTTCCGGAAGGATTTTTATGGTACCTTCTGATATATTTAATTGCTGTGCAGTAACATGCTGGAATCCTTGCTGTTCTGACAAAGCATCTTTTAATTGGTCAACGGTAATAAATCCCATTTGTACAAGCATAGAACCAATTGGAGTGCCTGTTTTTTTGCACTGGGTTAATGCTTCAACAAGCTGTTCTTCTGTTAACTCACCGTTTTCAATTAAGATTTCACCAATTCTTTTTTTGCCCTGTCCTTCATTGTGAACAGGAGGTGCTGGAGGAACCGGTTGCTGTGCAGTAGGGTTTTCTTCCTGCTGTACTGGCTCAACTTCTTGTTCAATCTCAACACTTTGCGTATCTTCGGGGTAAAAGGTTGACAGATAATAATCGAACAAGCTGTTAAAACCTTCCTCATCAAGAGATATAAATTTTAATGTATCAGAATCCTTAACAGCAATAAACTCTGAAAGCTCAGACTTGTTTGTGCCTTCTTTTGTAACAATAAAGAAAAAACCCGCCTGTTTGTTAATAGGAATAAACTTATGTTCAAGAAGGTCTTCTTTTGTAAATATTTCGGCAAATTTACCGTTTATGTTTGATTTGATTTTATTTACTGTTTCGATATTCATATCTTTTGAGTTTCACATGCTTATTGTTTAAATACTGAAGTTATGGAGAAGCTTTAATTTATTATATCTGCCGGCATATCCCTGCATAGGACACACCGGCAGAATAAAATAATTACAAGTTTTCGCTTTCAGATGCAACGTCTTCTGTATCTTTGATGATGTGAGGTGTAATCATAATTACAAGCTCGTTTTTAGTGTTAGAAGTAGTTGTGCTTCTGAACAGTGAACCGATATACGGGATATCACCAAGGATAGGAAGTTTAGCAACAGATTTGCGTTCTTCTTCCTGAATCAAACCACCCAAAACAAGAGTTTCGCCGTCTTTGATTCTTATGTTAGACAACTCGAGGTTTCTTCTTTGAAGAAGAGTTGCCGCAATAATATTACCTTTACCAGAAGAGCTTGGTGACATAACCTGTTCTTTGATAGTTGCATAATTAGGTGACAAATTCAAAGTAACATATCCGTCAGGGCTGATGAATGGTGTGAGGTGAACGGAGATACCGCTGTCTTCACCGAGCTCATATGTTCTGGATACACCGGCAGCACTTGTGCCAAGGCCTGATGTCAGGATTTCTTCGTCTGTTGTTTTGATATAGTCTGATGTCAAGTCAATAACAGATTCTTTTCCGTTTGTAACCATAACTTTCGGGTTAGCAAGCAATCTGCCTTTACCATTTTTAATAAGGTAGTTAACTGTCCATGCAACAGTATTTTTACCGTGATATCTAAAGTATTCAGTAACAACATCAGTGTTGGTAGTATTACCGTTTCCATCAACAGAAGATGTAGAACCGGTAACTGTACTGAACGGGCCGCCTGTAAAGAATATAGGTGCACTTTGTGTACCGTTATTGTAAGGAGCCAAACCGTTGTTACCGTCAAATCTGCCGGAGAAGAACGGAGTCAACAATGTCCAAGTGTTTTGGAAATCTTTTGAACCGTTTTCTGACAACTCAACGATTTGCATTTCTACATATGCTTGCGGTTGTTTTTTATCGTTTGCTTTAATGAAGTCTTTAATCATTTCAGCTTGAGAATCAGAACCGCCAGTGATATTGATTGTACCCTTTTGAGGGAAATATGTAACTGTTAAAGATGTTCCTGAAAGTGATTTTAAAGAGTTTGCAGAAACATCACCTTTAATCATACAAGCCACTTTTCCTTCACCAAGAGCAATGTCTTTAGATGAATTGCTTGAAGAGCCTGATGAACCTGATGATGAAGACGAACCTAAAGAAGATCCGCTGCTGGAACCTGAGCTGCCAGAACCCAACGATGAAGCACCGCCTGTTGCAGAACCGCCTGTTGCAGAAGCACCTGATGATGCGCTGGAACCGCCTGTTTTGCCGGTAGTAGCACCGCCCATTGTAGCGTTAGGGAACAATGATTGACAAATCAAAGTAGCCATTTCTTTAGGAGTAGTGTGGTTAACTCTGTAAGAAATTGTTTTTGGTGCAACGTCTAATTTAGAAACAATTTTTTGAGCCATTTTATAGTCGTTTTGTGTACCGAATATAATCAACTCGTTTGTTACAGGGTTTGTAACAACAATTTTGTTGTTAGAAAGACCAGGTCTGTTTGTAGAGAATACGTTGCTGTTCAAAAATTCTGCAACTTTTGAAGAGTCAGCATATTTTACAGGGATAGTCATCATATTTTGTTTACCGATATCAGATGACAGACTTGCTTCTTTTGTCATAACAACAAGAGTGCCTTTATCAATAAAGAAAGACAAATCACTTGCCTGCATAATCATTTTAAATGCATCATTAAGCGTTACATTAACCAAATCTAATGTAATTGTTCCGCCTACAGAGCTGTGGAAAATGATGTTAAGTCCTGCCTTATCGGCAATCATTCTCAATGTTTGTTTTAAATCAGAATCTCTCAAAGAAACACTGATTTTACGGTTTCCGTTGTTCAAATCAATGGAATTGTCCAACGAAATAGAACCGGAACTTTTATATTCTGTTCTTAAAGCAGGTTTTGTAATCGAAGCCTGCATCTGCGCCTGCGCAACTGTCGCATATCCGAAAGTTACAGCCATTGCAAGTGTGAGCGCACCCACTGCGGGCAATACGAACTTTCCTGTCTGTTTTTGTTTTCTGTCATTAAACATTTATTGATGACTCCTATTAATTATTATTTGTTAAATTGAATTGTACCCTTTGGAGTTTTGGAATAAGCTCCGCCGAATTGTTTGGCAATGTTAGACACAGGGTTGAGGTTTACACCTTCTGTTAGAGTTTGGCCAACGCTTGCCTGATAAATATTTGATTTGTATTTGATAACAACTGTATTTTTTGTAATATCCAGTATTTTGCATCCGTTAACAGCATCGCCTTTATGAACAAGATGGTCTGTACCGCCAATATTAACAATTGCAGATGGCCTTGAGCCGTCGTACATAATACCTGATATTTTTGTTTCGATTACTTCTTCAACAACAGGATCTGCCGCCGGGAGCTCAAGCGGAGGAGCAATAATATCAAATTTAGGTTTGTTAGCAAGAGCAACACCCTGATCATAAGGAAGGAAAGGATCGACTCGTCCGCCCGCCGATACAGGAATAATAACCGGTCTTGCACTTAATGTAACCTGGTTTTCTTTTGCTTCATCCTTTTTCTTTTTCAGCATAGCTTTTTCAACAGCGTTTAGCTCTTTGCCCTCTTTTTCCATTTTTTCAAGTCTAGCTTTTTCAGGGTCTTCTTTTACAGCTGCCGGTGCAGTTTTATCAGCAGTTTTATCAACAGCCGCACCGTTTGCCAGATCAACATCTATTGTTGCAGTGCCAGCGGGAGCAGATTCCTCAGCTGCCGGTCTTGGAGCATCAGCCGCTGTTTGATCGTAAAAATAATCACCCATTGCCTGATCCTGAGCAGGTGCTTCGCTTTGAGCCATATTCTTCTTATAAAAGAACATTCCGGCCGCAGCAATAAAAACAAGCCCGAGCAGTAAGATATAAATCAGGCTTGAGCTTTTTTTAGGCGGTTGTTGAGAAGGAGCAGCGCCCTGGATAAAATCTCCTTGCGCTTCATTACTCTGCGTGTTCATATTTTGTTGCGGAGGCACATTATATGCACCGCTGCCAAGCACACCGCCTGTTTCTTGTCCGTAATTTGATGAGGATGAAGGTTCTTCATAAGAACTCATATCCAAAAAATCATCTGATGATGTATCATCGCTATTCCCGTAGGAATATCCCGAATTGGCATCGGCATTATTATCAAAACCGCCGTTAGGGCCGTTTTCATATATATCCGAATCGTCTAATTCTCCAAACATTTACACTCTCTTCATACTACTTTGTAACATTAATCCAATTTTAATACGACTTTTTTTGTTCCATAACATACAAACAGCCGATTTTAATATAATTTTATTACAGTATTGAAATTTAGGCAAATAATAAATTTTTTCACAATCAGTTACATAATACTTCTTTTTGTATAAAAAACGATTATAATAAAAAAATGAGCAATATTATTCTTACAGCACCCGTAAAAAAGCCCGAGGATATTGAAGATTTCATACCCCATGTAAAATGCCGCAGTTTTTATGTTTATCACCACAAATTCCTGGAAAATAATTTTGAATATGTTAACAAATTTATAGAAACAGCACACAAAAATAACAGCAAAATATACGTCAATTTCAAGCATAATATAACAGAAGCCGATTTAATCGAGATAAAAAAATTCATTACATTTCTTAAACAAACAAAAATCGATGGAATCCTCATTAACAGTTTTGCTATTTTAGAAGCTATCAAAACTCATTCTTTACCATTTAAGGTGATAATGGATTCTTACTTTGACATTCACAACCTTGCGGGTATTGATTTTGTAAATATGTTCCACAAGGTGGACCAGGTGATAATAACAGAAGAGATTTACCTCAAAAATATTGCAAAGATTAAACAGTACAAAAACATCTCGCTTGCAATAGATTCTGACAACTTACCTTGGTGTGCGGAGGATATTAAAAAGCTCAATGCAATAGATTCCGTTGTTATCAAAGGGAAATTTGCAACATCAAAAGAAATACTCGAAGGAATAGAGCTTGTTGAAAAAATTCTGGCAAAACCTAAGGTCTTTAAAAACCAGAAACTGCCTTTTAAACATGTAAGAAAAAGCATTTATCAGACAAACCACTTTTCGGGCGAAATGATGAGCGCGCAGGGGTCTGACTTCAAATTTTCCAGAAACATTCAAAAATTTGAATGGGAAAACAGACGCCCGAGATTGAAAAAAGATTTTGACTACAGCACGCTCAAAATTCCGCGCATTAATTTAAGGCTTTCATCTATAGGGCAGATAAACGAAATAAAGAAATTCTGCGCAAAACTGGGTTTCAATCCTATTTACAGTATCGAATACGGAGAAATCTTAAACACAGCTGATTTATCAAAAAGCAGTTTTAATGAAATAATTACAAAGGTTAAAAAGTTTTGTTTTAATTACGGAATAAAACTTCAGTTAAGCACGCCGAGAATTCTTATTGAGCGTGATTTTGACAGGGTATATGAATACGTAAAAAACCTTTGTTTGACAGAGCCGGTTCCATCGTCAATTATAATCAACAATATCGGCTATTTATGGGCCTTTATCAACGATGACGAGCTTCACCGCATACCTGTAGAAATCGGACAGGGCATAAACCTTTTAAACAGTATGTCCATAAAATGTTTAAACAATCTGCATCCAATAGACACTGTGGATTTCAGCACTTTTGAAAAGAGTATAAACATCAAAAACTGCATAAAAAAAATCAAAAACCTTATACCAAACAGAAAGCTCACGATAGCAGGCAATATAAGGGTTCCGTCGCTTGGATTGTGCCCATTGAACAATGACAGCGCGATTGTATCACGTTTGTCATGCAAAGCACCCTGTCACAACGGGAATTACGCGCTTAAAGACCCGTCTTTGAAAAAAGTACTACCGTTTGTAGTAGATGGTTTTTGCAGAATGCACATGTTCCAGGATTACATTTTGCACATGTATGAATATGTTCCAAAGCTTGAACAGATAGGCATAAACGAGTTTGTAATAGACCTTTCGGATCTACCGCCAAAGTATGTGAGCATTCTTTTAACCCACTTTTTAAATACCCTTGCAGGTTTTGAAAAGCCTTGCAAAGATACTATAAACGAATACTGCATTCAGGAACTGGGGTAACAATAATGTTTATTATGTAAATCATTGCTTTTGTCGGGAATACCCAAGATATTTACTTCTTCGTTCCGATAGCTGCCTTCGGCACTATAGTCACTACGAAGCAA
>ENA-ORUW01001812-ORUW01001812.1-human-gut-metagenome-genome-assembly--contig:-NODE-1812-length-13719-cov-2.914593_pt1 | contig 13719 bp, 12 predicted proteins | sample MGYA00242088_ERZ509227 | MGnify/ENA primary metagenome ERZ509227 (study PRJEB26280, sample SAMEA2338816) | human gut metagenome | biome: human gut; feature: human-associated habitat; material: faeces... | reverse complement strand
GCCGAGGCGGAGCAGCTCGCGACCGACAGCGTCGCCCGCCACGGCGCCGATCGAGTTGTGGAAGCTTTCTGTGGTGGGGGGGATGCTGCGCACGGCGTTCGCCGGCGTTTCCTCGGTCTGGAAGTTGGTTTCGATAAAATTGTCGGGATGGCAGAGTCGCAGAATATCCTCGCTGACGGACTGGTAGCGGCTGTCGTCAAAGTTGATGCAGAGCATCCCGATCAGCTTGCCGTGCTGCTTGATAAACAGCGTGGAGGAGCGCAGTGTTTTGCCGGCGGCGGAAACGCCTGGATAATGCAGCCGGTAATCCTGCGTTTCATAGCTTCTGTCCATCAGGATCTTGAGCGCAACATTGGTCAGCGGTGCGCCGATCTCCCGACCGCTCACATGGTTGTTGGCAATCGCGATGATCGAACGGTTTTTGTCGGTCAGGTCATGCAGTGCAACCTCATAGTCAGGGCCGAGAGCTTGCCCAAGAAACTCGGTCAGTTTGATGTAATGCTGCAATAAGGGATTCGCCATACGCTCACCTCGTTTCTGATAATGAAAGACAGGAATGCAGTGTTATTATTTTTATTATACCGTATTTTCACGCGGATTGTCAAAGAAGATCTAAAGAAATAATCACAATAAAAATAAAAATTTATTATAAATGTTTGCCAATGATTATGTAAAATAGAAACAAATAAGTGGGAAGGAATGTATACAAATATACAAAATAGACAAAAACACCTTGACAAATAATTCTCCTCATAATAAAATAATCTCAGAAAAAACGAAGGAGGAGGGTGAAAGATGAAAAAGGAGATAAATACGGAACGGGCGCCGGCGGCGATCGGGCCGTATGCACAGGCGGTAGCGGTGGATGGGCTGGTGATCACATCGGGCCAGCTGCCGATCGACCCGTCGACAGGAAGCTTTCCGGAAGGGATCGCAGAGCAGACGAGACAGTCTCTGACGAACGTCAAGGCGATACTTGCGGAAGCGGGGGTCGGGATGGACCGCGTGATTAAGACCACGGTGTTCCTGAGCGACATGAACAACTTCGGTGCCATGAACGAGGTATACGCCACCTTCTTTGGTGAAGGCGGTTACCCAGCCCGTTCGGCGGTCGAGGTGGCGCGCCTGCCGAAGGACGCCCTGGTAGAGATCGAAGTCATCGCGGCCCTGTAAGCGTTTTCCCCCTGTTCCCCTTGTAAGGTACTGTCCGCCAGTCGCGACGCCGGAGACGCAGGCCGGCATACGATGACCGGGGTATCCTCTAACAAAAGGCGCATACCGCGCCGTGATCAATTGGAGGTAATAAATATGGACAAAAAAATGGCTCACTATCCGCTGGATGTACCTGCACCGCATCACTATACGTTCGCTGTTCGTGACATCCCCGAAGTCACGATCGAGCAGCGCGAGCGCGCGCTGAACGCGACGCACTGGAACGAGTTCGCGTTTCCGGCCGCTATGCTGACGGTCGATATGCTGTCCGACTCGGGTACCACCGCGATGACCAACCACCAGTGGGCGTCGCTGTTTCTGGGCGACGAGGCGTACGGCCGCAACACGGGGTATTATGTACTGCTGGATACCTTCCGCGACATTTTTGAGCGCGGGGGCGAGAAGAACTGGAAGAAGATCATCGACCTGGTGCGCACGGACTGCCGCGACGTAGAGAAGATGATGAACGAGGTATACCTGTGCGAGTACGAGGGCGGGCTGTTCAACGGCGGCGCCAAGCAAATGGAGCGTCCGAACGCCTTTATCATCCAGCAGGGCCGCGCGGCGGAGTCCGTGCTGATGGAGATTGTCCGCAATATTCTGGCCCGCCGATACCCGGGCAAGAAGTTCACCATCCCGTCCAACGGCCACTTTGACACGACCGAGGGCAACATCAAGCAGATGGGCTCGATCCCGCGCAACCTGTACAACAAGGAGTTGCTGTACGAAGTACCCGAAGGCGGCCGCTACGAGAAGAACCCCTTCAAGGGCAATATGGACATCGAGAAACTCGAGCAGCTCATCCAGGGCGTCGGTCCGGAAAACGTGCCGCTGGTATTCTGCTGCATCACGAACAATCCGGTATGCGGCCAGGCGGTTTCCATGGCGAACATCAAGGAGATCAACCGCGTTGCGCATAAGTACAATATCCCGCTGGTATTCGACGTAGCGCGCTGGGCGGAGAACTGCTACTTCATCAAGATGAACGAAGAGGGCTACGCCGACAAGTCCATCGCGGAGATCGCGACCGAGATGTTCCAGTACTGCGACGCGTTCACCATGTCTGCCAAGAAGGACGGCCACGCCAACATGGGCGGCATGCTGGCGTTCCGCGACAAGGGCCTGTTCTGGAAGAACTTCTCCGACTTTGACGAGAACGGCAACATCATCACCGATGTCGGCGTTACGCTGAAGGTCAAGCAGATCTCCTGCTACGGCAACGATTCGTACGGCGGCATGTCGGGCCGTGATATCATGGCGCTGGCGGTCGGCCTGTACGAGAGCTGCGACTTCAACTACCTGAACGAGCGCGTTGCACAGTGCAACTACTTGGCCGAGGGCTTTTACAAGGCGGGCGTCAAGGGCGTCGTGCTGCCGGCCGGCGGCCACGCGGTGTACATCAACATGGATGAGTTCTTCGACGGCAAGCGCGGCCACGATACCTTCGCGGGCGAGGGCTTCTCGCTGGAGTTGATCCGCCGCTACGGCATCCGTGTTTCCGAACTGGGCGACTACTCCATGGAATACGACCTCAAGACCCCTGAGCAGCAGGCTGAGCTGGCGAACGTGGTCCGCTTCGCGATCGACCGCAGCCGTCTGACCCAAGAGCATCTGGATTACGTCATCGCGGCGGTCAAGGCGCTGTATGAGGATCGCGAGTCCATCCCGAACATGCGCATCGTTTGGGGCCACAAGCTGCCGATGCGTCACTTCCATGCCTTCCTCGAGCCCTACCCCAACGAAGAGAAGTAAGCTCATCCGTATGAAAATCTGGGCGTAACCTGCGCCGCGTGGAAAGCGCGCAGGGCAAGTGTGATGAATCGGGCCGCGGATAACTGAATAGTTTCCGCGGCCTTACCGGTTCATGTTTGGCTCATGTCATGAAGGGGTGTAAAGAATGGAGAATAACGGCAAGCTTCAAAATCAGGATGGCTTTCGGTCCCAGTGGGGCTTTATCATGGCCGCTGTTGGTTCCTGCGTCGGTATGGCAAACGTATGGCGCTTCCCGATGCTGGTGTCCAAGTACGGGGGATTAACGTTCCTGATCCCTTATTTCATATTTGCATTTATCATCTGCCAGTCCGGTATGATGGAAGAATTTTCGTTTGGCCGCTGGGCGAAAAGCGGCCCGTCCGGCGCGTTCGGTAAGGCTATGGAAAACGGCGGCAAATCAAAATCGGTCGGCGAATGGCTGGGCGCAGTTCCGATTATCGGCGCTTTCTGCCTGGCTACCGGCTACGCGGTCATTATGGGCTGGGTGTTCTACTGGACCAAAATGGCGATCACTGGCGAGCTCACCGCGATGGGGCAGGATATGAGCGCTATCGGCGGCGCGTTCGGCGCAGTTGCTCCGGAAGCAGATAGCCTTGGCGAAGCGATCAAGATGACCTTCGCTACCGGCAAATAACCTGTGGATCATCGTCGGCGTAATCGTTTCCCTGCTGATCATGGTCATGGGCGTTGCGGGCGGCATCGAAAAATCCTGTAAGATCATGATTCCGGCACTGTATGTGCTGTTTATCGCACTGGCAGTCCTGATGATCTTCACTCCGGGTACCTCGGAAGGCTACAAGTATATCTTTACGCTGAATCCGGAAGGGCTCAAGAGTCCGGAAGTATGGGTTTACGCATTTGGGCAGTGCTTCTTCTCGCTGTCCGTTGCAGGCTCCGGCTCGGTCGTATACGGCTCTTATCTGGGCGATAATGTCAAGATCCGCCAGTCCGCTATCATCTGCGCGATCATGGACACCTCCGCGGCGCTGCTGGCAATGTTCGTCATTATCCCCGCTATGGCTTCCGCTGGCGGCGATCTCGGCGACGGCGGCCCCGGTCTGATGTTCGTCTCCGTGCTGCCTGTATTTAACAGCATGGGCGGCGTCGCAAGACTGATCGTTATCTTCTTTTATGTGGCGATCCTGTTCGCAGGCGTTTCGTCGGTCATCAACCTGCTCGAGGTGCCGATCAACTTCCTGCAGGATCAGTTCAAACTGAAACGCTGGGTCCCGACGGTGATTGTACATGCGGTCTCCCTGGCTATCGCGTTGATGATCCAGCCCTGGACTTCTCAGTGGATGGATATGGTTTCGATCTACATCCTCCCGCTTGGTGCAGTGACCGCTGGCATCATGTTCTTCTGGATCATGAAGAAAGATACGGCGATCGCTGCAGCACAGCTTGGCTCGGAAAAACCGGTCATGAAGTGGTTTATCCCGTTTGGTAAATATGTGTTCGTCCCATTATGTGTCCTCTGCTTTGTTTTGGGCATTGCATGGGGCGGCATCGGCTGATCCCTCGTCGGTTATCCCCCCGATTTTCCCTTTCAAACAGCGGAGGCTCACAGCAAATCATGCTGTGAGCCTCTGCTGTATTATCCACCGGAGCATGGCATGTCCGATATGAAAAGGTATCGTATCTGCCCCGGCTTTTTCGGATAAGTACATGTCTGCAAAGAACAATAAAAGCACTACTTTTGCAGACGGGGGGAAATCAGAATGAAACAATACCAATTAGCAGAAAAGCTGATCACGGGCTACATCCGCTATTTACGCGCGGAGGAGCGCGGTACCGGCACGTTCGAAAAATACCTGCTGGACGCCGCCCGCGCCCAGGGCCGAGAACGTCTCTCCCTGCTCTTGGAAGCCATCTGCGCCACCGGCATCCGCGTTTCCGAAGCATGGTATATCACTGTCGAAGCCGCGCGGGAATCCCCCTCAAGGGGAAGATACGCACCACCCTGCTGCCTGCTAAACTGTGCCGCAAGCTGCTGCAATATGCCAGAAAGCAAAAAAACCGTCTCCGGCAAGATTTTTCTCATGGGAAACGGCAAAAGCCTGTCGCGCAGGCAGGTATGGGCGAATTTGTTTTTGTGCTGGAATACATTCTTTCCAAAAGCAGCTTTCGGAGGGATCATAAACAACAGCGGCCCCGATCTGCCAATCATGCCCTTTTTACCCGTTTCATTAACAGTCTCCTGTTCGGGTCGCTCTATTGCAGTTGCACGTCCGCTCATAGGCATTGAGAACGCCGATCGCCGTTCCTCCCGTTTTGTTTCATCCCTCGGCAAACCATGCTTTCATGGTATCCAAAACCCTGACAAGCGCTTCCTCCGTAATCACATAAGGTACCATCGCATACATATAATTCAGGAAAGGCCGGCTGAACACGCCCCGCTCAAAGGCAAACTGTTGGTATCCCGCAATCGTCTGGGGATCGTATACCTCAACACACACGCAGGCACCCATAATGCGGATCTCCTTGATCCGCGGATCGGAAAAGCCTCTCATTTCCCTGCGTGTGATCGCCTCTATCCTGTGTATTTTGGACATATAATCCTGTTTTTCAAACAGCTCAATGGATTTCAGCGCTACACTGCAGGCCAAAGCATTCCCCATAAAGGTCGGCCCGTGCATCAAGGCATGGGCGGGATCGTCGTCATAAAAGCCTTCGTATACCCTGTGGCTTGTAACCGTGACGGCATGACCGATATATCCGCCGGTCAACGCTTTTCCAAGCACAAGGATATCCGGCAGGACCAGATCCGCAACAAAACGGTTTCCGGTACGGCCGAAGCCCGTAGCGACCTCATCAAAAATCAGGAGTACGCCATAGCGGTCGCAAAGCTCCCTGGCGCGCTTCAGGAAAGATATATCATACATCCGCATGCCGCCCGCCCCCTGCAGCAGTGGTTCGACAATAAAGCAGTTCAGGCGCTCATGGTACGCCGCAAAGGCTTTTTCCAGCGCTTTGATTTCCGTCGGGATATGGATGACCTTTTCTCTTTTCCCATAGGCCTTCAAAACAAAATGATAATCCTCGTCGTCGCCTACCTCCATGGCCTTGAACGTGTCCCCGTGATAGGCGTGTTCCAGTGCCAGCACCATGGTCCGCTGCGTTTCGTCCCGATTGACGTAATACTGCAGGGCGATCTTCAGCGCGACCTCCACAGCGACACTGCCGGAATCCGAAAAGAAGCAGCAGTCCAGATCGCCTGGGAGCCATTCCTGCATCTTGTCAGACAGCTTCTGCGCCGGTTCATGGGTCAGCCCTCCCAGCATGACGTGAGCAAATTTCCCCAACTGCTCCGTGATCGCCTGGTTAATCTCCGGATGCTTATACCCATGGATAACGCTCCACCAGGAAGATACGGAGTCGATCAGCTTCCGGTTTTCTGTATAAAGGTAAACCCCTTCCGCATCTACAATCTGGTAAGGCGGCTTCATGGTTTTCATCTGTTGATATGGATACCAGATCATTTTATTCCCTTCCTGTTTTATTCATATAAGGATTCCAGCGTTTCCAGTGGGATATCCAAATCCGTGTCCCCGTTTTTTACGCAGGCCAGCACCTTTAACCCTGTCATGTATTCACACATCGATCGATTATCCTGATGCATCATACTCTCCGGATCGAAGTGGTTAAAAATGATCCCTTTGACCGGAAGCTGATGCGCCTTCATATATTCCGTGGTCAGCACCACGGCATTGATCGTACCCAGCCCCGCATCCGTCACTATCAGGCTGCTCAGCTTCCTCGCCTTGATGAAATCTTCCAACAGCAGTTCCTGTCCGTCGAAGCGGAGCGGGCAGACAATGCCGCCTGAACCCTCCGCCGTAACATATTCATGACGGCCGCACACTTTATCAAAATCATGGAGCACCCGCTTCAGCTCCACTGGATTGCCCTCCATGCGGGCCGCCAGATGCGGAGAAACCGCTGTTTCATAGAGATAGGGACACATCTCGCTTATCGGCTGCGCAATACCGGAAACCGCCTTTACATGTAGGGCGTCGCCCGCAAGCAGACTGCCGTCCGCCCTGCGGTCATTCCCGCTCATCGCCGCCTTGTAATAGGCGGCGTTCCTTTTATTTCCCCAAAGCTTTTTGATGATCAGACCCGTTACATAGGTCTTACCAACATCGGTTCCCGTGCCTGTAATAAATATTTTTTTACTCATTGCAAAGGCCCACCTCGTATCCCAGACCTTTCAGCAGCTCCATATCGGTTTGCGTGGTAATGCCGGCAGTTGTCAGCATATCGCCGGAAATCGCCGCGTTAGCGCCGGAGGTAAAGCAGCTCCTGCCCTTATCCGGCAGCTGCCCCCTGCCGCCTGCCAGCCGGATCGAAGCGTCCGGCAGAATAAAACGGTATACTGCAACGATCCGCCGCATATCCTCCACGGTCAATCGAGGGTTATTTTCCATCGGTGTACCGGGAATGGGGTTGAGCATATTGACCGGAACGCTTTTGATCTGCAGCCTGCGCAGCTCTATCGCCATGTCGATCCGGTCTTCAGCTCTTTCGCCAAGCCCCATGATCCCCCCGCTGCATACCGAAAGCCCTGCCGCCTGCGCCGCGTGGATCGCCTGCACCTTGTCGTCAAAGGTATGCGTCGTGCAAATATGCGGAAAATTCCTGCGGGAGGTTTCCAGATTGTTGTGTACTCTCGTTACGCCCGCCTCCTTCAGCTTGCGGAATTGCCTCTTGTCCAGCAGGCCAAAGGATACGCAGACCGAAATGCCAACCGTCCTTTTTATTTCTTGCACAACCCAGCACATCTGCTCCACCTCCCCATCAGACAGCCGTTTGCCCGATGTGACGATGGAATAACGGAGTACTCCCCGTTCCTGATTGCGCTTTGCCTGCGCAATGATCTCCTCTTCTGGCAGCAAAGGGTACTGTGCGGCGCCGGTATGGTTATGCGCGGACTGCGCGCAAAACCTGCAATTTTCCGAGCAGCGCCCGCTCTTCCCGTTGATAATCGTGCAGATATCAAACCGGTTGCCGCAAAAATGTCGCCGGATAGCATCCGCGCTTTTACACAGTTCGTCCAGTGGCTGCTGGTAAAGGCACATCGCTTCCACCTTTGTGATCGGTTCGCCGCTTAGAACTTTTTCCGTCAACTGCTGTAAAGCTTTCATCATCACATCACATCCGATTCATGATAGGGATCAGCCGTTTTCCCAGGATGGCGCCGAGAATGCACAGCACAATATCACCAGGCACGACCAGAATAAAACAGTACAGGAACAAGGGCCACAAACCGATTGGAGTGCCCAAATAGAAATTGCTTATCAGATAATAATATACCATTCCGAATAGGTACACGATTCCAAGCCCGATAAAGTTAGCGGTAAGCAACCGCTTATATCCCGGATTGGCGGCTTTGTTTGCGATGCGTCCCGTGACATAGGATGCGATGGCAAACCCGATAATATAGCCAAAGCTCGGTTTCAGCACATAGGCCAAGCCGCCACCTTCCGCAAATACCGGCAGCCCCATAAGCCCAAGCACAATGTAGATGCAGACCGAAGCAGCGCCCCATTTTCCTCCCAGCAGCAGCCCTGCCAGCATGGTAAATAAAAGCTGCAGCGTAAACGGCACCACTGGAATGGGAATCCGAATAAACGCCCCTACAACGATCAGCGAGGTAAACAAACCGCAAAGAATCAAGTTTTTCGTTTTTGCCGTTCTCATTCTTTCTCTCCTATGGTACGCTTCCGATCTATCGCATATTTTCCGCAAGCGCCTTTTTCCCGTGGATGCATTTCCTGCCTTTTAATCGAGAATCAGTATAACATACCCACACCCCACCGTCAACCTATTTTATTTTTAGGTTTACAATAATTATTGTTTAGGCAACGTTTTCTAATTCGGTAGCCAGCCATCCGGTCAGGCCGGTCAGAAGCGCTCCCGCACCTCTTCATCAGCGGCGGTAAAATGCTCCTCCAAAAACGCCTGTACTGGCTGGATATCGGTCGACTAGTTGAGCAGCGCAATGATATCCGCTACAGGTTCCGGCTCCGCGGCGGTTTCGGATATATACTCGAGCAATACATGATTTTTTCCGTTTCCGCCGCAAAGATAGCGCCGTGTTGGACACTGCGGATAGAACGCATCAACATCCTCCAGCCGGTGCAGATGCGTATATGCCTTACACACACTCTCCGAGACGACGTCGAGCGCATCCTCTCGGTTTCTGGTATAGCTATAGGCCACGCAGTAAAACGAGTCTTTCCGCGCATCAATCAACTCCATGAATTATTCTTCGTCGACATTTGATTTCTTTTTCAGCAGCCTCATATCCTGTGTCCTCCTTTCATATAGTTAGACGCCGGTCAGGCACCGTTCGTTGAAGCGTTTTTCCCAACCCGCTCCGCGCGTCTTTCGTCAGGACGCACTCCCCGTCTTACGCACAGCGTTGTCCTGAAAGCGGAAATACTGCGGGTGATGGCGGGACCGGGTATATTCAAACATGACGCCATCGCCGTTATAGGTTTGGCTGATGACAACCGCAAGACCGTTGCAGTCCCCCAAATTCAGATACTCCTAGTCAAGTGGCGTCGCCTTTTCCACCGTTACCACCCGTTTGCTATTGACGATCGAAACATGCAGCTCCTGTTCCAGATAACGGTAAATCGAGCCGGAAGCAACCTCCTGTGTCAGGTTTCATGCCACATCCTGCCGGAAGGAGCTGCGGTTCAGGATCAACGGCCGTCCGTTCAGATAGTGCAGACGCTGGATAGAATACAGCCTTGTCCCCTCCGAAAAGCCGGTCTTTTCCGCCAGCGCCGGATTGGTCGCCACCTCTGAAAAGCGCAGCACCCCGCTCGTTCCTTTCCAGTGATTGCGCGCGGCCGATTCGGCAAAGGTTTCGATCGTACCAAGGGTAAATGTGGCCTGCCGCGCGGGTTCAAAAATATTGCGCACACCTTTTCCCCGCATAGTCCGCACATAACCGGCCCGCGCCAACTCGCCGACCGCACGTCGCAGCGTGTTGCGCGGGCAGCCCAGCGATCAGCGTATGCTCGGATGGCAGCAGTTCCTGCGGCGGATACTGGCCGGATTCGATCTTCTCCTTATGGGGTTCAACCACATAAATGGTTTCGGAAAGCGCTTTCCGGCGATCCTAATTACGAGGATTATTATATCTGGCGCGAAGGCGGTCCCGACGGCACGCCGCCAAACAACTGGGAAAGCAAATTCGGTGGCAACGCCTGGAAGTATCTTCCGGAAAAGGGCAAATGGTACCTGCACCTGTTCGACCTCACGCAGGCTGACCTCAACAAGGGCTTCCGCTTTGATGCAGAACTGCTACCAATATGCGGGGGCGGATACCGGCGAGTTGAGCATGGTATTCTCGTTCCATCACCTCAAGAAGGTGGATTATGTAAGCAATGGTGGCTTGTGCCATTTGATTTTCAAAAGCTCAAGGATATCCTGTTTTCGTGGCAGACTGGCATGAGCGAGCACAACGCCTGGAACGCGGTTTTCTGGTGCAACCACGACCAGCCGCGCGTGGTATCCCGCTTTGGCGACAAGGGCGAATATTGGAAACTGTCGGCCAAGATGCTGGGTACGGTTATCCACTGTCTGCACGGCACGCCCTATATCTATCAGGGCGAGGAGACCGGCATGACCCCCCTGGGCTTTTCCTCGCTCGACCAATACCGCGACGTGGAAAGCATCAACCATTTCCACATCCTGCGCGGCTGTGGACTGCATGAGGACAGCGCCTATGATATCCTCCGCGTACAATCGCGCAATAACAGCCGCACGCCTATGCAATGGGATGGCAGCAAAATTGGCGACTTCTCCGCCGCCGTGCCGTGGATCGAAATGAATCCCAACCATACGGCGATCAATGCTGCCAGCCAGATAGACGATCCCGATTCTGTGTTCGTCGCCCACTACCAGAAGCTGATCGCGCTCCGGAAGCAGTATGATGTGATCGCCAACGGCGACTTTGCGCCGCTTGACAGCGGACATCCGTCTATACTCGCCTACACCCGCCGTACTGCCGGCGAAACGCTGGTCGTGGTCAACAACTTTTACCGCAGGGAAACCGAGTAGGACTGTCCGGTCGACCTGACCGGCTTCCGCTGTCTGCCTTTCAACTATGAAGACGCTGCGGTACAGAAGCATCTGCACCTGCAGCCATACGAGTCCCTGGTGTTCTACCGCGTGGAATAATCCACGCTGGACGACGCCGAACAGGGATTTCCGTGCGAAAAGGCCTGCGGTTTCTTTCCCTGTCAGCAAATATTTTCCTATAAAAAGGCTGCGGCAGACACGAAAAAAGTGGTCCGCCGCAGCCTTTTTACATAGTTTCCTCCGAAAGCAGATAGGCGGCGGTCATTTCCAGCATGCTCGATCCCTGATCGATACGAATATCCGGAATGGCGCGCCACAACCGGTCTACACGGGCTGTCCCCGCTCCGGTATCCGTATAAACAACCACCTGCTCCATCCCTACCTTTGTATTTTCAAACCGCAGATGAACGGCGTACCGCCGGTTATTGATCCTCACTGGCCGTGTGTATTGAAACCGGTCAAATTCGTTCGCATCCGTCCAGTGGTACAGCTCGCTCTCCGCCAGTTCGCGCACCGTGCCGTGCTCGCCCAAGCGGACCGCCGTACTGTTCAGCACCAGCCCTGCGCGGACCGAGGTAATCTGATTGGTGTCGGCAAGCGGCATCTCACCGGTGTCGAGCGCATACAGGACGACCGTTTCCCCTGTTATGAGTTGTACCTCCCGCGCAGCCGGCAGTTCTCTTCTCCCCGTTTCCGCGTTCTCCACCTGTTCCCTCTGCGCAAATATCGTTGCTTTCATGTATGGCGCCTCCCCATTTCTCACATTATTTGCCGCCTATGCGGGAGCTGCCCTGTCAGCATGGCTTCCCCGCCCTGAACCGCGGATTATCATTGTATCACCCTCCCTGCGCATTTCCTGTCCGATCGTGCTGGCGGGGAATATTGTTTGATGCGGCAAGGCAGCGCCGTATTGGCTGCAGGCTGGACGGGTATCGCCTGCGCCCTTCTCCCTATATCAAAAGCCCGCGAAACCGTTAACAGTTTCACGGGCTTTATGGCGCAAAGGCACTGTTATTTTTCTGTGCCGCTCCACACCCACCCTCTCACTTTGGGCATATCGACGCCGTACTGGGTAATATACCGCTTGTGCTCGATCAGGCGCTTCTCCATCTCCTTGCCGGTGATGTTGGCCGGGCGGAGGTCCACCAGCATCAGGTGGTTGTCCGTGCCGCCGGAGACCAGCTGGAAGCCGGCGTCCATCAGGCTCTGTGCCAGGACCTTGGCGTTCTTCAGGATCTGCTCCTGATAGGTCTTAAACTCCGGCTTCATGGCCTCGCCAAAGGCCACTGCCTTGGCGGTGATGATGTGCATCAGGGGGCCGCCCTGGGAGCCGGGGAAGATGGCCTTGTCGATCTTCTTGGCATGCTCCTCCTTGCACAGGATCACGCCGCCACGGGGGCCCCGGAGGGTCTTATGGGTGGTGGTGGTGACCACGTCAGCATAGGGCACGGGGGAGGGGTGCAGGCCCACGGCCACCAGACCGGCAATGTGAGCCATGTCCACGAAGAGGTAGGCCCCCACTTCATCGGCAATCTCCCGGAAGGCCTTGAAGTCGATGATCCGGGGATAGGCAGAGGCGCCGGCAATCATCATCTTGGGCTTGTGCTGCTTGGCCAGGTCCCGCACCTGGTCATAGTCGATGCGGTGGGTCTTCGGATCCACACCGTAGGGGACGATGTTGTAGTTCAAGCCGGAGAAGTTCACCGGGCTGCCGTGGGTGAGGTGGCCGCCGTTGTCCAGGTTCATGCCCAGCACCGTGTCCCCCACGTTGCACAGGGCCTGGTAGACGGCATAGTTTGCGGAAGCGCCGCTGTGGGGCTGAACGTTCACGTGGTCAGCGCCGAAGAGGGCCTTGGCCCGGTCCCGGGCGATGTTTTCCACCACGTCCACGCACTCACAGCCGCCGTAGTACCGCTTGCCGGGATATCCTTCAGCATACTTGTTGGTGAGCACAGAGGACGCCGCTGCCAGCACAGCTTCGCTGACAAAGTTCTCCGAGGCGATGAGCTCAATGTTTCTGCGCTGGCGGTCATACTCCGCCTTCACGGCGTTGCCCACCTGGGGGTCCTGCTGGATCAGAAAATCAATAACATCTTTGACCACGATACTCGCTCCTTTTCATGTACGGTAAATTTAGGGGTGGCAGGTTTCCCCCTGCAAAACATCTGCCGGCAGAGGGGAAAAATCGTCGGAAGTAATAAGCATTTCTATTATACTCTAAATTGGGAAAAAATCCAATGACGAACTTTCCACTTTGTGCTATACTATTCTCACAAATTTTACAAAAAACGCCCCGCAAGAATAGAGGAAAAAGGATTCGACTGCCGTATGAAAACACCCCAAGACGTCCGCGCCATCGTGCAGGCGCTGAAAGATCTCTATCCAGACGGCATCTGCTCCCTGCAGTACCAGAAGGACTACGAACTGCTCTTTGCCACCCGACTCTCCGCCCAGTGCACCGACGAGCGGGTCAACCAGGTGACCCCTGCCCTCTTTGCCCAGTTCCCTACCCTGGAAGCTCTGGCCGCAGCAGAGCCGGAGGACATTGAGCCCTACATCCACTCCTGCGGCTTTTTCCGGGCCAAGGCCCGGGACATTGTCTTTGCCTCCCGGATGCTGCTGGAGAAGTATCACGGC
>ENA-ORUW01001791-ORUW01001791.1-human-gut-metagenome-genome-assembly--contig:-NODE-1791-length-13840-cov-2.848894_pt1 | contig 13840 bp, 14 predicted proteins | sample MGYA00242088_ERZ509227 | MGnify/ENA primary metagenome ERZ509227 (study PRJEB26280, sample SAMEA2338816) | human gut metagenome | biome: human gut; feature: human-associated habitat; material: faeces... | reverse complement strand
CCGCCGCGCCCACCTGCTCGACCACGCCGACCATTTCATGCCCGACGGTCACGCCCGGCACCGCGCGCGGCACAGAGCCGTGCTTGATATGCAGGTCGCTCGTGCAGATGCTCGCCAGCGTCACGCGCACGACCGCGTCGTGCGGGTCCTGAACGACCGGCACGGGCTTGTTTCTGAGCGCGAATTTCCCGCGCTCCATATAGGTATACGCCAGCATAAACGCCGTCCTCCTTGCGTACTGGTTTTTACTCGGCCGCCCCGCGCAGGCGGGTGAGAATCGCCTCGTCCGCAGGGCAGAATTCATATTCCGGTATTTCCGCCGGTGTGATCCAGCGCAGCGCCTCATGCTCCAGAAGCTGCGGTTCCCCTGCGGTGATGCGGGCATTGAGCAGCGTCAGGTGGATGGACATATCTGGATACACATGCGTGACCTCCATAAACGACGCACCCGGCGCAACGGTGATCGCAAGCTCCTCCCTGCACTCACGGATCAGCGCTTCGGACTGGCTCTCGCCCGGCTCGACCTTACCGCCCACAAATTCCCAGAGCGATCCGCGCTCCTTATGCGCTGGCCGCTTGCAGATCATAAACCTGTCTCCGTCCCAAATCAGGGCGGCTACGACTTCTTTCATCCGTTCATCCGCTCTTTTCCCTGTGCTTGATGCACCTATTATAGCGCCGCGGGGCGCGGGCTGTCAAATCCGGCGGGCGTCATTTCGACCCCGCCGCAGGTACAGAGGAGCTGGCGCACATGGAGATGATCTCCGCTATTGTGTACCAGCTCACCCGCAACCTGACGCCCGAACAGATCAAAGAGGGCGGCTTCGACACCTATTTTGTCGATCATACGACCGGTATCTATCCGCAGTTCGCCTCCGGCACGCCGTGGAGCGCCATGACGTTCCAGTCCAAGGGGGATCCGATCACCGACCTGTTCGAGGATATGGCAGCAGATGGTGCAATCATATAAGAACAACTTTAAATTAAAAGTTCCAGTGAATCTCAATCGGAACGTCCCTTGTTCCCTGAATACGCTTGCCGACAGATATGTAATCAATCAGTATTTCCACGATTTCACGATTAAGGTGTTCCAAGCTGGAATATTGTTCGATAATTTGACGGCGGTTATCGCCCACCGTGATTTTTTCCTCGATTTCGCCTAACTGTTTTTGTCCGTCAACAATCCCACGTTCCAATCGGGCTCGCTCCGTAGTAAAGTCCTTTGACATTTCCACATAATCATTTTCGGATATTAACCCCTTTACCTTATCCATATAAAGTTCACGGATACCTTTGGAAAGCTCGGCAACCTTTTTCTCATAAACAGCTATGTCAGAGAGCAAGCATTTTTTCTGTCCCTGCAAGTTATCACAAAATTCTATGTTCTGTTCTAACTCGTCTTTATCAAGATACTCGACCGCCAGTTTATTGATCTCGTCGATAACCATTCTTTCCAGTTTATCAACAGAGATAAAGGAACCAATACAAGCGTCCTTTGTTACATGATGGTTAGAGCATTTTAGATAATGCTTTCCGCCGCGCCGAGGGGCTGATTTAGAAGAACGCATAGTGTAGCCGCAATTTGCACAACGGGCTTTTCTTGCAAATAAACCGACTGTGCCTACGTCAAAGGGCTTTGCTCGCTGTACAAGCAATGCCTGCACCCTATCCCACAACTCCCTGTCAATAATAGGCTCATGTGTTCCCTCAACACGATACCAATCCCTTTTCGGACGCGGCTTATTTTGTTTGGTTTTATAAGACACGCTTCCATATTTTCCCTGCACCATATTGCCAATGTAGATTTCGTTTAGCAGCATATCGGAAATAGAATAGTATTTCCAAAGGGTACTGTTTTTTGTTTTCGGCGATTTATAACGCAAGCCATGCAGACGTTTATATTCTGTTGGATTAGGTATACCCCTGTCATTGAGTATACGGGCGATTGCAGTTTTTCCGTATCCTTGTGAAAACAGGGTGAAAACTTCACGGACAACGGCTGCCGCTTCTTCATCGATTATCAAATGCCCTTTCTGGTCGGGATCTTTCTTGTATCCATAAAGAGCAAATGCACCGATATGAAAACCGTTTTTCCGTCTGTTCGTCAAGACGCTGCGGATATTATCAGACATATCCTCTAAATACCACTCATTGACAAGCCCGTTAATTTGTCGTGATTTTTTGTTGCCCTTGTTTGCGGTATCTGCATTGTCAACTATACTGATAAAACGTATGCCCCATATCGGGAATAAACCGTGAATGTATTTTTCCACCAACTCAAGTTCACGAGTAAAGCGTGATTGCGTCTTACAAAGAATAATATCAAACCTGTGTTGCTCCGCGTCTTTTAGTAGACGGTTAAATTCCGGTCGTCGCCTATCAGCACCGGTATAGTCGTCGTCGCTGTAAATGTTGTAAAGTTCCCACCCCTGTTCCATAGCATATTGCAGCAGCATCGCCTTTTGGTTCTGAATACTGTTGCTGTCATCCGTTTCAAATTGCTTGTTTCTATCTTCTTCAGATAAGCGGCAATAAATAGCTACTTTCATATTCATATCTCCTTAGAGATAGGAACAAGCTGCTTCTTGCATATTATACCATGCAGAAAACAGCTTGTCATTGCTATTTTGTAAGGCGCACCGTCTTGTTTTTCTCTATTCTATTTATCATCTCAGCCCACTTTTTTGTGAATTGAGCCTTTGAAGTCGTGCTTTCGCCACTTTTGAAAACACTTCTGCAAAGTATCTGGTTTTTATCATCATTTGCCATGATTAGCCTCCTTTCCACGATTGGCTAATACATTATATGAATAGCGGTAAGCCCTCTATTCCAATGCAATAGGGTACAGCGGATCATCTCATCTCGCATGACTGTCAATTGCGTTTTTCAATCAGGCTCATCATACGTCTGTGGCACATACCGCCCATATTTCGGTTTCTAATCTTTGTTCATAATTAAACTGCAATTACCATGTTAGGTCCGCAGGTATTCAGCCGCCGATGGTCGCTGTTGATCTGCTCATTTAACCCAGCGGATTGCAACTTTCCGGCGCTTACTTCATAGGAACGCATCCATGCTCTTTACTTGTCAAAGCTCATACTGCAGCCGCCTTTCATCGGCTTCCCCATAATCATTTTATAAATCCCCATGGGGAAGCCGATGAAAAAAGCGATTATTTATTCCAGTGCTTCTGGTAATCCAAATTCGCCCTTAAAAGCCCGTTTTCAATATGCCCCTTGACAAACGGGTCAACGTAAAATGTATAGTTACCCTGTTCATCAATATACGGGCGTAAGGCGTTCGAATGGATTATCGGTTGAAAGAAATGTACAACCCGTAGCATTGCCTGTTCGTCTCCATGTACAGCTTTTTTGACCGTATCATAGCTTAGAATCCGTTTCTCTTTTGCTTTACTCTTCACACGTTTCCCCAACAAACCATTCTCGGAGTTGTTTCATCGCTTTCCGTTTCTGGTAGCTTACTTTTTCTCTGGTCAGCTTCATACTTGAAGCTATCTCCTGATCTATTTGCTGTAGAAAATAGGAACGCAAGATAATCTCTCGCTGTGTTATCGAAAGCTGTTTTAGTGCGTCAGCAAGATCGCTGTCATAAACAGGCACGCAAATATCCCCAATTACAAATTCTGTGCCTGTCAGATGTATCACATTTACCGGTTGTGGAATGGCCTCAAAGAACAGCGCACCCGGAATATGGCATAGTGCATCTTTTCGCAAAAATCTGTATACTTCACTTGTCTGATTTTCAATTGCTTTCCAGCAATAGCTGATAAAGCGTTTCACTATGACATCCTGTGGCGTAAGCGACGTAAGCATTACACTCACCACCTTACTGCCACTGACTGTGGAATTTACATTGTTATAGGCTGTTGAACCATCAGTTTTGGGTTAATTTTTTAATCTCAATAAATTGGAATTTTCCGGAGGTACGAGTTATGAAAAATCGAACCATGATGATAGGGTTAGCCTTACTATTGCTTGGAAATAATTTTGCAGTTCCAGGCACCTTTTTTCTATATCGGTCTTGTTTTTGGTATTATTGAATTGGTTTTGGTTATTTTCGGGAGCAAATCAAAGGAATAGCAGATTCCAATTTATCGACTTATCGGGAACCACGCTTGATATGCGTGATTCTTTTCATTTGTGGGAAAATCAATGATACTTTTTGTTGCTGTTATGCCAACAGCAGAATTTCTAACAGTCCTCGGGCAGCTTTCGTATCACACGAAATAAGGTGTCCTTACGGACGCACAGCCTTTCTCAATTTTGGCCGGATTGACGATCATCACCTGCATACCCTGCCGGAGGTGGTTTGCCACCCATTCTTCCCGTTTGCGAGGCGGGACGGTATCCTCCATGATCTCGGCGCGGACGCCGGCATCCGTGAGAAAGCGCTTGAGCCGTGTCCGGCTGTCCAGCCGCACCCAGTTGACGTAGGGCAGTACGCGCTCCTCTGCGGCAACCTTTGCACGAATGATCTCGAGCGCCCTTGCATCCTTTTCGGTTTCATCCGTCGATGCACCGCTGTCCTCCGGCACCAGGATCGGGTCTGCGGTGACCGGATGCACGATCGGCTTATGCCCATACGGCTGGTCCGGATAGGCCATCATGAGGTTCAGGGACACGGACAACAGCTTCCGGGCGAGCTTACGCCCTTCGCAGCTGCGGTCCTTGAAGATCTCATGGAAAGCGTGCTCCAGATCGTCATAGGCTCTTTGCTGGTTCTCCGGAAGCCTGAGCGGTACAGGGATCTCCTCGTATTCCGGCAGGTCCTTGCCCATATCCATGAGCGAGAGGAACACGCCGTTCTCCAGCAGGAAGCGGCTGTACACCAGCGGCGAAACGCCCGGCTTCTGACGGGAGCGTTTTTCCGCTTCGCGGTGCGCCGGTTGCTGTTGTACCCGCCTTCCGTTACTTCGTAAGTGTCCTCTGTCACGCCGTATTCCCGCGCAAACTGCGCGGGGGCGGCATAGCTTTGCCCATCCTGCTCCATACGGTATGCACACATGCGGTAGAGCAGATAGAAGATACCGGAGGCATAGCCGTTGATGAGGGTTGCCGTCATGCCGATGCATTTTTTCGCGGCGGCGAACAACTCGCCCATCGCGTCCCCTGGCCGCTGTCCGCGGAAAACTGGTGCAGTTCATCCGCTATCAGGCCGTCTATCTTCCCTCTGTACCGGTTTTTGATATAGGTGCTGAGCGGGAAGCGGCGGCACGCGCCGCGGGCGGCCATGAAACGGTCCGGCTCGCGCAGCAGGGCGGCAAGCTGCTTTTTCGCCGCCGCTGTTTTGCAGGCGTCCCGCGCAAGGTACGCAAAACGGCTGTGGACATAGCCCAGATGGCTGATGCGCACCCATTCGCTCTGTTCCTCCGCGGTGGTGGCTGTCCAGAGGACAGCGCCGCAGCCTTCGCACTTGCGGTTGGCGCGGGTCTCTGTCCGGAAGTATTCCGGCGTGGCGTCTGTCAATGTCCGCTTACCGCAGTCCATAAATTCCATCTGGATCACGCTGCCGCAGTCCGGGCAGGTAAAGCCCTGCCGCCTTGCGTCCCATCTGGCCGCTGGGCGGCGCATATAGCCGTCCAGCGCGTTTTCCTTGGACATGACTGCAAACACGGTGCGGCCGCCGCGGGCATACCCCGCGTAGAGGGCGTCCATGTCCGCTGACGTCCGCACGATGGCGGCACGCGCGTTTGAGATGGCCTCCTCCAGCTCGCGCACCCATTTGCCTGTCATGTGGGAGGGGCAGAGGACGATATGCAGGCATTTCCTGTGCTTTTGCAATACGACTGCATGGCAATGCTGCCGACCTTAGACTTTCCGCTGCCGCATTCCGCGATGAGCAGACCGAACCTGGCGGTCTGCAGCCTGCGCCGCAGCGCTTCCGCGGCGGCGAGTTGGGCGCCGTACAGGTGGTACCCTGCCGTCTGCGCCACGAACTGGTCCAGCCCCAGCACCCCCTCTGACAACGGCTCCTGGGCCGGATCATACAGGGGCTGGAACTGCCCGCGGATGCGGGACGCGATCACGAAACCGAACGCCCACAGGTAGCCGGCTACGCCGTTGATCTCTGTAAACGCGTCCGGCTGGCAGGGCCATGTGCTGGGGATACGGATAACCCCTGCTTTCAAGCCGTCTGTAAGTACGTCCGCGATATTCTGATCGTCCGGCGTGCAGGTGAGCCGCCATATGGCAAAGGGCTCCCCTGTTGTGTGCACACGGCACGGCGCCAGCATATCCCTTGCCTGGAGCTCGTTTATCATGTAGTCCCTGAATTCCGGCAGCATGGGGATGGTGCTTACTTTGTCGATCTCATGATACAGGGCGGTTTTGTCCCGTACGGGGCAGGCGAGGTAATACACCCTCGCCTCCTGCGCTTTATCTGTTTTCTCCTTTTGTTCCTTTCCCTCCATCTCTTCCGTCTGTTGCTTTTCGCCCTGCTTCCGCGCGCTCTGGTTGTCCCAGAGCAGGGCAGCCACGGCATATGTACCGTCTCTGGATACCGCCTTGCTGTACCGCCCCTGTTGGGGGGTGCATACCAGGGTTTCCCCATCCAGCTGCACGGACAGCGTGCCTCCGCCGCTGACCGCGTTGACAAGGCCGGCTGTCACTTCCGGATAACCGCCCAGCCGGACCGCGATGAGCAAATTGTCCCGCGGGTCCACGGCAACGGTATCCGCCCAGGTTGTAAGGGTGATTGTTTGGGCTGGGTCACTGTAGATAGCTTTCATCAGCTTTTCTGTCATTGCATATTGATCTTCCTTTCCATCTTTGCGCAAAAAAAGACCGCACAGCACCATTAGGTACTATACGGTCTTTGCGGTGTTCATCAGGCTGCGAAATCATGTACAACTCAGGCAGGCAGACTGCCTCTGGGCGGTTACTCTGACACGAATACTCTGACCTGATTTCTCCTTTATTATATCCTCTTATTCCTCCCTTGTGAAGTGGAGGTTTCCTCCACAAAATGCAGGCCAACAGAATAGATCGACTGGGTCGGTACTCAGAACAAATGTAGCGATATGGAAAATCAACGCTTAAAGGGCATATATAAAATAATTATTCCGGTACATACAAATAGCAACTTTTCACATGGTCATTTACAATTCCGATTGCCTGCATATAGGCATATACAATCGTACTACCTACAAATTTAAAACCGCGTTCTTTCAAGTCCTTACTTATTTTATCTGAAAGCGGCGTTTTTGCAGGAATTTCAGTTTCCGACTTAAAATGATCAAGGATAGGTTTGTTATCAACATAAGACCAAATAAACGCATCAAAGCTTCCATATTCTTCTTGAACTTTAATAAATTGCTGTGCGTTTATGATTGACGACTTGATTTTCAACCTGTTGCGAACAATATTGGGATTTTGCATTAACTCATCAATTTTAGTTTCGTTATAGAGAGCAATTTTATGATAATCAAACTGGTCAAAGGCTTCTCGAAATGCCATTCTTTTATTTAATATCGTTAGCCATGATAATCCAGCTTGCATACCTTCGAGAATTAGCATTTCAAATAGTTTTCTATCATTATGAACTGGCTTTCCCCACTCTCTGTCATGGTATTCTTTATAGCGTTCCGTAGTTGCCCACGAACACCTTTTTCTATCGTCTTTCTTCATGAGAACCTCCGTTTCGTAAAAATTCCAAGTTGCTCTTACCTGCATTATATCATGCTGTTATAAGCATTGCTATTTATTTTCTGCTTTTGAAAAGCTACTTATTAGCCTTGTATTTTATATGGAGTAGTACTATTACAAATCATAGGCTAATAAGTTTTCTGTTAAACACTTCAAGTCATGCAACTGCACGACTTAAAAACAAAACCGGATTGAACGAGATGGTCCAGACCGTTTTTTTGTGTTCTAATCAGGTAAATTCATATTTTATGTGTGCTTTTTTCCGATATCCAGCAGCACCGCGCCGCGCGACTTTGCCACATAATACCTGATATCCCCTGCAAACATATTCTCCGACAGGTCACATAAACAAAACTTCGAGTGTTCGATCAAATGCGCCAGGACTGACAACTCCTCCCGCCGTGCGCCTGAAACAGGGATATTCAAATTCTCTACCCTGTTACAGGGCGGGATATGCTGCGCCTTGTAGTCGCCCCATTCCTGTTCGTCCATGTCCGGCATATTGGCGACCCCTATGATACATGCATGGGGAACCCCTTTCGTTTCACGCTTCAGCATGCTCATGTAACCGGAGGAGCAGTAGTCGGATATGATATGGAAGCGGTTCACACCATAAGTTTCTACCAAAAAGCGCACTGCCTGTCCGAACAGGCACAGGCTTTGACAGGTGACCGGCCCCAAAGAAAAAATGCTGCAAACGTCCGGTTCCTGCGGCTTCCAGCTATGCCGATTTTCCGACGCCCTTGTAATCACATACCACCGCAGCGCACGGATCGCTTTCTGCTCTATCGTTTTGACAGCGCCGGACGAGATACCCAACCGCTCTCCAATTTCCTTGCGCGTACTTCCAGCCTGCCGCTCTGCGAGGACAAGACCCTGCCCGTCCTTCAGGGAGGCAAAGCCATCCCGAACAAATTGCATGGTTAGCTCGCTGCAAACATCCAGAATCGTCACGCCCTTTTTTTCGGCATATTCATATTGCCAGTTTTCCTCGTCATAGAGCGCCAGATACAGATAGCTTATTAAATGCGTTGAGCGGGACAGCATCCAGCGTTCGATCATGTTGACACCGGTCCCGATATTGCGGTTGCTTCTATGCGTATCCCCAACGCCCGGCGCGATCACTTTGTCGATCAGACAGGCAGGGATACCCGCGTCTCCCTGCTGCAGCTCCTGAAGGAGCTGGTTATAATGGTTTGGCCTTGTGACCAGTGTTATAGTGATCTCTTTTTGCGGAAAATGAGCCTTTGCATCCAGAGCCGCGACAAGGCTGATACGGCTGAAGCTGTGCTTCCCTTTCCAGAAAAACTGAAACTCCACCGTATCATTTTGCCTGGCTACTTCAAACGCTGCGCCGACTGTCCGCTTGTAAATGTCATCGTCATACAGGGCATTATGCCCGACGAATGTGCAAATTGCCATATAATCCCTCGCTTTATTTGGACTGCTTTTTCTTTATTTGCATTCACTATCACCGTACACGGGAATAGTGGGCGAAATTTATTGCTATCATGGGTAAAATACTAAAAACCTCTGATAGCAAGGAAAGTGTTATGATTGATGAATATTCCAAAATTATTGTAGACCGTATTCTTTCTTTATGTCGGCAACGCGGTATGACAATATATCAATTATCAGTGATGAGTGGAATTAGCTATTCGACACTTGATAATATTGTTAATCATCGGACTACAAACCCTAAGATAAAGACACTGCATAAGATAGCGACTGCGTTTAGCCTGACATTGCCTGAATTCCTCGATTATGATGAATTAACACGTTATTCATTCGACGATAGGAACGAAGTGTGATAACGGAACCCTGTTATTAAAATGAAAATTTCTACGCAAATAGAAAACTGCACTTTTATAAGGCTAAACCTTTCACAGACCATTATAATGGTTTCTGACAAATATTACAATAGCATTGGATTGTATATTGCAAACAGGTGAGCCACATGAAAATTGATTATGATGCTATTGGTTTGCGCATCAAAATTGCCCGAATAAAAGCGAAAATCACTCAGGAGACATTAGCTGTACAGGCTGGCTTATCCCCTGCGCATATCAGTAATATTGAGACAGGTAACACCAAATTAAGTCTGCCGACGATTATCAATATTGCCAATGCACTATCCGTATCGGTTGACGAGCTGCTTTGCGATAATGTAACATGTTCTAATCATGTTTTTAATAAAGAAGCCCAAGAAATACTGGCCGATTGCTCACCCTACGACATTCGCATTTTATTAGATGTATTGAAAAGCACCAAGGAAGCGTTGAGGAAAGATGAACGCTTCAGGTTAAATTCAAAAACAGTGGTATCCGAGACATGAATGTTGGGATACCGCTGTTTATTTATATTTTTCAGAAAAAGGACTGCTCTTTATATGCCTGAAAAGGAAAACCGGTCTGGACGTATCGTTGCGTCCAGGCCGATTTTTTGTGTTCTCATGGAATAAGTTTGTTTACGGATGCCTGGTATTCCAGCAGATCGGGGATCGTACAATCCAGAACATAGCAACACTTTGCAAGAAAATCAAGGTCAGCCAGTGCTATATCCTGCCCTTCTGCAATACTGGTCGATCACACTGTATTTGACGCCAGTCAAGGTGCGCAAACCGTTACGGGTAATGCCATGGCTTTTCATCACATCAGCCAATTTTACCCTGACATAACCGTATTCGACTCTCTGATAGCTGATAATACTTTTCAAATCCATAGCGCCCCTACTGGTCTATAATTGTATCAGCGCTTCCCTTTATTGACATTTTCCCGCTTTAGGGCCATCCCTATATTGGGTAAATTGTATGAAGCGAAGGTGCGGGAAATGTCGAATTATGCTGAACACTGGTTCCGGTTTCAAAGCTGGCAATGCGAAGATCTTAAGGCAAAATGGCGTAAGCGTAAAACACAAAGACGGGTAGAAAGATATGAGAAAATAGCGGTGGTAATGTGGCGGAACGTTCCACCACTATTAATGTTAGGCGGTGTAAGCAGATGACGAGCAACAAGTTGAAGCATCAAGCGAAAGTGCTGGAATGGGGACTGGCAATACAGGAGTGTCGTAACAGCGGTCTGCCTGTGAGGGAGTGGTGCCGGCAACACGGAGTCGCCGCAACAACATAATCAAGTATGACATAAACAACAATTTTTCATTGCGTAAGCCCCTTAAAGAAGGACTCTCGTGTAGATATCACACGGGAGTCCTTTTCATAGGCTGTTCGTGTATCATATATTGACTTCTTCTGCTTTCAGCTGGCTTATTTTACGCTTACCTTCGATTCACTTGCTGGTACAGTGCTTAAATTTTGTCAAAATACCCAATAGGTCAGTTGTTTTATTGGATAAAACTATTATTTACAAACATAAGTAAATTTATTATACTATTTGCATAACAAAAAAAAAGTTTTAAAAACTTATTTTTTGTTAGGCCCATGTGGCTTTGTCGGATATAATACATCTGAACAGTAATGGAAAGGAAGTGCAATATGGAAACTGAGAAAAAGAGATTGGAATTCTACGGTGGGGTTTGGATATCATTTTTACCTATTATAATTTTTATCTTAGTCACCGCGGGATTTACCATCAAAGGTGCCCCTGCAGTGCAAGGGCTTTGGTTAGCCGCATTTACAGGCATTTTTATTACATTCTTTTTTGCAAAAGATCGTAGCGGTTACTGCGAGGCAATTCTAAGGGGATTTGGCGACAAAGGAGCGACCATTCCATTTGCGTGTTTCATTTTTGCGGGATTATTTGCGGCGATTCTGCGGGAGTCCGGCCTTGTGGGAGGTATCATCTGGGCTGCTTATGAACTGGGCGCCACAGGTACAATATTCATCATTGTAGCATTTTTGGCCGCCTGTTTGTTTGCCACGGCAGCTGGAACCGGATTTGGTGCAATTGTAGCCTGTATGTCGGTGCTATATCCAGCTGGAACGTTACTAGGCGCAAATCCAATGCTGCTGGCAGGAGCTATCATCGGTGGCGGTTGCTTCGGCGACAACTTGGCTCCGGTTTCAGACACGACAATCTGCTCAGCAGCTAGTATGGAAACCGATGTAGGTGGTGTTGTAAAATCCCGCCTACGCTATTCATTAGTTGCTGCGGCAATTACTATTGTCATCACTTTTGTTCTAGGAATGCTCATAGGGCAAAACAGTGCCGATATAGTACCTTTGGAATTGCTTCAAGAGCAGATGTATCCCAAAGGGCTCTTAATGCTGATTCCTGCATTACTGACTATTGTGTTAGCAATGAAAAAAGGTGACATCATATACGCTATGATTATCGGAAGTGTTGTAGGGCTGGTGTTTGTGTATTTATTTCAAATGCCCAGCGCATCTACGCTTGTTACTATTGAGGAAGGCTCAGTGGGTGGCTCTCTGGCGACTGGTGTCAGTGATATGCTCCCCAATGCACTGCTGGTGATTTTGATTATCGCTTGTGTGCAGGTGCTAAGGGAAGGTGGCGGCGATCAGGAACTGATGGAGCAAGTGGGCAAAGTAGTCAAGACCGTAGTGAACGCTGAACTTTCTGTAGCAGTCTTGTCTTTCTTCATGGGCGTTGTAACCGTAACCAATTCGGCAGCCATTTTCACAGTTGGCTCGTCTTTTGGAAAATCTATCGGCAGGAAGTTCCACATTCATCCCTACCGCATTGCCAATATCATGGACTGTATGGCTACAGGCGTAACGTATGCATTGCCTTATAACGTAACCATCACTGTGCCTATTGTAATGGCGATTCAAGCACAAGAAATCTTTGGTGAGCATGTGTCCACGCTGGATGGTCCCATGTTACCGCTATTTGTAATCTATCCCATGGTGCTAATTGTACTATATGTGATTGCTATTTTGACTGGATATGGACGGCGCTATGTGGGCGAGGATGGGACTCCTGTCAAGAAGCTGAATGGATGAACCGCTTTGTGTTGACAAGTAAAACCGATTTCTTCTAAAATAGAACTTATTAGAAATAAAAGAAGAATCGAAGTGTTTACTTATGAAAAAAATTGAAGACGAGATCCAGACCTTTAAAAAGTTAATGCAATTGTTCGCACGACAGTTTGGCTCCAATTGCGAAGTTGTCCTCCATGATCTTACACGAGACTATGAATCCACCATTGTGGATATCGTGAACGGGCATGTGTCTGGAAGGAAAGTGGGAGATAGCGGCACCAATTTAGGGTTGGAAGTTTTGCGTGGAACCAAAATCGATGGAGATCGTTTCAACTATATCTCTAACACCCAAGATGGTAAAATTTTGCGCTCTTCCAGCGTCTACTTTTATAACGATGCGGGCAAGGTCATTGGAGCTTTATGCGTGAATCAAGATATCACTGAAAGTTTGCGTCTGGAAAAATATATTTATGAGCAGAATGGCGGGTATTCCTTGATTCCAAACAGTCCGACGCAGGAAAATGATCAAGTAGAAGAGTTTATTACCAGCAATGTAGCAGAACTGTTGGATTGCATGTTAGGGCAGGCTCAAAAGCATGTAGGGGTCCCGCCCCAATCTATGACCAGAGAACACAAGCTGGCTTTTTTGAAGTATCTGGATGAAAAGGGGGCGTTCCTAATCAGCAAATCCAGCGAAAGAACCTGCAAATTTTTGAACATCTCCAAGTTTACATTTTATAATTATTTAGATACCGTGCGAAAAAATTCAGAAATGGCGAAATAAACTTAGGCACGAGGAGGTCTAGTTATGAGTGAAGTGGAAAAACGTTTGGAGTTGGCGGGACTGAACTTGCCCCCGGCTCCTCTTCCAGGCGGAATGTACACACCTGTGCGTCCTTTTGGTATGCGGTGCGCCTATTTGTCTGGTGTGGCATGCAATCTGCAGGGCGGTGAGACCTTTGAAGGGAAAGTGGGCGCCGAACTGACACTGGAACAGGCCGAGAAAGCGGCTGAACAGTGCGCGTTGAACGCGCTGGCGGTTCTGAAAGCGAACATTGGAGATTTGGACAGGATAGCCAGTGTAGTAAAACTGTTGGGATTTGTGGCCAGTGCTAATGATTTTTACGCCCAGCCACAGGTGATGAACGGTGCAAGTGAACTGTTGTGCTTGGCATTTGGCGATCAGATCGGAAAAGCAGCCCGTTCTGCCATTGGTGTGAATGTGTTGCCCGGAAACGTACCTGTGGAAATAGAATTGATTGTAGAACTGCGGGAT
>ENA-ORUW01001746-ORUW01001746.1-human-gut-metagenome-genome-assembly--contig:-NODE-1746-length-14174-cov-2.807139_pt1 | contig 14174 bp, 18 predicted proteins | sample MGYA00242088_ERZ509227 | MGnify/ENA primary metagenome ERZ509227 (study PRJEB26280, sample SAMEA2338816) | human gut metagenome | biome: human gut; feature: human-associated habitat; material: faeces... | reverse complement strand
GTATTATGCTGTTGTAGCTCAGTAGGTAGAGTGCATCCTTGGTAAGGATGAGGTCACCGGTTCAAATCCGGTCAGCAGCTCCAGTAGAGAAGCCCGTCGTTCGCGCTATGCGCCGGATGCCGGGCTTTTTTCGTACACCGTGCGCGGCGGCAGCCGAAAACACGCCAGCTCTTCCCGCAGACCTGCCGACCAGACGAACCCCATCTCAAAGGCCTGCTGCTCCAACAGGTCGGCATAGTCCATGCACGCATCCCACAGCCGTTCGCCGCTTTCCCCTGCCTCCGTCATGCTGTGCAGGCGGTCAAAACGGCTCAGGAGCGCCTCCTCGCGGGGCTTTTCGCCTTGCTCGCTCCACAAATAGAAAATCTCTGCAAGGATACTCATTTTCTCACTTCCTTTCTTTTGCATATTATATCATACTGCAATCAGTATTCAATTGTTATATTATACAAATTTTCATTTTTAAATTTATACTTTTCCTACTGATATCAGTATTATTTTAGCCAAAATCGCAAGAAAACAAGCGAGGTATGCTCATGGGAAAAACTTCAAGCACTGTTAAGGACCGGTACAACGCCAAAGCCTACGACCAGATCCAGTTCCGCGTCAAAAAAGGGCAGAAGCAGGTCATTCAGGCGCATGCGGAACGCCAGGGCGAAAGCATGGCCGCCTTTATTGCCCGCGCCATCCAGGAAACCATGGAGCGCGACCTGCAAAGCAAGGGGAACCCATGACCCTTGTCCTACACCAAATCTCCTGGGAGGAAATCCTGTGAAGCTCCGCAATTCTCTTCTGTTATTCCTTACTGCTACCATCTGGGGCTTTGCGTTCGTTGCGCAACGCGTCGGTATGGATTATGTTGGCCCACTTACATTCCTGTTCGCGCGCAGCCTGATCGGCGGTATCGTGCTGTTGCCAGCGGTCGCCGTGCTGCACCGCTCGGGGCCGGGGCACGCGGGCGAAACGCCTGCCGACCGGTGCAGGGCGCGCAAAACACTGCTGCTCGGCGGTATCTGCTGCGGCACTGTACTTTGTGTGTCTGACCTTGCGCAGCAAGTTGGGTTACTCTATACGACCGTTGGTAAATCCGGCTTCCTTACAGCATGCTATATTCTGATCGTCCCGTTGATTAATCTGCTGTTCTTCCATCGAAGATGCAGGCGGTTAGTTTGGGGCGGGATAGCGCTTGCTATTGTGGGAATGTACTTCCTGTGCATGACCGATGGCTTGACCATCAATTTTGGGGATGCAATCAGCCTTGTCAGCGCGCTCTTGTTTTCCGTTCATATTCTGGTAATCGACTATTTCTCCCCGCGCACGGATGGGGTCAAAATGTCATGTGTCCAGTTTTTTGTATGCGCGGCGATCGCTGCCGTTGGCATGCTGCTGTTTGAACAGCCCAGCCTGGACGCGCTCCTTGCTGCGTGGAAGCCCGTACTGTACGCGGGCGCGCTGTCCTCCGGCGTGGGCTATACGCTGCAGATCGTCGGACAGAAAGGGATGAACCCCACTGTTGCTTCGCTTATCATGAGCCTGGAATCCGTGATTTCGGTCATTGCCGGCTGGCTGATTCTGGGCCAGTCGCTATCCGGCCGCGAGATATTCGGCTGTGTGCTAATGTTCGCCGCCATCGTGCTGGCACAGCTCCCCAACGCGCCAAAGGAAAACGCCGTCAATTAGATGCTCCCTCATAAGGGTATCTACAATTGCATGGAATCCCTCTGCGGATATCGGTTCACGATGCCCGCAGGGGTGTTTCTATTTCTGTGCCTTTTATAGGTTTTCAGCTTGATCTCGAATAGCAGGGTTGCCAACCATGCCAATATCGGTGTAGTGAATTACTTCGGTTTGGCGTGCATGTATAGAATACTTTACGTCTTTTTCATGCACCACGATTTTCTGGATGAACAGACGCAGCAGCTCCGGCGTCAATTTCTGAATGTCGGTGTAACGCTTGTCCTTGGTGATGATGATTCCGATTTTATCATTTTCCATGTCCGGCATCACGCGCTGGAAATCCGTGCGATTGAAGTTGGCATCGGAATATCCGTCATCTACATAGAATTGCGGGTTTGGGAACAAACCAAGGATGGGGGGGAGTTTTAAGACCAAGAACAGTTCGGCCAGAAATTGAAATTTGATCTATACGGAAGTTTTTTCCGAAGCTACAATGAAGGGAGAATCGGTCTGACGACGCGATGCTTGCGCTATTCATGCTCATGGCCGCAAACTGTCAACCGTCGCTTTCGTTGCAGCGTTCGATTTTGCAGATCGAGGTAGCGGCGTGGCCGCATGCTCGAATAGCAACGCAAGCTGAATAGAGAACAAATTAGGATTGGTATTGATTTCATGTATTGCTGGAGGGAGCTATATGATGAATCAAACGATCACTACTGTTGGCATTGATGTGTCTAAGGGAAAACGTGCGGTCGCTGTCCGCAGGGCTGATAGGAAAATTGTCCTCCCTCCGGTTCAGATCGACCATACTGCCGATGGAGTCTCTCGACTAGTGGAACAGTTACGAGAAATCGGCGGCGATATGCGAATCGTCATGGAGCGTACCAGAATGTATTGGCGACCTATAGCGCACATGCTTAGAGCAGCTGGGTACTTTGTCAGTGTTGTCAACGCGATCCGCATCCATAACTTCAGTAACAATTCCCTCCAAAAGATGAAAACCGATAAAACTGACACCCTTAAGATCGCAAATTATGGTCTTGCATTTTGGACAGATCTACGCAATTTCTCTGATGAAGATGAAACCATACAAATGTTGAAAATGCAATGCCTCCTGTATGAACGAACACAGGAAACCAGTGTTGAACTGCAGAACGGACTGATCTCACTGCTAGGTCAGACGTTTCCTCCCCAGCGCTCCGTTACATAGCGTGATTAAGCCCCCCAGACTGTCAGCACAAGCAGCACCACTGCCGAAACGCTCAGCAACAGGCCGATCAGTCGGGTGATCATCGTCACCCGACTGATGCTCATGCTGTGGAATGTTTCAAACGAACTGATCGGATAGGGGAAAGCCAGAAACGCCAGGCCGGCGACCAACTGGCCGATATACGCGCCGACCATGTGCAGCGGCCCGTCACCGCCAAAGAATGCGCTGATCATAAAGCCCAAACCGCCTGCGAATACCAGCAGGTACAGCGCGGTTTTGAACCGTCGGTCGAGCTGTACATAGCGCTCAGTACGCGCACGGCATTCTTCACAGCATACGCCGAACGACCTGGTATGCACTTTGGCCATCAGTTTGTTTTCCGGCAGGGCTTTACCGCAGTAAACACATTTTTCCATGTGATTTTCCTCCTGAACATGCGCGGCAAAGCCGCACGGCTTTACTTTTTCCGATAGTTCTGGAACGAGTTGAGCACAACGCCTATCTGCTCGTCAGTCAGCAGGTTGGGCTGCTGTCCCGCCGCACGCACGCGGTAATACAGCTCCGCGCAGAATTCAATCTGCTCGGCCACATCCAATGTGTAGCCGATGTTGCTGCCGCAGCACAGCAGGCCGTGGTTGCCGAGGATGCATGCGTAATTGTCGCCCATGGTTTCACAGGCGCACTGCGCCAGCTCATAGGTGCCGAACTGAACATAGGGCGTACACGGCACTTCGCGGCCGGAATAGGCAACCAGGTAGTGCAACGGTGGGATGGACCAACCCATGCAGGACAGCGCGGTGGCAAAGGTCGAATGGGTATGCACCACAGCATGGATGCCCGGACGCTTCTGATAGAAAATGCGGTGCATGTCCACTTCACTCGAGGGCTTGCGGTCGCCGTCTACCTTTTCGCCTTCCGGCGTCAGCACAACCACGTCCTCCGGCGCGGTTTTGAAATAATCCATACCGCTCGGGCTGATGGCAAACAGATTCTCCTTTTCATTATACACGCTCAGGTTGCCGAAAGTACCCACAGTCAATCCTCGCTCGATCATTTGTTTGCCGTATTCTACAACCAGTTCTCTTTCTTCCTTCAGCAGCATAGCATATTCTTCCTTTCATTAGTCCAGAGTGATCGAAGCGGCATTGACCACACGATCGTTGACGCCGCTTTGCAAAAAGCGGTCCGCTTCACGCATCAGCAGAAACGGCGCGCGCGGGATCGCGTCCACCGTCGTTCCCGCGATGTGCGGGGTCAGCAGCACATTGTCCATTTGTAGCAGCGGGGAGTCCGCGTCGAGCGGTTCGCTGTCGTATACGTCCAGTGCCGCACCTGCCATGTAGCCCTGCTGCAGCGCCTCAACCAGCGCGGGCTGATCGACCAGGCCGCCGCGCGCGGTGTTAATGAAGTACGCTGTCTTTTTCATGCGGGAGAAATACTGCATGCCAATCATATGCTCGTTTTCAGGTGTCAGGCGCAGATGCAGCGAAACAATATCGCCCTGCTCGAACAGCGCTTCGAGCGAATCAACCAGCTTGACCGCGCCCAGCCCCACCTGCGTGAGCTTTTCCGGGTTGGTATAAGCATCATAGGCGATGACCGGTACGCCGAGCGCGAGCAGACGGCGCGCTAGCGCCGCGCCCACGTTGCCGATACCGGCCAGCGCGACCGTGTGGCCGGACAGGGTCATAAGGAAATCCGAGTTATAGTAGTTTTTGCACCATTCCCCGCCGCGCATTTTCAGGTGGGATAGTGCGATGTCGCGCGTCAGGCACAGAATCATGCCCAGCGCGAAGTCTGCCACCGGTTCGGCGTTGCGGATGACATTGAGCACCGGGATATTGCGCGCGCTGGCGGCTGCCAAATCGATGTGCTCCAGACCGCCGCGGCAGGTCAGGATCAGCTTAAGGCTTTTGGCCTTTTCCAACAGCGCGGCTGGCACCGGGTTGAAATGCACCAGAAGGACGTCTGCATCCGCGATTGCTTCGTCCAGTCCATCGGCGTAAGGGACGGCCTCTGGGCCGCCGCGCTCAAGCCTGAGTTGCCGGGCGGTGAATTCCTGCTTGTCGGTCGACCCCCAACGCAGCTTCCGGATTTCGCCGCAGCAAAGCGCGCTCGCGCGGACGGCCTGCTCCATGGTTTCGGGCGAAACGAACGCGTCGCCCACAACAACGACCTTTTGCGGCCGCAAGGTGAAATCTTTCATTTGGTCTCCTTTTCCTAAATACGATAGCCGCCGCTGCAAAATGCAGCAGCGGCCGATTAGTTGATTATTGCGTTGCAAACCTTATACCAAAAGCAATGGACTTAATAAGCCGAATACTCTGCGGCAGAGCGCTCCAGATACTCGACAAAACGGGCTTTATTCTTGCGGAACAGGAAGTACATCACGAAGTATACAATTACAACCGCGCCGATGATGATCGGGTTCTTGCTCAGGAAGCAATAGAACAGGCCGGCAATCAGCGGATGGCAAAGGATACCGAAGCTGGTGATGTACACGCCTGCCTGCGGCAGCTGGAAGCCGGCTTCTACAGCTACCTGAGTGAAAGTCGGCGCCAGCTGAGAGGCGATGATCAGGCCCAGCGAGAACCAGATCGCACCGCTGACCACACTCTTGGCAATGTTGCCGTTGGATACGCAGATGAAAATTTCAACCATGTACGGCAGCGCGCACAGGTCGGCCATCGGCAGAATGATGTTGCCCGGCAGCACGAACGAGAGCAACAGCATGATTGGGATCAAGATGATGCCGGTAACCAACGTGTTCGGTTCGCCGTAACCGCAGGCGTCGTTAACGGACAGGTACCACTCGCGGCCCTTGCCGGCCTCGACAGCCTTGGCCTTATAGGCGTCGGACATCGTGGTGAATGCGTTAGCAAAGATACCTGCAACCTTGGGGAATACCGCCATGATCGCCGCAGTCGAAACCGCAGCCGAGCTGACCGTGCCCCAAGCTGCCAGTGCGCCTTCGCCGAACAGCATGTTGTAGTTACCGATCACGCCAATGATGGCGCCGACAATCAGGCCGATGAACATCGGCTCGCCCAGCAGGCCTAGCTTTTTCTGCAGGGTTTCAGCGTTAAGCTTGATCTTGTTGAAGCCGATCTTACCCAGCAGCCAGTTCATGATAACCGCAAACGGCAGGCTTTCCAGATGGTGCGGCGCCGTCATACAGCAGTTGTCATATTCATAATAGGTGGACCAGCGCTTGGCACAGGCTTCAGAGAACAGCAGGATATAGAGCAGCTGCATAATCATGCAGGCCATCGCAAGCATCATGTTCTCCGTCAGGGCATAAATCAGCGAGCCCCAAACCATGAACGAATAGTTGTTCCAAAGGTCGGATGCCATGAAAACGTCCGTCCACTTCGCCAAGAAAAGGACGATCTGCAGTACGATGGCTACACCGATAAACAGAACGCCGACTTTGGTGGAATACGCGATGACCGAAACCGATTGCCAGCCGGTATCCAGGCCGGGCAGGTTAACGCCGGCGTTGGTGACCATTTGATTGACAACCGGCGCGATAATCGCCGAATAGCTGTTAACTACAAAGTTGAAGCCGGTCAGACCGACTGCACACAGCAGCGCGGACTGAAAGGCTTTTTTTGCAGGCGCGCCCATGCACATACCAATGATGAACAGGATGATGGGCACGAACACCGTTGCGCCAAAGGTTGAGAACACATTGCTCAACGTCTGCAGAAATTCTGTCATTTACTTTTCCCCCTTTTTTGTCTGAACGGGACAATCGGAATTGCGGCGGCATAAGGTCTGTATCGGTTTGCTGGATGCAGGCCGGAAATCAGCCCTTGGCTTCCAGAATAGCCAGGCAGTCTTCGACCACCTTGTCTTCTGCCATGCCGGTCAGCATGCCGACAGCCTTCACCTTCGGGATGCCGAAGTCCTGACGGACCGGGCTGACGCAGGCGATCAGGTCAAACTGCTTGCCCGAGATTTCAGAAGCAATGCTGTTGGGGCTGGCTTCGGTCATGGAAGCGTCCCAGCCTTTTTCAGCCAGCTTTTCCTTGAGCTTGCCGGCTACCATTGCCGAGCTAACCGTGCCGGAACCGCACACGCAGAGAATCGTACAGCTTTTCATGATTACATTCCTCCTGTTGTAAACGGAAAATGAGATGGATGGGTTTTAACCGATATATTTCTGCGCGGCTGCAAACAGCTCGTCGTCTGTTTTTGCCGCGCGGAATTCCGCGACTACTTCCGGCTGCTGGAAGACGCCGAGCACTTTCTGCAGCAGCTCAACCTGCTCATCGGGGTCCTGAATGGCCATCATAAACAGCATTTCCGCCTCAACGAGCGTATCAGGATCGCCCATATGGGCGAAGGTGACCGGATGCGCCAGTTGCGCGATGCAGACACCGGGGCGATATACGTGCTGCGGGTCGGTATGCGGCATGGCCACGCCTATTTCCGCCAGCTGCAAGCCGGTGGGATAGGTTACCTCGCGCGCTAACACCGCATCGATATAGGTATCCTTGACAAAGCCTGCGTCAAAAAAGCGCTGACCGACCTGCCGGATCGCGTCCTCGGCATTCTTGGCCTCCACATTGCGCAGGATCAATTCACGAAAGGTTGCCTGTTCCATAGCGCTTGCCTCCCTTGATCATTCGTTCAGTCCGTCGAGAAAAGCGACGATCTTGTTGCCGACTTCCTGTTCGTTTTCGCCCTTTACTTCAATGGTGATGGGCGTGCCTTTTTTCAGTCCAGCGCTCAAAATACCGATAATATTTTTGGGGTTGATCGACCCTTTCTCGGTAATAAGGCGGATTTCTTCCGGAAATCCCTTGCAGAGCGCGGTAAGCTGCGCCGCGGGACGGGCGTGCAGGCCAGTCTGGTTCTTGATTGTAAATTCTTGGCTAAACATGATGCTTTTCCCTCCGATTACTGTCGAATTATATCCGTTTTGCTTGATTATTGTATTTTACTCTGTCTATGCTGTCAACGCAGAATAATTTGACATTTGCGTCAAAATCGCTTATACTATGTTCAAATGGTGAACAAAGTTTCACGTCATTGTTGGTGAGAGGAGCCTTTTTGTGAGCAATCGTGTTGATTTACTGGTGCATATTTCCGAACTTTATTATCAGCAGGAACTGAGCCAGCAGGAGATCAGTCAGATCATGGGAATTTCCCGCCCAACGGTTTCACGCCTGTTGGATGAAGCCAAGGAAACCGGCGTTGTCGAGGTGATTATCCACAGCCCGATCGTCAAGCATCCTAAGCTGTCCTATGCGCTGCGCACGGAGTTCGGTCTGCGTGACGCGATTGTGGTTTCCGGCAACTATGAGTTCGACAAGGCGCTTGCCCGTTGCGCAAAGTGCGCCGCCCATTTTCTCAACACGGTTTTGGAGAACAATATGTCGATCGGCATCTCGTGGGGCCGGGCGCTGGAAGCGCTGTGCAATGCGGTCGAGCCGAGCGAATATTATAATGTTAACGTGGTGCAGATGGTCGGCTGTCTGGGTACCGGTAATCCCCGTGTAGACGGGCTGGAGTTGGCGCTGCGCCTGTCGAAAAAGGTAGGCGGCACATATTCCAACATCTATGCGCCGGTTTATGTGGACAGCGAACTGGTTTATTCCTATCTGGTTGCTGAACCGCAGATCGAAACAACACTGAAAAAGGCGCTCTCGGTTGATATTGTAATCACCGGCATCGGCTCGCTGGACGATCCGAATGCTTCACTGTATCAATCCGGCTGCTATAGCCCGGAGGATCGCGAGGAGCTGATGCGCCGTGGCGCGGTATCCAGCCTGCTTGGCCGTATGTTTGATATCAACGGCAAGGAAGTGCAGCTGGATGGCCGCTTTGTGATTTCCGCCCCGCTGGAAGCGATGTATTATCCGACGTGGTCGATCGGCATCAATGCCGGTGCAGCCAAGGCAGAATGCACGCTGGCAGCGCTGCACGGAAAATATCTCAATACCCTGATCGTGGACGAACCACTTGCCCTCCGCATACTGGAACTGGAGGGCAAGCCGTTCGAAACATGAGGGGTGAAAAAATGCGAAGGCAGGGATGCAGGCATCCCTGCTTTTTTATGCTTATTTCAGCGAGCCGTCCAGCACGATAACGCCCTTGGCGCCTTCGCCGCGGATCATCTTGTCGAAGCCGTCGCGCCAGTTTTCCAGCGGATCGATCGAGGTGACGATCTTCTCCGGTACGACCGTACCGGCTGCGAGCAGTTCGAGCGACTTGACCCAGGAAGAGGGCTTCTGGCTGCGCGAACCGACGTAGGCAATTTCCTTGTGCAGGATCAGGTCGGTCCAGATGCTTTCGTGTGCTTCCGGGAACACGCCCATCTGTACGACCGTGCCCTTGCGGCGGACGATCTCAAGCGCCTTATTGGCCGCAGGTACAGCGCCCGAGCATTCGAAGCACTTGTCTGCGCCGACGCCGTTCGTCATTTCCATGACGATTGCTTTCAGATCCTCGGTCATCTGGTCGACACAGCGGTCCGCACCTGCGCTTTTTGCGATTTCGAAGCGCTCGGCATCGTGTGTCAGGCCGGCGACGATAACGGTTGCGCCCTGGCTCTTGGCGACTTGCATGACCATTTGGCCAATCGCACCCGCGCCAAATACAACGCAGACGTCGTTGGGCTGTACGTTGCCCTTTTCGATCGTCGCATGTACGCCGCAGGCAAGCGGTTCGGTCAGCGAAGCGGAAAGCAGGCTGACATTATCCGGCAGCACATGGACGCTTTCTTCACGGCTGACCAGATATTCCGCCATGGAACCATTGATCTGTGTACCGATGCCCTGCCGGTTGCCGCAAAGATTGTAGTCCTTGCTTGCGCACATCGGGCAGGTGCCGCAGGTTTTATAAGTGGTTTCGCTCGTCACGCGGTCGCCGACCTTGATGTTTTTGACATCGGGGCCGACTGCGGTGACAATACCGGAAAACTCATGCCCTAAAACCACTGGCGGTTTGGTGCTTGCATAAGTGCCTTTAAAGGCATGTAAATCGGTTCCGCAGATGCCGGAATACGCCAGCTTGATTTTGACCAGATCTCCCATCGCCTCCGGTTCCGGGATATCCATATATTGCATATGGTCGTATCCCGCTTCGGTTTTGACAACAGCTTTCATCATCGCATCCCCTCTTGCTTGAAAATATGTTCATATATAGAAATAATGTTCTTTCTTCGTTTGACAAATTATCATATCCAGTTGCATTTATTATAGCGTGATTGGCTGTATTGTCAAGCAAAAACCAGAAAAATATTGTTTAATTTGATCATTTCAACAAAAACCAAATGGGGTTTTTAGTCAATATATCCATTTTAATGCAGTTGACATTTGTTCATATTTATGAAATAATAAAAGCACGATAAACGGTGTATCGCTGCACCCAGCAGCAGTGGGTTGCATAATCCGACATTTGTTTTCACGCGCTTATCAGAAAGGAGTCAATATTATGGCGGAAAAAAAATATTCTACCGAAGAAGTCCAGAAAGTAGCCAACCAGATCCGCAAGCAGATTTTGGGCGTAGCCCTGCAGACCGGCGGCTGCTATCTGGCGCAGGCATGCTCCTCGGCAGAAATCATTGCTTCCCTTTATACTAAGGTGATGAACCTCGGTCCGTCCGTCGGTAACTGGGAGCCAATCCCGTTCCCCGGCGTTCCCGGCCCTGATAACATGGACTATCAGCGCGGTTCTGCGTATAACGGCGCCCCTGCGCCAGACAAGGATCGCTTCTTTGTTTCCTGCTGCCATTACGCATCGGTTATTTACAGTGCGCTGGCGGCGACCGGCCGTATCAGCCCGAACTGCATGGAGAAGTTCAATGTCGACGGCTGGAATATGGAAATGATCGGCGCAGAGCATTCTCCCGGTTTTGAAAACACCGCAGGCTCGCTCGGCCAGACAATTTCGATTGCAGGCGGCACTGCCCATGCCCGCAAGCGCCGCGGCGACACCGGCAAGTGCTATGTGCTGCTGGGTGATGGCGAGCTGCAGGAAGGCCAGACTTGGGAGTGTATCCAAGCGGCTGGTCACTATAAACTGGACAACTTTATCGTTGTTGTCGATGCCAACGACCAGCAGGTTGAAGGCAAGATCGCGGATCAGATGACCGAGGAACCGATCGTTGCTCGTTTCGAGTCCTTTGGCGCGACCTGCGTGGAATGCAACGGCCACGATATTGAAGCGTTCTGCAAGGCGTTTGAACCCCCGCATGAGGGCCGTCCGCTCGTTGTTATTGCACGCACCAGCGGCGCAACCGGCATTAAGCCGCTCGAGAAGCCCCGTTCGATGCATTTTATCCGCATCGGCAAGGACGAGCGCGATGAATTCCAGAAGATCTACGACGCGATGTAAGAGAGGGGTTCAACCATGAAAATTGAAGTCAATACCCACGAAAAAAATATGATCCGCTTTGCCGCGGAGCATTCGGAGGTCGTGGTTATGTCCGCCGACCTCGGTTCGTCCTGCGAGGTCAAGAAGTTCCGCCAGGTTTATCCGGACCGTTATCTGACCATGGGCATCGCCGAGCAGAATATGTGTTCCTGGGCGGCTGGTATGGCGCGAGAGGGCTACCGCCCCTTCCTGCACACCTTTGCCGTATTCCTTTACCGCCGCATTCTGGACCAGCTTGAGATGAGCGTGGCCTATCCGAACCTGCCGGTCGTATTTGTCGGCTTCGTTCCCGGCATCACCACTCCGGGCGGCGTTACCCACCAGTCGATCAATGACGTCGGTGTGCTGCGCACCGTGCCGAACATGACCATTTTCGATATCGGCGACGCAACCGAAATCGAAGGCGTGCTCGATCTGGCATATGAGTGCAACGGCCCTGTTTACATCCGCATGCTCCGCAAGGAAGTGCCGCGTCTGTTCCCTGCCAACGAGCCGATGCAGTTCAACCGTGCCCGCGTGCTGTCCGAAGGCGACGATATCGTGCTGCTGTCCTCGTCGATCTGCACCGAGGAAGCCATGCGCGCCACGGCAGCGCTCAAGGAAAAGGGCGTTTCTGTGCAGCATATGCATGTTTCTACCCTCAAGCCGTTCACCGACCCGACCATCGTCGAGGCGATCAACAAGAGCAAGTACGGCGTTATCACGATCGAAAACCATCTGGACATCGGCGGTCTCGGCACGGCAGTTGCGGACATAATCGCAGAAAACGGCCTGGGTAAACGTCTGGTCAAGATCGGCCTGCCGGGCTATCCGCACGGCGCGTCCAAGATGTACCTAATGAAAAAGTACGGTATCGATGCAATGCATCTGGTCGAAGCCGTCGAGGAGCTGACTGGAAAGAAACTCGGTATTCAGGAAGACGACCTTGAGAAGGTTCGTTTCGTCGATTTCCTGGAGGTATAACGTGCCCTATCGTGCCTGCGTGTGGGATATGGACGGCACACTGCTCAACACCCTGCCGACCATTCTGTATTACTGTAACCAGTCGCTGGCGCATTTCGGGCTGCACAGCATTGCGATGGAGGACTGCCGCGATCTGTGCAGGCTGCCGATCTCGCATTTTTATCATCGTCTGCTCAGATTGGGCGGCTGCCCGGAGCAGGATGTGGAACGGCTACAGCCCGCGATCCGCGATTATGACTGCGCCAGTTACCTGAAGGATTTTTCCCATCTGACCGAACCGTATGAAGGCATACGCGAAACCCTTGAAGCGCTGCGGGATATGGGGATCAAAAACGCCGTGCTGACCAATAAGCCGGATGCACTGGCCCACTCATTGACCAGGCAGTTCTTCGGCGGACTGATGGAAGCTTGCATCGGTCAGACACCGCAAACCATTTCTAAACCTGACCCGCGGTCGATGGACCGGGTGCTGGATACGTTGCATGTGCAGTGCAGTGAGATCCTGTATGTCGGCGATACGGATATAGACATGCAAACAGCGCACAACTCTGGCGCAGCCGCAGCCGCGGCCTGCTGGGGGTATCAGTCCATCGAGCAGCTCATGCCCTATTCGCCCGAGCATGTGATACATGCCCCGGGCGATCTGATCGAAATATTTAGGAGGTAACCGCTATGTTTTCCGAAATGAAAAAAGAAATCATTGATGCCGGCATCATGCTTGACCGCTATGAGTTGGTTTCACTGACCTGCGGCAACCTGAGTGTGCGAATGCCGTCAGGTGAGATCCTTGTCACTCCATCCGGTATGATGTACGAAAAAATGGTTGAGGACGACATGATCGTCATGGATCTCGACGGCAACATCATAGAAGGTACACGCAAGCCGTCATCAGACACACCTGCTATTCTACATATCTTCCGCGAACGCCCGGATATCAACGCTGTTATCCACACTCACCAGCCCTATGCAACTGCGGTTTCTCTTATCCCCGGCCTAACCGAGTTCCGTGTATGCATCACCGCGTTGGCAAACGCTGCGGGCGGTAACGTGCCTATCACCCCGTATTCGGCCGCCGGCTCGATCGATATGGGCATTGACACCGTTAAGTATGTCGGCGACGGTCATGCTGTTATCCTGTCCCAGCATGGCGTTATGACCGTCGGCAAGGATCTTAACCAAGCACTATATGCTGCGGTTTATCTGGAAGAAGCCGCCAAATGCTATCTGGCAGCGCGCGCAGCCTGTGTCAACGGCGAAACCAAGTTAATGAGCGATGCCCAGATTCAGCAGATGGTCGATGTGTTCAAATACTACGGTCAGGGAACAGCCACAATCCCGCAGGAGATGGTTCAGCGTTTGGGCTAAGCAACCGGAAAAAGCCGCCTGCGCGAGCGCTTTCCCCAAGCACACACTGCATGACGTTTATGATGTAACATCTAAAACCCCTTGATTGCATGATCAAGGGGTTTTAGAATAACCTCATTAGGAGAAATGCCCATTTTACACCATCGACTTATACGCATGAAAAGAATAGGCTTGCATCGGATGATTCCCGCAGCAGTCGAGATTGGATCTGCTTTTCAGTCTTATACTCTAAACGGTTTCAGTGTTGTCCCTATGGGACCGCACCTTTGACGGCGTTTTTTGTGCATCTTTTTTTCTTTCCCGCTATTGACAAATCACCGTTCTCGGACTAATATGAATACATGAACATATGAGCAATCATTCATATATAATTCAGGAGGCGAGATTATGGCGAGCGAAAGAACGCGCACTGCCTTACAAGTGCCGGACGAACATACAGCCGAACAGAGTCATCATCCGGAAACGTGCGGCTGCGGCCGCGATCATCAACACGAGCATCACCATCATCACGACGACGGTTGCGCCTGCGGCCACGAGCACGAGCATCACCACCATCACGACGACAGCTGCGCCT
>ENA-ORUW01001729-ORUW01001729.1-human-gut-metagenome-genome-assembly--contig:-NODE-1729-length-14306-cov-3.368255_pt1 | contig 14306 bp, 16 predicted proteins | sample MGYA00242088_ERZ509227 | MGnify/ENA primary metagenome ERZ509227 (study PRJEB26280, sample SAMEA2338816) | human gut metagenome | biome: human gut; feature: human-associated habitat; material: faeces... | reverse complement strand
CGGCAGCAGTGGCACAGCCGGTGCAGCAATCCGTGCAGCCGGTGCAGCCCGCTGCACCCCAGCAGCTTCCGGTAAAAACGACCGCCGAGAGCCCGCAGAGTATTCTAAACAATACGGATAAGATGGCACAGTTCACAGAACTGATGACCGAGATAGTGGGAAAAGCGCTTGCCGCCAACAATGAAGAACTGGGGCAGAGCATCAGCGAGGAGGTAGGAAAACAGGTGATCAAGGAGATGAATTACCTCATGCGGGAACGGGAAGAGGCAGAGGAGGACCGCTTCCGCAGGCTGGATGCTGCGATTCGTGGAAACATCCGCAAAAAGGACGAACAGAAAGAAAAGAAACTCTGGAAAAAGAAAAAGCCGTCACAAGCGTGACGGCTTTTGGCTATGTACGAAAGATTAACCCTCGCTGATAGCTCCTGTAGGACAAACTCCTGCACATGTTCCGCAGCTAACGCAGGAACCTGCATCGATTACGAACTGGCTGTCTCCCTGAGAAATAGCTCCTACTGGACATTCCGGCTCGCATGTTCCACAGCTTACACAAGAATCAGAAATAACGTATGCCATTTTAAATTCCCTCCTTAATTTGTAATCAAAACCCGGCTACCCTTATAGATAACCTTTAAGACATTCTAATACAAAAATACACGGCTTTCAAGTCAAAAAAGCCGTGTACTTAAATTAGCACATAATGCTGTTACGAAATATATTCCATGCTGGAGCTTCTGCTAGAATGTTGAAAAATGATACAGTGTCTTGGAACGGAACGGCTCATCCGGTGTCAGCACGATGCTCGGGAAATTGTCATGGTTGATCGCGTCCGGAAAATGCTGTGTCTCGAGACACACGCTCGTATGGCAGGCATATTGCGTACCGTTCTTGCCGGTGACCTCGATCGGCTGGTTTGCCACATACAGCTGCATACCCGGCTGATCGGTAAAGCATGTCATGCGGATACCGCTCTCCTTTGACTGGAGAACCGCTGCCTCACGGAATCCGGTGCCATTGATGACGAAATTGTGATCGTAGGTGCCGAACTTGTGATACTGCTCGTAGTCGGAATCCATCAGTTTTCCGATGGTGTGCATGGAGCGGAAATCAAACGGCGTTCCCTCTACCGGAAGGAATCTGCCGGTCGGTGCCTGTGAGTCATCGAGCTCTGTGATCTGATCGGCGTCAATGAAAAGCTCGTGGGATAAAACCTCACTGGAGCCTTCACCGTTCAGATTGAAATAGCCGTGGCTGGTAACGTTTAACAGCGTATCCGCATCCGTGGAAGCTTCGTAGAGAAGGGACAGCTCATTGTCCTCCGACCAGCCGTAGGTTACGGAAAGTGTGAGATTGCCCGGATAACCTTCCTCGCCGTCGTAGGAATTCATGGTTAAAATGAGTTTGTCATCCTTGATCTTTGCGTCCCAGGGCTTGGAAGCGTAGCCGATCAGTCCGCCGTGCAGATGGTTGGAGCCGTTGTTGATGGCAAGCTGGTATTCCTTGCCATCCAGACAGAAATGACCGTCCTTGATACGATTGGCAACACGGCCGACAACTGCGCCGAGGCTGGCGTTGTCGCGCGCGTAATCTTCCATGGAATCGAAACCGAGGCAGACGTCCGTCATTTTTCCGTCGCGGTCCGGAACCACGATCTTTACGAGACGGCAGCCGAAATTGATGACTTCCACATAAGCGCCGTTTGCGTTCTCCATATGGTATATATAAATATTTTCTCCTGTGTTTAATGTGCCAAAATCTGACTTTGTAATCTTCATAGGAAACTCCTTTCCATTTATATCAGGACAAACCTAACGCAGATAATTATGCCACATTTGCAAAAACATGGCAAGTGAATTGCCCTATTTTCGGAAGAATGCCCATAGCGGGCGAAATGTCAAACTTGCCTAAATTGTGAAATTATGCAATAATGTTCACGAAAGCGAAGCGGTCATGCACGCACTGTAAAGCAGGTCAGGAGACAGTGCATATGACGGCCGCAAAGGCACAACAGTTGAGAGGCGAATAATATGCAGACAAAGGTTGTTAAGATAGATTCTGCGAATATAGACGATGCAGCCATGAAAGAGGCGTGTGATCTGATCCGCGCGGGAGAGCTGGTGGCATTTCCGACGGAGACGGTATACGGACTGGGGGCGGATGCGCTGCACCCGGAGGCATCGAAAAAGATTTATGCGGCGAAGGGAAGACCTTCGGACAATCCGCTGATTGTACATATTTCAAAGTTTGAAGATCTGGTATCGATCGCGAGGGAGGTACCGCCGCAGGCGAAGAAGCTTGCGGACGCGTTCTGGCCGGGACCGCTTACCATGATCGTATGGAAAAATGACAGAGTTCCTTATGAGACCACGGGCGGGATGGATACCGTGGCAATCCGTATGCCGAAGCATCCGGTAGCGCTCCGGCTGATCGAGGGGAGCGGATGCCTGATTGCAGCGCCAAGCGCTAACACATCCGGCAAGCCGAGCCCTACCGAGGCATCCCATGTGGCGCTTGACATGGATGGCAGAATCCCGATGATTCTGGACGGAGGTCCGGTCGGCATCGGGATCGAGTCGACGATCGTTGATCTGAGTGAGGAGACACCGATGATTCTGCGCCCGGGATATATCACACAGGAGATGCTGCAGGAGGTTCTCGGCGAGGAAGTCCGCATGGATCCGGGAATTATTGCGTCGGATTCCACCAGAAAGCCGAAAGCGCCCGGCATGAAGTACAAGCATTATGCGCCCAAGGCGGATCTTGTGCTGGTGGAGGGCGAGACGGACAAGGTCGTTGCCAGAATCAATGAGCTGGTCAGAGAAAAGCAGCAGCTCGGACAGAAAGTCGGAGTGATCGCTACGGATGAGACGTTTTTACGCTATGAGGCGGATCACGTTGTCAGCATTGGCGCCAGGGAAGATGAGGATGCCATTGCCAGACACTTGTACAAGATCCTGCGTGAGTTTGATGACTGGAATGTGGATGCGATCTACTCGGAGAGTTTTGCCACACCGCGCATCGGTCAGGCAATTATGAACCGACTGCTGAAGGCGGCGGGGCATCAGGTGATTCCGGTATAGCTACATCAGGGAGAGGGCAGACATTTCTATGAGACAATATAATCGAATCATATTTGTTGCAGAAAGCGGCACCTGCAGAGCACCTATGGCTGCAGGAATTCTGCAGGAATGCAATTTAAAACATCCGGTGGAAATACTTGCCAGGGGACTGGTGGTTTTATTTCCGGAACCATTGAATCAGAAGGCGGAAACTGTTATGATAAGCAATGGTATCAATATGGATGGATTCATGTCCACCCAGTTGACGGAGGAGGATTTTTCGGAGGATGCGCTCGTTTTAGTCATGGAACACAGCCAGAGAGAGAAGATTCTGGAAAAGTACGGGCACGCCGATCCGGAGAATGTCTATGTTCTTACGGAACTGGTAGGAGACGAACTTGAGATCATCGATCCCTACGGGGGGACGCTTCAGGCATACGGACTCTGTTATGAGACGATGCGCAAGACGATCTTAAAGCTTGTGAACCTATTGAATGAAAGTGAAGATAACGGCACAGATTAGGCTCTGTGTATCAGAAAGGGAAGGTACAAAAAATGTCAAAAGTAGTAGTTATGGATCACCCGCTGATTCAGCACAAGATTGGAATTATCCGCAGGGAGGAGACCGGTTCTAAGGATTTCCGTACACTGGTCAGCGAGATTGCAATGCTGATGTGCTACGAGGCAACCAGAGACTTAAAGCTTACGGATGTGGAGATTAACACACCGATCTGCAAGACCACGGTCAAAGAATTAAAGGGCAAAAAGCTTGCCGTTGTCCCGATCTTACGTGCCGGACTCGGCATGGTGGACGGTATGCTCAACATGATCCCGGCGGCAAAGGTCGGACATATCGGATTATACCGTGATCCTGAGACATTAGAGCCGGTAGAATATTACTGCAAGCTTCCGGCAGACTGCGCAAACAGAGAGGTGTTTGTGGTAGACCCGATGCTTGCGACAGGAGGATCTTCGGTTGCGGCGATTCAGATGTTAAAGGATAAAGGCGTAAAAAGTATCCGCCTGATGTGCATTATCGCAGCACCGGAAGGTGTGAAAAAGATGCAGGAGGCACATCCGGATGTGGATATCTACATCGGCGCGCTCGACGATCATCTGAACGAGCACGGCTACATTGTACCGGGACTCGGAGATGCGGGAGACCGTATTTTCGGCACGAAATAGAATCTGTTTGATGCGGCGGACGCAGGTGGGAGTGATAGGAACATGAGCGGAAAACGTACAGATTATATCAGCTGGGATGAATACTTTATGGGCGTTGCGACCTTGTCGGGGATGCGCTCCAAAGATCCGAATACACAGGTGGGAGCCTGCATTGTCAGTGAGGAGCACAAGATTCTTTCCATGGGATACAACGGCTTTCCGACGGGCTGTTCGGATGACGACTTCCCGTGGGCGCGCGAGGGCGAACCGCTGGAGAACAAGTATTTTTACACGACGCACAGCGAACTGAACGCGATTTTAAATTACCGCGGGGGGAGCCTTGAGGGCGCGACCATGTATGTCACGCTGTTTCCGTGCAACGAATGTGCCAAGGCAATCATCCAGGCAGGCATCAAGCGGCTGGTTTACGACAGCGACAAGTATAACGGGACGCCGTCAACCATTGCGTCGCGGAAGATGCTCTCTGCCGCAGGGGTGGATATACAGAAATACGAACATACCGGCAGGATCGTCACGATCCAGCTGTAGAAAAAGGACTTTTGGAGCCGCCAGAGATGGCGGCTCCTTTTTGTGTCAGTAAATTCCAGAATATCCATTTATTTTTAAAACAGTTTCTTTGCGTCGGTTGATTTTTCTTTACAAATCTTTTATACTTATAAAAGAATTTGTTATGGGAAAAATAATAGGCAATGGTTGCAGCAGAGACTGCGGTACAGTGAGGATTTTATATGAAAAATCAGCGAAAGGTTTTCCAGTCTTTGACACTGATTCTGCAGTTTGGACTGAACATGATCGTGCCGATCGTGATGTGCACGCTGCTCGGTGCGTGGCTGGGGGAAAAATACGGAATGCCCATCATAACAGTGCCGTTGTTTATCATGGGCGCACTTGCCGGATTTAATAATATATTTAAGATGGCTAAGAAGATCTACGGACAGGGAAATGAGGGGAAGCGGGATCATGTTGAGAAGACTAAATGATGCATTGCCCGGTCTTGTTCTGGGAATTATTGTATATGGGGCGGCGGTTTTTCTGGCGGGAATCTGGTTCGTGCCGGACAAGCTGCGATTTACTACCGGACTTGCCATAGGCATTGCCCTTGCCTGCGGGATGGCGGTCAATATGGCGGTGGTTCTGCGGGACGCGGTTGAGATCTACGGGGAGGCGAAAGCCCGGTCGAAGATCATAGCCCGGTCCGTTACCAGGTATCTGGTGGTCGTCATTGTATTTTTCGTGATGATGAAGTGGGAGCTTGGCAGTCTGCCGGCAGCATTTATTGGTGTTTTGGGATTGAAGATATCAGCGTATCTGCAGCCCCTTGCACATAGATTCATTTCAAAGCTTGGAGGAAGAGGTGATGTGCCTTCGGACAGCAGAGAAAATGAAGCTCTATAAGGAGGTGAAATTGTGAATAACGCAATTTTGATGTCTTCTGGTGCCGATAATATTGACTTCATGATACATGGGATTTTTTCCTATGAGATCTTTGGTCATACGGTCTGGATTACAACATCGCACGTCTGCATCCTGATTGTGCTGCTGCTGATGTTGGGGCTGGCGATCGCGGCAAATCGGACGATGAAACATGCAAAGGAAATTCCGGAGGGCTTTCAAAATGTTCTGGAGATCATGGTAGAGAAACTGGATGCGATGGTATATGGAACAATGGGAAAAGTTGCGGCGCCGAAATTCGTGAACTACATCAGCACGATTTTTGTGTTTATACTTATGAGCAATATTTCCGGTTTGTTCGGGTTGAGACCGCCGACTGCCGACTACGGCACAACGCTGGCGTTAGGTCTCATCACATTTGCTCTCATCCATATCACGCAGTTCAAGAATCTGCCGCCTAAGCAGATCTGGAAAGATATGTGTTCTCCACTGCCGCCGTGGCTGCCGATCTGGTTCCCAATCAACCTGATCAGCGAGATCGCAGTACCGATCTCTCTTTCCTTACGTATGTTTGCGAACGTACTGTCAGGAACGGTCATGATGGCGCTTGTATACGGACTGCTTGGCAAGATAGCGATTATCTGGCCGGCGGCGCTTCATGTATACTTTGATTTGTTCTCGGGAGCAATTCAGACATACGTATTCTGTATGTTGACGATGACTTACATCAGTCAGAACTATGAGACGGAATAGACGTCGAAACCAAAAAGATTATTTTAGGAGGGTATCAGTATGAATATCACAGGAGAAGATTTAATTTTAGCATGCTCAGCAATCGGTGCAGGTCTGGCGGTTATCGCCGGTATCGGACCTGGTATTGGACAGGGTATCGCAGCAGGACATGCAGCTGCAGCAGTAGGAAGAAACCCGGGCGCAAAGGGTGACATCATGTCTACCATGTTACTTGGCCAGGCGGTTGCGGAGACGACAGGTCTCTATGGTCTTTTGATCGCAATGCTCCTGCTTTTCGTAAAACCGTTGGTATAGGAAGAGACGGAGAGAACGAATATAACGGAAAGGAGGCCGGACCTTGGAAGAGATGACCAGACTCTTTAATCTGGATTTCCAGCTGCTCCACGATGTCGTGCTCATGGCGATTGCGGTATTTTTCCTGTTCATGATGATGTCGAAGCTGCTGTTTAATCCTGTCAGAAAGATGCTTGCCGACAGACGGGAAAAGATTGCCGGAGAGTTGTCGGATGCCGCGAATGACAAAAAAGACGCAGCGGCGTTGAAGGCGGATTATGAAGCCAGATTGAAGAACATCGACAAAGAAGCTGAACAGATTTTAAGTGAGGCCAGACAGAAGGCGCAGAAGAATGCAGCGCGTATCGAGTCCGAAGCGAAGGAAGAGGCTGCCCGCATTATCCAGAGAGCGAACGAGGAAGCAGAGCTTTCCAAGAAGCGTGCGATGGATGATGTCAAACAGGAGATGATCACGGTTGCATCCATGATGGCTGCAAAAGTGGTTGCGGCAAATATCGATGCGTCGGTACAGGATGCGCTTGTGGAAGAGACATTAAAGGAAATGGGTGATTCGACATGGCAAAGCTAGTATCAAAGGTATACGGTGATGCACTGTTCGAGGTCGCAGTGGAGAGCGGCAGGCTGGATGAGATCTGGGAGCAGACCAGAGCCATGCAGACCGCACTGGAGGAAAATCCGGAGCTTTTCGCGCTGATGCGTCACCCGAAGATCGTAAAAGAAGAAAAAGTAAAGATCATCGAATCGATTTTTACCGACGAGGTGTGTGCAGAACTGGTGGGACTTTTGCGCATGATTGTGGAAAAGGATCATTTTGCACAGATCGGGAAGGTTTTGGCGTATTTTGATGATCAGGTCAAAGAATATAAGAGTATCGGGACTGCATATGTGACGACTGCAATGGAATTATCGGATGCGCAGAAGGCAGCAGTGGTGAAACGCTTATTAGAGACCACAAAGTATGTAACATTTGAAATGCATTATGAAGTGGATTCCGCGATCATAGGCGGAATGATGATTCGCATTGGCGATCGTGTCGTTGACTCAACGGTCAGGACAAAGTTGTACGATCTGACGCGCGAATTATCCAAAATACAGTTGAAAGCAGGTGAATGCGCTCCATGAATTTAAAACCAGAAGAAATAAGTTCCGTCATCAAAGAACAGATCAAACGGTATGCAGCGCAGTTGGAAGTAGCTGACGTTGGCACCGTAATTCAGGTGGCTGATGGAATCGCACGTATTCACGGTCTTGACAATGCAATGCAGGGAGAACTTTTGGAGTTCCCGGGCGAAGTATACGGAATGGTATTGAACCTCGAGGAGGACAATGTGGGTGCCGTACTTCTCGGTTCCCAGAAGAACATCAACGAGGGAGATACGGTAAAGACAACGGGGCGTGTGGTTGAGGTCCCGGTTGGCGATGCCATGTTAGGCCGTGTCGTAAATGCATTGGGACAGCCGATTGACGGCAAAGGACCGATTCAGACATCGAAATATCGTCAGATCGAACGTGTGGCATCGGGAGTTATCTCCAGAAAATCCGTAGACACACCGTTACAGACTGGTATCAAGGCAATCGATTCCATGGTTCCGATCGGAAGAGGACAGCGAGAGCTGATTATCGGAGACCGTCAGACCGGAAAGACAGCGATCGCGCTGGATACCATCATCAATCAGAAGGGACAGAACGTAAAGTGTATCTATGTTGCCATCGGACAGAAGGCATCGACAGTTGCATCGATCGTTAAGACCCTCGAAGAGTTCGGCGCCATGTCTTATACGACCATCGTTGCATCGACGGCGAGTGAGCTTGCACCGTTACAGTATATTGCACCGTACGCCGGATGTGCGATCGGTGAGGAATGGATGGAGAACGGACAGGATGTTCTCGTTGTGTACGATGATTTAAGTAAGCACGCAGCGGCATACCGTACACTCTCCTTGCTCCTCAAGAGACCACCAGGACGTGAGGCATATCCGGGAGACGTTTTCTACTTACACTCAAGACTGCTTGAGCGTGCAGCAAGACTTTCCGATAAGCTGGGTGGCGGTTCCCTGACCGCGCTTCCGATCATCGAGACGCAGGCGGGCGATGTATCCGCATACATTGCCTATATTCCGACCAATGTTATTTCCATCACGGACGGTCAGATCTACCTTGAGACAGAGATGTTTAACGCAGGTTTCCGGCCGGCTATCAACGCAGGTCTCTCCGTTTCACGAGTAGGCGGTTCTGCGCAGATCAAGGCGATGAAGAAGATTGCGGCGCCGATCCGTACCGAGCTGGCACAGTACAGAGAGCTTGCGGCTTTCGCACAGTTCGGTTCCGAGCTGGATGCGGATACGACGGAGAAGCTGACGCAGGGTGAGCGCATCAAGGAGATCTTAAAGCAGCCGCAGTATCAGCCGATGCCGGTTGAGAAGCAGGTTATGATTATCTACGCGGCAACCAACAAATATCTGATGGATATTCCGGTTGCGGACATCCTTCCGTTTGAGAAGGCGCTGTTCGAGTATGTGGATACGAAGTATCCGGAGGTTCCGGAAGCGATCCGCACCGAGAAGGTAATCAGCGAAGAGACAGAAGCAAAGCTCATAAAGGCAATCACAGAGTGCAAGGCAGAGTTCACAAAGTAGACGGCAGAAAGGCGGTGTGCGTATTATGGCCTCGATGAGAGACATAAAGAGACGTAAGAGCAGTATACAGAGTACACAGCAGATCACAAAAGCCATGAAGCTGGTGTCTACCGTGAAGCTGCAGAAAGCCAAGAACCGTGCAGAGCAGACAAACCCGTACTTCCAGTATATGTACCGGACAGTGACTTCCATGCTGGCGAAGTCCGGCACGATCAATCACCCGTATCTCAAGAAGGGTGAGAGTGACAAAAAAGCGGTTGTGGTCATTACCTCCAACCGTGGACTTGCCGGAGGTTACAACTCCAACATTGTAAAACTGGTGACCGGAAGCGAGGACATCACGACAGAGAATGCGAGAGTCTACGCCATCGGTAATAAGGGAAGAGAAGCTCTGGAGCGAAAGGGCTATGAGATTGCAGCAGATGGATCTTCGATTATGGAGTCCCCGTCTTATGAGGATGCGGCGGAGCTCTGTAAACAGATTTTAAAAGCTTATACGGACGGAGAGATCGGAGAGATCTATCTTGCGTATACGCATTTTAAGAATACGGTGAGCCATGAGCCGAAGCTGATCAAGCTTCTTCCAGTGGAGTTCGATGAGGACGAGATGCGGGAAGCAGCGGATGAGAAGGTGCTCATGAATTACGAGCCGAACGAGGAAGAAGCGCTGGATATGATCATTCCGAAGTATGTCACCAGCCTGTTTTACGGGGCACTGGTGGAGGCGGTTGCGAGTGAGAACGGAGCCAGAATGCAGGCGATGGATTCTGCGACCAGCAATGCGGAAGATATGATCAGTGATCTGACACTCAAATTCAATAGAGCGCGTCAGGGCTCTATTACGCAGGAACTCACGGAGATTATTGCGGGAGCGTCTGCGATATCCTAGGCGGCAGCAGTGCAAAAGTTCCAGCGCCGGATGGCGGTGGAAGCGCGAAGCTGCATAGCAGGATTTGGTGATAGAAAATAACAGACAAGGAGAAATAGCGATGGCAAATAATAGAGGCAGTCAGGATTGCCCGGGTAAGATTACCCAGATTATTGGTGCCGTTCTGGATATCAAGTTTCCGGAAGGCGCGCTGCCGGAGATCAACGATGCAATCCGCGTTCCGTTAAAGAACGGTGGTGAGCTTGTCGTTGAGGCTTCCCAGCATCTGGGTGATGATACGGTCAGATGTATCGCCATGGGACCGACGGACGGACTTGTGCGCGGTATGGAGGCAATCGCCACGGGCGGACCGATCAGCGTGCCGGTCGGAGAGAATACGCTCGGACGCATGTTCAACGTTCTGGGTAATCCGATCGATGAGATCGACGCGCCGAAGGATGTCGAGCACTGGCCGATCCACAGACCGGCACCGGCATTCGAGGATCAGGCAACGTCGCAGGAAATGCTTGAGACCGGTATCAAGGTCGTAGATCTTCTCTGCCCGTATCAGAAGGGTGGTAAGATCGGACTCTTCGGCGGTGCAGGAGTAGGCAAGACGGTATTGATCCAGGAGCTGATCCACAACATAGCGACAGAGCATGGCGGATATTCCGTATTCACCGGTGTAGGTGAGCGTACCCGTGAGGGTAACGATCTCTACTACGAGATGAAGGAATCCGGCGTTATCGATAAGACGACCATGGTGTTCGGACAGATGAACGAGCCGCCGGGAGCGCGTATGCGGGTGGCACTTACGGGACTTACCATGGCAGAGTATTTCCGTGACAAAGGTGGAAAGGATGTCCTCCTTTTCATCGACAACATTTTCCGTTTTACACAGGCAGGTTCCGAGGTGTCCGCACTCTTAGGACGTATGCCTTCTGCCGTTGGTTATCAGCCGACGTTACAGACGGAGATGGGTGCGCTCCAGGAGCGTATTACATCCACGAAGAACGGTTCCATCACATCCGTACAGGCAGTCTATGTACCGGCGGATGATCTTACGGATCCGGTACCGGCGACGACATTCGCACATCTGGATGCAACGACGGTTCTGGATCGTTCGATCGTAGAGCTTGGTATTTACCCTGCAGTGGATCCGCTTGGATCTACGTCGCGTATTCTGGATCCGCGTATCGTGGGTCAGGAGCATTTTGAGGTGGCGCGCGGTGTGCAGGAGATTTTACAGAAGTACAAGGAATTGCAGGACATTATCGCAATCCTGGGTATGGACGAGTTGTCTGAGGACGATAAGCTTGTCGTAAACCGTGCCAGAAAGATTCAGAGATTTTTATCCCAGCCGTTCTCTGTTGCAACACAGTTCACCGGTCTGGAAGGAAAATACGTTCCGATCACGGAGACGGTTCGCGGATTCAAGGAGATTCTGGAAGGAAAGCATGATGACATTCCGGAGAGTTACTTCTTAAATGCAGGAACCATTGATGAAGTGCGCGAAAAGTATAACAACGCACAGTAGCGGAAATGAGGATAAGCTATGGCAGACGAGAACAAAGTATTTGACGTGGAGATCATTACGCCGGATCGTGTCTTTTTCACGGGAACGGCGACGATGATCGAATTTAATACGGCTGCCGGAGAGCTTGGAGTGTATGCGCGGCATATTCCTCTCACAACGGTTCTTGCGCCGGGGGTTGTAACGATCCACAAGCAGGGCGAGGAGGATATCATTGCTGCGGTTCATTCCGGGTTTGCAGAGATCCTGCCGGAAAAGGTAACACTTCTTGCAGAGATTGCTGAGTGGCCGAACGAGATCGACAAGGCGAGAGCGGAGGCGGCAAAAGCACGCGCCGAGGAGCGTCTTGCCAATCGGACAGAGGCGATTGATGTCAAGCGTGCCGAGTTTGCGCTGCGCAAGGCGCTGGTGCGTATCGATATTGCCAGATAATAAAAACGGAAAGTCAGGGAAACCGGACTTTCCGTTTTTTGTGTGTATTTGCTCTTGGAAAAGATATCGGTCCTGGTATATACTTAGGGTGGAAACGGTAAAAACCATGCAGGCACCATGAATGGAGAGGCATATGAATTTTTACTTTACACGCCATGGCGAGACGGAATGGAATGTAAAAAAGAAGATACAGGGAACGACGGACATTCCGCTGGATGAGAAGGGAATACAGCAGGCGAAGCGGCTCGCAGAGACACTCTTAGAGAAGCAGCGAAACGGGGAGCTTCATCTGGACAGAGTCTACACGTCGCCGCAGCTTCGGGCGGCAGAGACAGCCCGTTTTTCCGCGGAGGCGCTGGGCATTGACTGCATCCGGCTCTGGGATCTGCGAGAGATGGATCTGGGAGACTGGGAAGGCAGGAACTGGGATGAGATAAGGGAAACGGAAGCAGAACGGCATTATATCTGGGATACCCACAGGAGATTCTGCCGTACGCCGGGCGGAGAGTGCTATAACGAGGTGCTGCGGCGCACGCTGGCTGCGCTGGAACAGATTCTGGCGCGCGAGAAGGACGATGTGCTTGTCGTGACGCACAGTGCGGTGCTGATGGCACTGCGGTGCTATCTGGCGGACCGGCCGTTTGACGTGATGCGCGAGTACCGGACACGCAACACCGAGCTTGTGCGGGTGACGGAGGAGGAGATCCGGGAGGCGATCCGCCGCTACGAGAAGGCGATGTGACGGAGGAAGTGATCCGGGAGGCGGTCTGCCGTTGCAAGAGGGTGATACGGGATATTTTTTTGTGAGGGAGGATGATTTCGTGAAGAAGTCAGCCTTCTTTTTATTTGTGTGTTTTATACAAATTTCGATGACGATTTTTGTGAACGATTTTGACGGAAAATGATTGACTGTGACTGGAAACGGAAATATAATGCAAATATAGAGATGAACGATTTTGAACGAATATGACGGAAAACGGAGAATGAATCATGCTGACAGAGGAAAGATTTGCAAAGATTTTGTCCATACTGGAACGTATGGGGAGTGTGACGGTTCAGCAGCTGATGACGGAACTTGACGCTTCCGAGTCTACCGTGCGAAGAGACCTGAATACGCTGGATGCAAACGGCCAGCTTGTCAAGGTACACGGCGGAGCGATTTTAAAGAATACGGTATACAGCACCATCGATGATGAAGTGGTTCACCGCAAGGAGCAGAACCGGGAGGCAAAGGATAAGATCGCACGCTATGCGGCAGGACTGATTACTGCCGAAGATTTTGTTTATATCGATGCAGGTACGACGACGGAGCGGATGATTGATTACATTGCAAACCGTCAGGCGGTGTTTGTGACGAACGCCATCGGCCATGCGAAAAAACTGGCAGAGCATGGATGCAAGGTCTATATCCTGGGCGGTGAGTTCAAGGCGGTGACAGAGGCTATTGTCGGTGAGGAAGCCGTTTTTACACTGGATAAATACAATTTTACGAAAGGCTTCTGGGGAGCCAATGGTGTCAGCCTGCAGAGGGGATTTTCCACACCGGAGTTAAAAGAGGCGATGGTAAAACGGAAATCCATGGAGAATTGCAGAGACTGTTACATTCTGGCGGATGAGAGCAAGTTTTCCCAGATATCGAGCGTGACGTTCGCACCGTTTGAGAAAGCGACTGTGATTACGACAGAGTTAAAACAGGAAATATACAAGGATTGTTCCAATATCATTAAAGTCGAGTGAGAGGAGATCTTGGGTGATGATCTATACGTTAACATTTAATCCATCTTTAGATTACATTGTGACTGTTCCGAAGTTTACCTGCGGGGTGGTTAACCGCACCACGGAAGAGATTATTTTCCCCGGTGGAAAAGGAATCAACGTATCCATGGTGTTGAAGAACCTTGGCTTTGAGAATACAGCACTTGGCTTTTATGCGGGATTTACCGGCATGGAGCTGAAGCGGCTGGTGGCTGATAAGGGAATTCATGCTGAATTTATCCCGGTAGATAAGGGAATGACGCGGATCAATGTCAAGCTCCGGTCAGAGCAGGAGAGCGAGATTAACGGACAGGGGCCGGCGATCGCTGCTTCTGATATTGATAAATTATATGAAAAGCTGGATGCACTGAAGGATGGCGACATACTTGTCATGGCGGG
>ENA-ORUW01001718-ORUW01001718.1-human-gut-metagenome-genome-assembly--contig:-NODE-1718-length-14353-cov-2.537977_pt1 | contig 14353 bp, 10 predicted proteins | sample MGYA00242088_ERZ509227 | MGnify/ENA primary metagenome ERZ509227 (study PRJEB26280, sample SAMEA2338816) | human gut metagenome | biome: human gut; feature: human-associated habitat; material: faeces... | reverse complement strand
GGAGCACCTCAAAAACACCATCATACACTAAATCAGTAAGTTGGCAGCATCACCCGGGATGCCAGCCTGGCGACTATAACTCCGAAAAGACCGATTATTGTATTGCGTGCATCCGGCATGTTTACAATGTACGCTGGTATCTAACGGAGTCTGACACAGATGCACGCAGGTGTCTATTTTAACGTAATTATCCGGAAAGAACAGTATATTTTAATGCGGGAGTTGCATGAGCGGTATACGGGAGAAACTATCAGACCATGGGAGCTACAGAGGTGCTTAAGTCTCGTAACATTATAATCTGCTCACCTGACTGGTGCTATTCTCACCTCAACACCAATGCACAAATAGCCTGGCTTATCGTTAATAAAAGTTACTCATACCGGGAATCCAGTGAAGCTATGAATGTCGGTTCCTATACACTGGGGGCATGGGTACGTCAGCTCAGGCGGGAACGTCAGGATACCACGTCTTCTGCATCACCACTCACATCAGAGTAGCAACGTATTCATGAGCTGGAAAAGCAGGTTCGTCGCCTGGAGGAACAAAAAACGATATTAAAAAGCTACAGTGCTCTTGATATCCTCCCCACTGAACGGTTTACGATAGTTACCAGACTGAGCGGCGACACACGGTTGTCAGTCTTTGCGCTGCTCTGGATGCTCATTGCAGCAGTTCCGGCACTGGCAGAATCGGCTCAATACGATTGATCCGGCGCGAATCAAATTGTATAGCGAAACAGTCCGGGTCTGGAACCAGAGTCGGGGTTCCGCAGGTGCGCGTGCTCTGGCAGATATGCTGATTCAAAATGGTATCCCGATGAGCAGTTATCGTGCCAGGAGGCTGATGAAGCATCTGAACCTGAGAAGTGCTCAGCCCGGAAAATATCAGTACAAAAATGCCCGCCAGGAGCATACCAGCCTGCCGAGTCTGCTTGAGTGTCGGTTTTCTGTGCTGGAGGCCGAGCAGGTATGGATTCTTAAATAAACCTCGAGTCTGAATCGGTAACCAGCTGTTATATTCTGAATTATTACAATAGCGTCAGGCCTCATAATTACACTGTGGGTTGACGCCGGAAGAATCAGAGAACAGATACCGTTCTTACTGTAAAACGTGGCTAATATTAATTGAGCACTGCAGTGTTCAGAGCACAAAGAAGAAAAAAGATGTGTGCGAATGCCTGTAATGTGTTAAAAGAATGTTCCGCGTTTCCGGTACGCTTTTCGTAACTAACAATGCAGGGTGACGTAACGCTGGTTGTGCCGGAAACGCGTCCCTCCCCCTATCTTTCCTGTTTGGATTTGCCCCTATATTTCTGGATTATCCGACAAAACCGGCGTGAAGTATTACTCTCGTCGCCCAGCACCATAAGGATAACGCCCATAAAATCATGAAACTTTTCTTCCAGATTGGATACAATCAGGCCGAAACGGTGATGAATATTATCCAAATCTGATGGTTCGTAGCGTTTTCAGCCCCCAGATTCTGAGTTGCCTGTAGGGATGATTTCAATTCCCGATTTGTCTATCGCATAGAGAAAAAGAATTTCATTTCTGTTCACCAGAACCCATGTAACCCACTCCAATTCGTTATTTATCTCACTGATTGCCCTTCATTTATCTCATTGATGCACCGAAAGGTAAAACTGCCATCCGGTGCATCACGCTCGATGCATCAAATCCTGATAAATCCCCGTCAGTATTCCTTGTAAGCTAAATTCTCTTTTTATCCACTGAGTGACTTGACCGCTTGCCGAATGCCTGGTTGCCAACAGCATTCGTGAATCCTGACGTGGGTTGTGGATCTGCCGTGTCACCAGCAATGACTTTTCCATCGCTTCACGCACCATATAGTCTGGCAGAAAACCGATTCCCTCCCCCAAGATCTGGCACTGAAGCTTAGTATTAAAGTCGGGAACCAGAATCGACTCTTGCCCGTGTAACAGCCAGCCGACTTTTTTGTTTATAGTGTTTGCAGTGTCTTCCACCATGATGTTCGGGTACAGACGTAACTGACTCTCAGAAATGGGCTCAGGAATAAACGCCAGCGGATGAGCCGGAGAAATCGCGAACAACCAACGAATCATGCCGATTTCAATGTAATCAATTCCACCACCGTCCAGTAACGTATCGGGCGCGCCAATGGCGATATCAGCCTGGTTATTAATGAGTGAATCCCAGACGCCATTATACACCTCTGTAGTAATAGCTATCTGGCAGGTTGGAAAGTGTTCCCTGAGCACTTGCAGAAGCCGAGCTGTATGCTGAGGGGTATACAACAGTTGATTAATACAAATGCGCACCCGGGATTTAATTCCCTGAGCGATGGCATCAACTCTACGTATGATGGAGTGGTAATCGTTGAGCAGGTCAGTTGCTTTGCAAAAAAGGTAGTGCCCGGGCTCGGTCAGCTCAATGCTACGGGTAGTTCGGGTAAAAAGCACCACGTCAAGCCCCATTTCCATACGCTTGATAGTGTAACTAATTGCCGATGTGGTTAAGCCCAGTTCCTTCGCCGCCTTGCTGAAACTTCTATAGCGGGCAGCCATAGTAAATGCCAGTAAGTTTTCTTCCGTAAATATTGAATTCATCTTTCTTTCCTCTGGCGACAATACACATACACAACATGATGATTGTTGAATGTATTTGTAATTCTTATAACCGACAATCAGTTTTGAAAAAACTAACACCGTATTTACATTTAATTTGAAGGAAATCACACATCTGAATTTTAATTACAGGCAGCTATCCGTGCTGCAGACCACCTTTATTTATATGACTGCGGATTAATGGCTAAAATATCCCCAGCTATAATAGAAATATTGCACTATATCACACTCTCTTATTATTGTTAATTTTGTTTCAATAATTCATGGTCTAATGATGAGTAAATTTTAAATGGATGGTGCTCTATGCATTCTGTTGCTATTCTTGGCTTGTTATATTTGTAAAATCTTAAAAAGAGCAGGAGATCGATTATGTCCAATAAAGAACTCATTACAGAATTTCTGCTGGCGGCAGAACAAGGTAATTCCGATGGATTAAAATCATGCCTTGATAAAAAGGTTGATATTAATGCGACTAACCGCGAGGGGCGTACTGCAATTATTATTGCCAGTCTGAATAAACATTATGACTGCGTTTCTTTATTGATTTCCGCAGGTGCTGATATTAATAAACAAGATCAAACTTGTTTTAATCCCTTCCTGATTGGCTGCCTGAATAATGATTTAACACTGTTGCGTACGGTATTACCGGCTAACCCCGACCTTAATTGCCTAACCCGTTTTGGCGGTGTTGGTATTACACCTGCCTGCGAAAAAGGCCATGTCGAGATTGTACGTGAATTGCTGATGCGTACTGATATCAATGTCAACCATACTAATTTTGTTGGCTGGACGCCGCTCCTAGAGGCCATCGTGCTGAATGACGGCGGTGAAAAGCAGCAGGAGATCGTCAAACTGTTGCTTGAGCATGGCGCAAACCCGCACATGACGGATAAATACGGTAAAACCCCGCTGGAGCTGGCGCGAGAAAAAGGCTACCACAAAATTGCCGAGTTGCTGATTTCGGCTGGAGCCTGACAACAGGAGCACGATTATCGCTATATTATCACGGCAATCTTTTCGGGCACTAACCGCAGACTGCGCGTTTCTCACTTTTCGGGGAATGGGCCAGGTTGAACAGGTTTTTTCCCATGCGGTAAATCTGTTAATACCTGAACAGCAGCGACTGCTGACGTTACTGAGTGAGGATTGTGATAACGCACCTAACAGTTGTCGTTTAGCACTGACACATTATGAAGACCTTTTTCACCCCGGTGAACAGGTCAATTTTAGCGGGTCTGGAATAACTGTTGGAAATGATAAATGGATAGAAATAACCGGCTGTCAGATGTGGCGAATACCACGGTGGACATCTGATTCAGCAAGCCTTGCCAAAGTCGGCTGGCAGCATTGGGAAGAGTTTATCCGCCAACAACTAAGAAGCAACGACACATTATTTCTGTACCAGGGTGACAATCCATTTTATCAGGAAATTTCTCGCCAATTACTCAACCGCCGAAAAAATTTGCTGAAGGCGTTGTGTACAGGAGAAAACATCACTGCGGCAGTCAACCAGTTAATTGGTCTTGGAATAGGGCTGACGCCATCATCGGATGATTATTTAGTAGGTTTAAGCACTATTTTATTTATTCAAGGACATCCACTAAGGAAGTATAGATACGATTTCTTAGCAGCATTACAACTTGCAGGAAATAACATAACGCTTCTCAGCAAAATAACGTTAGAGGAAGCATTTAATCAGCGTTATCGGGAAAGAGTCGGACGGCTACTGAACCAATTTATTACTGAGCCACAACCCATTTCTACGCAATATGTTACTGACATAAAAAATATAGGCTCAAGTTCTGGATGCGACATGCTGTATGGCATGGCGGATGCCTGCGCCCTGAGCCACAGGTCCGGAGGTAATTATGTCAATCAGGATAGTTGTAAAAAAAAACACGTATTTTGATTCTGTTTCACTGATGTCTATCTCCACGCGCGCAAATAAGCTTGATGGAGTTGAGCAGGCATTTGTTGCTATGGCGACAGAGATGAATAAGGGGGTGCTGAAGAATCTCGGTCTGCTGACCCCTGAGCTGGAAGAGGCGAAAAGTGGCGATCTGATGATTGTCATTAAAGGTACCAGCGAGGAGGCGAACGAGCGGACGCTAATAGCGATTGATGAGCTGTTTGCGCATAAAGAACAGGGAGGCCAGCACGAAGCACGCTATGCCACGATTGCCAGTGCGAAGAAGCATGCTCCAGAGAGTAATCTGGCGGTGATCTCTGTCAATGGCCTGTTTGCTGCTCGTGAAGCTCGTCAGGCACTACAAAATAACCTCAATGTTATGCTGTTTTCTGACAACGTCTCTCTTGAGGACGAGCTGGAACTCAAGCATCTGGCACATGAAAAAGGGTTGTTGATGATGGGGCCTGATTGTGGAACCGCCATCATTAACGGCGCAGCGTTGTGTTTTGGCAATGCAGTGCGTCGCGGCAACATCGGAATCATTGGTGCCTCCGGTACGGGTAGCCAGGAGCTGAGCGTACGCATTCACGAATTTGGCGGCGGGATTTCCCAGCTGATTGGGACAGGTGGACGCGATATGAGTGAAAAAATTGGCGGCCTGATGATGCTTGACGCGATTAGCATGCTGGAGGCCGATCCACAAACTGAGATCATTACGCTTATATCCAAACCTCCTGCACCAGCGGTAGCCCGTAAGGTGCTGGAACGTGCGCGCACCTGTCACAAGCCTGTGGTGGTGTGTTTCCTCGGACGTGAGTCCACCCCTGCGGATGAAGAAGGCCTACAGTTTGCCCGCGGTACTAAAGAGGCTGCCTTGAAAGCGGTACTGTTGACTGGTGTGAAAAAAGAGAGTCTGGATTTGCATCCGCTCAACTGGCAGCTGATTGAAGAGGTTCGCTCCCGTCTGACTCCACAACAAAAGTATATCCGTGGCCTGTTCTGTGGTGGCACGTTATGCGATGAAGCGATGTTTACTGCCATGGAAAAACTCTCGGATGTGTATAGCAATATTCACCCGAATCCGGCGTTCCGCCTTACAGATCTCAACCGTAGCGTGGCGCATACCTTCCTCGATTTCGGCGATGATTATTTTACCAACGGCAAACCACATCCGATGATCGATCCCACCAATCGCATTACCCGGCTCTTGCAGGAAGCACAGGATCCTGAAGTTGGCGTGATCGTGATGGACTTCATTCTTGGATTTGGATCACATGAAGATCCGGTTGGAGTGATGCTGGATACAATTGTTGAAGCCAAAGAAATTGCTGCCGCAGACGGTCGCCCGCTTGAGATCCTCGGCTATGTGCTGGGAACCGACCTTGATACACCGTCGCTGAAAAAACAGTGTCAGATGTTGACCGATGCCGGGGTTATTTGGGCAAGCAGTAGCACCAACACCGGATTACTGGCACGTGAATTTATATTTAAAGGGGAGGAAGGCTGATGAGCCAGACACTGTTTAATCAGCCGCTGAACGTTATTAATGTCGGTATCGAAATGTTCAGCGATGACATGAAAAAGCAGAATGTACCGGTAACCCAACTTGACTGGACACCGCCAGGCCAAGGAAACATACAAGTGGTAACGGCACTGGACGACATTGCCGCTTCACCACTGGCAGACAAAATTGCAGCTGCTAATCAGCTGGCGCTGGAACGCATTATCCAGTCGCATCCTGTGCTAATTGGCTATGATCAGGCGATCAACGTCGTGCCGGGTATGACCCGTAACACTATCCTTCACGCCGGGCCGCCAATCCACTGGGAAAAAATGTGCGGCGCAATGAAGGGCGCAGTAACCGGGGCTCTGGTATTTGAAGGACTGGCGAAAGATCTGGATGATGCCGCCGAACTAGCTGCTTCAGGTGAAATCATCTTCTCTCCGTGCCACGAACATGACTGTGTCGGCTCAATGGCGGGTGTCACGTCTGCATCGATGTTTATGCACATCGTCGAGAACAAAACCTATGGAAACCGCGCATATACCAATATGAGCGAGCAGATGGCAAAGATCCTGCGTATGGGCGCTAACGACCAGAGCGTTATAGAGCGTCTTAACTGGATGCGAGATGTACTGGGACCTATGTTGCGCGATGCTATGAAGCTGGCGGGCGAAATCGATCTGCACTTGATGTTAGCGCAGGCGCTGCATATGGGCGATGAGTGCCATAACCGCAACAACGCCGGGACGGCGCTGCTGATTCAGACGCTGACGCCGTGGATTATTCAGACTGGCTACCCTGTTGAGCAGCAGCGTGAGGTGTTCGAGTTTGTCCTCAGTAGTGATTACTTCTCAGGACCAACATGGATGGCAATGTGTAAAGCCGCAATGGACGCTGCGCACGGCATTGAATACAGCACCGTGGTGACAACGATGGCACGCAATGGTGTTGAGTTCGGTCTTCGTATTAGCGGTTTGCCGGGCCAGTGGTTTACCGGTCCGGCGCAGCAGGTGATTGGGCCGATGTTTGCGGGCTATAAGCTAGAGGATTCCGGACGTGATATCGGTGATAGTGCAATTACCGAAACCTACGGCGTTGGCGGTTTCGCTATGGCGACGGCACCAGCTATTGTGTCACTGGTGGGCGGAACAGTTGATGAAGCTATTGATTTCTCACGTAAAATGAGAGAAATCACTCTCGGAGAAAACCCCAACGTCACCATTCCCCTGCTTGGTTTTATGGGCGTACCGACCGCTATCGATATTACGCGTGTAGGCAGTACAGGCATTCTGCCGGTAATTAACACAGCCATTGCGCACAAAGACGCAGGGATCGGCATGATCGGCGCAGGAATTGTTCACCCGCCGTTCACTTGTTTTGAAAAGGCGATCCTCAACTGGCGTGACCACTACTGCCAATAACAATAACCGGGGCTAACGCAGTTAGCCCCACAGTAGCGGAAAACGTTGTTTACCTTCAGGGCTGGGCGATCTCCATGATCGCAAACGATGCTTAACCTGTTAAGGAGATTCCATGAACAGCATAAAACTAGAATGGAAACGTGGTGACTGGGCGGCTTACTTTGGACTGATGACCAACAATCTGACTAACCTGCTGACAATGATGGGTCTGCTAATTTTTGTCGTCGGAATCCCTACTGAAATTGTCTATGGACGCATTGCGCCTGCCTTTGGTCTTGCAGTGCTGGCGGCCAGTGTCTGCTACTCCTGGTTTGGTCTACAGATGGTGAAGAAAACCGGTCGTAGCGATGTAACGGCGCTGCCGTCTGGACCGAGCGCACCCTCAATCTTTACCGTGACATTCCTGGTGCTGATGCCGGTTTATCAGCAAACCAAAGATGCCAACTTTGCTATTCAGATAGGATTGGTGTGGTGCTTTGTCGAAGCGTTGATCCTGGTCGGTGGATCCTTCCTGGGTGAGACTATCCGCAAGATGATCCCGCGTACAGTGCTGCTTTCTTGTCTGTCCGGACTGGGGTTATTACTGCTGGCAATGAACCCGATGCTGCAAGCGTTCGAAGCGCCGACAGTTTCTTTCATCGTCCTGTTATTGATCTTCATTAACTGGTTCGGTAAGAAGCCGATTTTTCCCCATATTCCTACCGGTTTGCTGTTGCTGATTGCTGGTACGTCCCTAGCGTGGATATCCGGTTTACAAAGCCCGGAAGACATTAAAGCGTCGATGTCTTCCTTCGGCTTCAACCCGCCGGAAATTCATGTAAGGAGCTTCCTGCAAGGTTTGCCGCACGCTCTGCCATATCTGGCTTCTGCAGTTCCTTTGGGCCTGGCTAACTACATTTTTGACCTCGAGAACATTGAAAGTGCGCACGCGGCTGGTGATGAATACAACACCCGTAAGGTCATGATGGCGAACGGCTTTGCCTCCATGCTCGGTTGCATGCTGGGTAATCCGTTCCCGGTAACCGTATATGTTGGGCATGCAGGCTGGAAAGCTATGGGCGCTAGTATCTGCTATACCCTCGCATCAGGCATCACTATGTTTCTGGTGCCATTGTTTGGGTTGGGCGCGTTTATGCTCGCCATTATTCCCATGACTGCTATAGTGCCAATTCTGGTTTTTATCGGTGTGGTAACCGCCAATCAGGTGGTGCGAGAAACTCCTAAAGTCGAGGTTCCCGTCATTTTCATCTGTCTGTTCCCATGGGTCGCCAACTGGGCATTGACCATCGTTAACAGCGTGATGGGCGCAGCCGGAACATCCGCTGAGAAACTTGGTAGCGACCTGTTGCACAGCAAAGGCGTCTATTACGATGGACTGATGCATCTGGGAAGCGGTGCACCGCTGGCCAGCATGCTGTGGGGATGCATTGCTATCTTTGCCATTATGAATAAGCCGCTGCGCGGGGCGATAGCTGCATCCTTTGGAGCACTGTTATCGCTGTTTGGCGTGATTCACTCCCCAGCGGTTGGCTTTGCGGAAGGCAGCTCGATTGTGTTTGTTGTGGCCTACCTGATGATGCTTGCTATGTTTGCCCTCAAGCATGTTATTGATAGCCGTGAAACAGTGGCTGCGTCTGAGCAGGAAGAGACTAAAACGACCTGAATAGCCTGCAAACGGAAGATAATTCTATGAAAGAACTTGTGGTCGTTGCCATTGGTGGCAACAGCATTATCAAAGATAACGCCAGCCAGTCGATTGAGCATCAGGCGGAGGCGGTGAAAGCCGTGGCCGATACGGTGCTGGAAATGCTGGCTTCCGATTACGACATTGTGCTGACCCACGGCAACGGGCCGCAGGTCGGTCTGGATTTACGCCGCGCGGAGATAGCCCACGAGCGCGAAGGGCTCCCCTTAACGCCGCTGGCGAACTGTGTGGCGGATACGCAAGGCGGCATTGGCTATCTGATCCAGCAGGCGCTGAACAACCGGCTGGCGCCTCACGGCGAGAAAAAAGCCGTCACCGTGGTGACTCAGGTGGAAGTGGATAAAAACGATCCGGGGTTTGTCCATCCCACCAAGCCCATCGGTGCATTCTTTAGTGAAAACCAGCGTGATGAACTACAAAAGGCAAACCCTGACTGGCGTTTTGTTGAAGATGCCGGACGGGGCTATCGCCGCGTGGTCGCCTCGCCGGAACCGAAACGTATTGTCGAAGCACCTGCCATTAAGGCGCTGATCCAACAAGGCTTTGTGGTGATTGGCGCGGGCGGCGGTGGAATTCCTGTGGTGCGCACCGAAGCGGGAGATTACCAAAGCGTGGACGCGGTTATCGACAAAGATCTCTCCACCGCGCTACTGGCCCGCGAAATTCACGCCGACATTCTGGTGATCACCACCGGCGTCGAAAAAGTCTGTATCCACTTTGGCAAGCCGCAGCAACAGGCGCTCGATCGCGTAGATATTGCCACCATGACCCGCTATATGCAGGAAGGGCATTTCCCACCTGGCAGCATGTTGCCAAAAATCATCGCCAGCCTGACGTTCCTGGAACAGGACGGCAAAGAAGTGATTATCACCACGCCGGAATGCCTGCCTGCGGCGCTACGCGGCGAAACGGGCACCCATATTATTAAAACCTAAGGACGTAAGATGAAAGAAAGCAATAGCCGCCGTGAATTTCTGAGCCAGAGCGGTAAGATGGTCACCGCCGCCGCGCTGTTTGGTACCTCAGTGCCGCTCGCCCATGCGGGGGTAGCTGGCACCCTAAACTGCGAAGCGAACAACACCATGAAAATCACTGACCCGCATTACTATCTCGATAACGTGCTGCTGGAAACCGGTTTTGACTACGAAAATGGCGTGGCGGTACAGACCCGCACGGCGCGCCAGACCGTGGAGATTCAGGACGGTAAAATTGTTGCCCTGCGCGAGAACAAGCAGCATCCGGACGCCACGCTGCCGCACTATGACGCTGGCGGTAAGCTGATGCTGCCCACCACCCGCGATATGCATATTCATCTCGACAAAACCTTCTACGGCGGGCCGTGGCGCTCGCTCAATCGTCCGGCAGGCACCACTATCCAGGACATGATCAAACTCGAGCAGAAAATGCTGCCGGAACTGCAACCGTACACGCAGGAACGGGCGGAAAAACTGATCGATTTATTGCAGTCGAAAGGCACCACTATTGCCCGCAGCCACTGCAATATCGAACCGGTTTCCGGCCTGAAAAATCTGCAAAATTTGCAGGCGGTGCTGGCGCGACGTCAGACGGGCTTCGAGTGTGAGATCGTCGCCTTCCCGCAGCACGGTTTGCTGCTGTCGAAATCAGAACCTTTGATGCGCGAAGCGATGCAGGCAGGCGCACATTACGTCGGCGGGCTGGACCCGACCAGTGTTGATGGCGCGATGGAAAAATCCCTCGACACCATGTTCCAGATTGCGCTGGACTATGACAAAGGCGTCGATATTCACCTGCACGAAACCACGCCGGCAGGCGTGGCAGCCATCAATTATATGGTTGAAACGGTGGAGAAAACGCCGCAACTGAAGGGCAAGCTGACCATCAGCCACGCCTTTGCGCTGGCAACGCTCAACGAACAACAGGTAGATAAACTGGCGCACCGGATGGTGGCGCAGCAAATTTCTATCGCCTCGACGGTGCCGATTGGCACGTTGCATATGCCGCTCAAACAGCTACACGACAAAGGCGTAAAAGTGATGACCGGCACCGACAGCGTTATCGACCACTGGTCACCCTACGGCCTGGGCGACATGCTGGAAAAAGCCAATCTGTACGCGCAGCTCTATATTCGCCCTAACGAACAGAATTTATCCCGCTCGCTGTTTTTAGCCACCGGTGATGTATTGCCGCTAAATGAAAAAGGCGAGCGCGTGTGGCCAAAAGCGCAGGATGACGCCAGTTTTGTGCTGGTGGACGCCTCCTGTTCCGCCGAGGCGGTGGCGCGTATTTCGCCGAGAACGGCGACGTTCCATAAAGGGCAACTGGTGTGGGGGAGTGTGGCAGGTTGATACGAACTTGATATGTCTGCAACGGAGAACAGTAAGAGATTTAAGCCCCAGGGAGTGGGGCGGCCTGAGTATGAGTGTGTCGGCAGAAATGGACATTATCTTTGAAGAATATGCCCTTATTGACGTTGTGTAGATAACTATTTGTCTACGTGAAAATATCATCAGTTTTGCCGATTTTTGTCTTTTACGGATAGCAAATATCACACTTATAGGCGCTCGCCTTATGGGGAACGTTGCTGCTCTGTTTCATTCAGGCTCGCGGCATGTTAGGGCTGGATCGGGTGGTTTAAATATTGGCTATATTCAATGGACGCGTTTTGCCGCGATGACATATCAGGCATCGTCAAATACACATAGCTAATCAGGAGTAAACACAATGAAGATCAAAGCTGTTGGTGCATATTCCGCTAAACAACCGCTTGAACCGATGGATATCACCCGGCGTGAACCGGGACCGCATGATGTCAAAATCGAAATCGCTTACTGTGGCGTCTGCCATTCCGATCTCCACCAGGTCCGTTCGGAGTGGGCGGGGACGGTTTACCCCTGCGTGCCGGGTCATGAAATTGTGGGGCGCGTGGTAGCCGTTGGTGATCAGGTAGAAAAACATGCGCCGGGCGATCTGGTCGGTGTCGGCTGCATTGTCGACAGTTGTAAACATTGCGAAGAGTGTGAAGACGGGCTGGAAAACTACTGTGATCACATGACCGGAACCTATAACTCGCCGACACCGGATGAACCGGGCCATACTCTGGGAGGCTACTCACAACAGATCGTCGTTCATGAGCGATATGTTCTGCGTATTCGTCACCCGCAAGAGCAGCTGGCGGCGGTGGCTCCTTTATTGTGTGCAGGAATCACCACGTACTCGCCGCTACGCCACTGGCAGGCCGGGCCGGGTAAAAAAGTGGGCGTGGTCGGCATCGGCGGTCTGGGACATATGGGGATTAAACTGGCCCACGCGATGGGGGCGCATGTGGTGGCATTTACCACTTCTGAGTCAAAACGCGAAGCGGCAAAAGCCCTGGGGGCCGATGAAGTTGTTAACTCACGCAATGCCGATGAGATGGTGGCTCATGTGAAGAGTTTCGATTTCATTTTGAATACAGTAGCTGCGCCACATAATCTCGACGATTTTACCACCTTGCTGAAGCGTGATGGCACCATGACGCTGGTTGGTGCGCCTGCGACACCGCATAAATCGCCGGAAGTTTTCAACCTGATCATGAAACGCCGCGCGATAGCTGGTTCTATGATTGGCGGCATTCCAGAAACTCAGGAGATGCTCGATTTTTGCGCCGAACATGGCATCGTGGCTGATATAGAGATGATTCGGGCCGATCAAATTAATGAAGCCTATGAGCGAATGCTGCGTGGTGATGTGAAATATCGTTTTGTTATCGATAATCGCACACTAACAGACTGAAAAAAATTAATAAATATCCTGTGGTTTAACATATTAACTTCGCTCTCCTTAACTTTTTAGTTAAGGAGAGCGAAATAATATCAAAGTAGTGGTAAACCTATAGCGTAAATTCAGATTGTTAAATTAACTCTACTACTTTACACGTTAGTTATGAGCGATTTCTGATAGTGTCTGGTTTAATCAGAGCTTTATTATCTGCGACGTTTATTTTTATTTAAGAGAGCCACCTGCAAGTTGTTATTCCACCAGAGAGTGAATCGCAAAGCAGGTCATCATTTCATCTGTATATCTGTATGCCAAATGGCATTCCCCCTCCTTTTTCGCCGATATTTTGTTGTGATCGACGAAGTTTCGCTTAAAAAAGCACCAGCAGTGGTTTCGCAGCTATATGGTGTATAAAAAATGTTCTCATACAGATGTTTTGTGAATGTGTGGGTTGACATTCATATGAAAAAAATCATAATTCCATCATGTTTGTGTGGGGGCTTTTCTGTATCTTACGCATCGCACTCAAGCCTGACAGAAAATATGCTGTAAGGCTCATATCAAAAACCGCCATTAGCTCATCAGGAAGAGCAGACGACAACCAGGATTGTTGTATGGTACGGGGTTCGAGGCCTCGATGGCGGTCCAACTTTTCAAAACTCTTCTGAATCAGATCCCCTTATTATCATCCCTGCAAAGTGGAACATTGCCATTGTTTGGCTATTCAGGACGGGTCAGACCAATGAAAAAGCCCACACAGGGGAGAGTAGGCTGAAATGGGAAGCTAAAGACTCAAGTAAACTTATCGGAAATAAGGACCACGCATTACGGGGGCTATCATCGCCGATGGTTGGGATTCGGCAAATCAGGTTGATTACGTAGAGAGTAAATTATCTGCTCACCGCTGCGTCACCCCTTCGTAAATCAGGCGTAGCGCGAATACACCAATAATTGCACCAATAACCCGACTGGCAACGCGTTGCATACGCCCATAAGCACGACGCACAGCGGGCAAAGAAAACGCCTGGCTTAGAAAGACTCGCCAGATAATTGATGCGAGCACAATCCCCGCCCAGGCCATTAAACGTGCCCATGTTGGTGTTTCGGCATTTAATGTTACTGAGAAAATACTGATAAAAAATAAAACGGTTTGCGGGTTAGAGAGATCGGTAATTAATCCACGGCGGAAAAAGATATACCAGGGGGCACTAATCGGTTGTTGTAGTGTGCTCATTTGCGGTGTTGACTGGCGGCGCATGCTGCACCACGCAAACCATAAGAGATAAGCGCCGCCGACGATTCTGATAAGCGAAAAAATCTCCTCACACTGCGTAATTAGCGTTGCAAGACCAAACAAACCCAACCCGGAATAAAATGCATCGCCCAGCGCCACGCCCAGCCCGGTCAACACCCCCGCGCGTCGACCGGAAGCCAGGCTGGTTTGTACTACCACAAAGAGATTGGCTCCCGG
>ENA-ORUW01001713-ORUW01001713.1-human-gut-metagenome-genome-assembly--contig:-NODE-1713-length-14385-cov-4.403768_pt1 | contig 14385 bp, 10 predicted proteins | sample MGYA00242088_ERZ509227 | MGnify/ENA primary metagenome ERZ509227 (study PRJEB26280, sample SAMEA2338816) | human gut metagenome | biome: human gut; feature: human-associated habitat; material: faeces... | reverse complement strand
ATAGACATTAAAGCTTTCTTTAATATATTTTATATTTTTAAATCGTTTTCTTCTTTCTTAGAATTTTGTTTAAAATTATATTGAGATAACGATTCTTTTATAATCTTAATCATTTCATTAGGTGTTGTTCCTCTATCAAAATAATCTTTTAAATCTTCCATATCGATTTTTAGTTTTTCTTTTTGATTAGGTTTAAGTTCATCTAAAACATCATAAACAATATCTCCAGTATATTTACCTTCTTTAGCTAATTGCCTTAAATACTGAGCTTGAGAAAACGAAGGAGTTGCATCTAAATCATTAATTGCCTCTAGTAAAATATCCTGCTGTCTTTTACTCAAATAAGACAGTTCAACTGCAGGATTGAATGCTATCCTTCCCTGATCCAAATAATCCAGTAATCCTTCATTTAAATTTGTTAAACGAATATATCTGTATATTTGTGCTCTACTTGTTCCTTCTTGTTGTGCTATTTGAACAGCTGAATCAGTTTTGTACTTCGTACCAAGTTGATACGAAGTTAAATCTTCACTGATTTTTCCCTGATGTTTCAATGCATCATATTTTAATTTATAGGCAAAGGCCTTTTCACTGGGAAGAAGATTCTCCCTTTGCAAATTACTGTCAACAACATAGATTGCTGCTTCAGGCATCTGAATATCTTTCACTATGACAGGAATTTCTTTTATATCTAAAATCTGACAAGCCTTGAATCTTCGATGACCTGACAGTATTTCATAGTTATCCTTTCCAACCTTTCTTACAATGATTGGACTAATGACACCCTCTTCTTTAATACTGTTCACCAGATTTGCCATGTCTTCATCTTCCTTTACCTTATAAGGATGATATCGAAACGGTCTTAATTTTGACCTTGTTAATGTTTTAATACTTTTATCGTTATCCATAATTACCTCCTTTTTTTACATAAAGAAAACTGCTTAAAAAACCAAGCAGTCAGAGGCGTTTTTTATATAGGTTGCAAACCTACAAAATGGATTCACAACAATGTTGCACAAATGTCGTAATACCAATTGGTACAAAATGACCCCTTTACTGTACCAATTTTGTACCAATCGTCCCTAAAAATAGAAATATGTGCAAATAAAAAAGTAGAGACACTTTTTTCAAAAAGCTTGTTTTTACAAGGCTTTTGAGACGTATCTCTACTTAAACATTTGTAATATTTTATTTAACGACAATGTTTACAATTTTATTTTTTACAACAATCACTTTTACAATATTTTTACCCTCAGTATGAGCTTTAACATTTTCTTGTTCAAACGCAATTTCCTTCACAGCTTCATCATCAGTATCTTTAGTCACTTGAATCTTGGCTCTAAGTTTCCCGTTAACTTGAACACCCATTTCAACTGTCTCGCTCACTAACATATTTTCATCATATGTTGGCCAAGTTTCATATGCAATCGAACTATCATGTCCCAACATTTGCCACATTTCTTCACAAATATGAGGAGCAATGCAAGAAAGCATTTTGATAAAATTAAATGCATACTCTTTATATACTGTCTCTGCTTTATAGCATTCATTAATGAAGATCATCATTTGTGAAATAGCAGTATTAAATCCTAATGTTTCAAAATCATCTGTAACCTTTTTAACTGTTTGATGATATACACGGTCAAGACTATGATCATTTTCATCACTTAATTTATCTTGTTCGATAAATAAACGATATACCCGATCTAACCATTTACGTGAACCATCTAATCCATTTGTTGACCAAGGAAGAGCAGCTTCCAATGGTCCCATAAACATCTCATATAATCTTAATGAATCTGCACCATGAGAAGCAACAATATCATCAGGATTAACAACATTACCACGTGATTTAGACATTTTTTCATTATTATCTCCAAGAATCATTCCTTGATGGAATAATCTTTGCCATGGCTCTTTACATTTCACTACTCCAGCATCATACAATACTTTATGCCAAAAACGAGAATATAGTAAGTGTAATACAGCATGCTCAGCACCACCTACATACAAATCAACAGGCAACCACTTTTCTAACAATTTAGGATCACAAATAACTTCACTATTATGTGGATCAATATAGCGAATATAGTACCAGCAAGATCCTGCCCATTGAGGCATTGTATTAGTTTCACGACGACCTTTTTGACCATCAATCTCTACTTCCAACCAATCTTCACAGTTAGCTAATGGTGATTCACCACTATCATGGGGTTGAAAATTCTTAGTAGCTGGCAATTCTAATGGTAATTCTTCAACCGGAACGGTTCTCATTGTTCCATCTTCCATATGTACGATTGGAATTGGCTCACCCCAATAACGTTGACGAGAAAATAACCAGTCTCTTAACTTATAAGAAATTTTCTTTTCTCCACACTTATGCTCTTCTAACCAGGCAATCATCTTATCAATCGCTTCTTGTTTTCCTAGTCCATCTAACCATTGAGAATTAATATGTAATCCATCTTCAGTATAAGCGGCTTCTTCAATATTTCCGCCTTCTAAAACAGGTATGATCTCAATTCCAAACTTTTTAGCAAATTCCCAATCGCGATCATCATGTGCTGGTACTGCCATAATTGCACCAGTTCCATAACTTGCTAGTACATAATCAGAAATCCAGATAGGAATTTTCTTACCATTAACAGGATTAATTGCATACGCTCCTGTAAAAACACCTGTTTTATCTTTGTTTAGTTCAGTTCTTTCTAAATCTGATTTACTTGCACAACTTTCTTTATAAGCTTCAATAGCTTCTTTTTGTTCCAATGTAGTGATTTCAGCTACATATGGATGCTCAGGTGCCATAACACAATAAGTTGCACCAAATAAAGTGTCGCAACGAGTTGTAAAGACTGTAAATATTTTATCTGTTCCATCAATCCTAAAATCAACATTAGCTCCAACTGATTTTCCAATCCAATTTCGCTGCATTTGTTTTGTTGCTTCAGGCCAATCAAGATCATCTAAATCTTCAAGCAATCTTTCAGCATATTCAGTAATTTTTAAAACCCATTGCCGCATCGGCTTACGGATAACCGGATATCCCCCACGTTCACTTTTTCCATCAATAACTTCTTCATTTGCTAAAACAGCTTTAAGTTCTGGACACCAGTTTACAGGAATTTCATCTACATAAGCAAGACCGGCATCATAAAGTTTTGTAAAAATCCATTGTGTCCATTTATAATATTCAGGATCACTAGTTGCGATTTCTCTATCCCAATCATATGAGAAACCTAAAGATTTAATTTGTCCCTTAAATACCTCAATATTCTTTTTAGTAAATTCAGCTGGATGATGTCCTGTTTGAATAGCAAACTGCTCTGCAGGAAGTCCAAATGAATCAAATCCCATTGGATGTAAAACATTGTATCCTTGCATTCTTTTCATTCTTGAAACAATATCTGTTGCAGTATACCCTTCTGGATGCCCTACATGTAAACCATTCCCTGACGGATATGGAAACATATCCACACAATAATATTTTGGTTTACTATCATCGTAGCAGTCTGTTTTAAATGTTTTATGCTCATCCCAATATTTTTGCCATTTCGGCTCGATTTGTTTGTGATCAAACGGCATTTTATAATTCCTCCTTAAAATAAAAAAATCATCCTATCTAAGGACGACTTTTAATCGCGTTACCACCTTAGTTCCAAGTCTAAAAGACCTAGCCCTCAAAACTTTAACGCAGTTAACGACAACGACTACTTAATTCCCCGCTGCATCTCCTAGGTGAGTTCATAACCCGTTTTATCAGTTTCCACCAGCCACTGATTCTCTATAAAAAACGTCAATTACTACTAGTCCTATTCATCGACTTTCAAATACTAGAATATTATAACATAAAAAGGCTGATATGCAACAAATTTTATTACTAATAATTTGGTTGTTTTAATGCTTTAATAGGATCTAACCGGCCTGCCAAAAAGGCGGGAATATAGCTACTGCACAATCCAAAACATAATGCTCCTAAATAGATAGCAATTACTAACTGATAATCAATTTGAATAAACACTCCTGATAAATCAAGCTGCAGCTCATTTTCAACAAGCTGATTAATTAAATTAACTAATTGATAAAAAAATACATAAGAGCAGATAAACGCTCCACTAATTAAAGTAAAACTTTCTAATAAAACTAAATTCATGATCTGTAATTTACTAGCACCCATACATTTAAAAATACCGATATCTTTTGTTTTTTCTATAACAGACAAATATAACACTTCCCCAATTAAGAAACATGCTGCTACTATAGCCAATAAAGAAAATAGTAAAAGAACTCTTTGAATTTGTAACATAAATGTATCTATTCTTTCATTAATATTTTCTCCTGCAACTTTAAATTCAAATTGACTATACTGATCTTCTAAATCCATTAAAAGATCATCAAGATCCGCTTTGCTATTTAAATTGATCATAGCTAATTGAAACAATAATTGTTTCTTATCAATCGCAAAAGCTTGGCTAATATGATCGAGATTAGCTAATTCATTAATATAGATTGTGTCAAAAGCAGTTACATCTTTCCCTATTCCAACAACAGTGAGTGAGACTCCTTTAATTTGATCGTCCTTTAAATAATATCCATATAATTGTTGATTCAATAATTTTTGATAATCAGGATTAAGATGTGTTGCCGTTGTTTTTGATAAAACTATTTCATTACTATTTTTTGTTTCACGTCCTATTTCCAAATTCCTACTTTTTATTGGTTTAGTCATATCACTGATATAAATTGTTTTTTCAACTTCATAATCACTTTGCAGTGATACTCCCATAAATTCATAATCGGCTGGTTCCCCATAGATAAATTCATTCATATCTAAATTTGATAATGAAAGTAACTCATGATAACTAAGTAATTTTTTATGTACATTCTGAATCGAAATTAGTTGATTTGGAAATATAGAATCAAGCTGTCTTTTTATTTGGGTTTGTAATGATCCACTCAGTGTAAAGGTAATCATAATACAAATCAAAGCTACTGTAATACCAGATGATATTTTTAAATTTCTACCCAAATTAGCACGATATTGTAACAATGCCAGTTGATATAATTTTAATGGTGAATGCTGTTTGACTAAACGCGAATAAAAATGATTATTTTTATCCCGGCGATACTTCCCAATCAATTGTCCATTTTGCATAGAAAAGCATTGATCAGCATATTGATAAGCTAATTGCTCATTGTGCGTTATAACAATGACAAGTCGTTCCTTAGCTTCTGCATGTAATAATTCAAAAACCATCTTTGCATTTTTATCATCTAGAGAACCTGTTGGCTCATCACACAATAAAATATCAACATTTTTAATCATCGCCCGAAGTAATGCAACCCGTTGTTTTTGTCCACCAGATAAGATTTTGACCCTTTTTTTATTCAGTTTTCGGAGTTCTAATTTTTCTTCTTGATCTTCAACTGCTCTTTTATATGAAATTTTAGTAAAAAATTTTGCTAACAAATAATTTTCTTTGACATTTAGCCAATTAATTAAATTGAAATCCTGAAAAATAAAACCAATATGCCTACGACAATACTTTTTAATTTTTCGAATATCTTGATGATCAAATAATATTTCTCCTTCATAATCTTGATCTATTCCACCAATTAGATTTAATAATGTTGTTTTTCCGCATCCAGAATTTCCTACTATTATGATCAATCCCGTACTTGGTAATGTTATGTTTAAATTTTTAATAATAGTTTCATCATATCTTTTAGTTAAATTTTTAATTTCCAGCATTTTAGTTCTCCTTTAACAATATGCTAATATCCATTCTGTTTATTTTAAGACTAGCTTGTAACCCTGCTAAATAACATGCAATTATATAAATAACAATCAACACTACATATAAATCATATTTTGTAAAAATATATTTCGGTAAGACAAACAACCTTGGAATGTTAAATAAATAATCACTTAAATCAAATAGCTCAATTAATCTTAATACGCCCATTGCTAAGATTGCTCCCGCACTTCCAATCAGCCCTCCTATCAAAATTGCTTCACGACAAAATAAATTAATTGCTTTACCTTTACCAAGACCATTAGCCAATAAAAGACTAGTATCTCTTTTTCGTTCAATAAAAATTGTTTTAAGAATAACTGAAATTAAAATTAATGAAATAGCAAAACTAATTACAATAAATAAGAAAATCACAAATCTAGTGATATCAAAAATTGATCGATAGTTGTCAATATAATCACCGTGTAGATTAATCAGCAAATAATCTTTTTGATATTCTTTTATCACAGCATCTACTTGATCACTATGAAATATTAAAACTGTTTTATCCAGGCAATCATCACTTAACTCTTCTTCTAAATACTGTTGTTCTAAATAAAGATTAACCCCTATATTAATATGATCATTAATGATTCCACTAATAGTGAATTCATATTCATCATCATTAATTTCAAAATTAATTCTCTCGCCTATTTTTAATTTATACTTCTTTGCCGTTGTCTGATTAATTAATATTTGATTCTCTTTTGAAAGATATTTCCCAGAAATATAATCTAACTTTTTAGTTTTAAATATCTGATATACCTCAACGTCTAACTCTTCATCATAACTGCTTAAAATTCCATTACTAAATACTAATTTGTAAGCAACATTTGCTATTTTATTATTCTTCTCAAATTTTTTAATTTCTTTGCGTTCAAAGATATTATTAATATAATCATTTTTTGAAACTTCAATAACTCTTTTTAATGGGTCTTCTTCAAATTTTTTTTCTAAATATTGCCATCCACCATTAAAAGCACTTAATAATAAAACAAAAGCTAGAATAATAAATATTTGTGATACAAACATCATTATTATCTTTTTAAATTGATATTTGAGTTGCCTTTTACAATAAAAAAGCAGTCGACCTGGCTGCTTTTTTATGATTATTGGTGAATATTTATGATATCGTTCATTACTAAAATTATAATAATTCTTTTTTTTATCAAGATCTACAATCATTTTTGTATATTGTTTAATTAATCGAGAATTATGCGAAATAACAATCACTAAATGCTCCTTGGCATACCTTTTTAAAAGTCTCATCACTTCAATACTTAATTTATCATTTAATGCTCCAGTTGGTTCATCTGCTAAAAGAATTGGTGTATTACACAAGAAAGCTCGAACCAATCCAATTCGCTGCTTTTGACCACCCGATAGTTCATCGGGATATCTTTCCAACAATTCAACTACTTTTAAAGTTCGACAATACTCCTCCAATTGACCAGACACTTGCTTTAAATCAATACCTTTTATTTTTGTAATTAAGATTAAATTCTCTTTTATTGTTAAAGCATTGACTAAATTATAAAATTGGTAAACATAACTAATATAATCACGTTGATACATTCTAATTTGTTGATAGTTGAGCCTATGCCCATCAATTAATACCTGACCATTGCATGGACGCTCAATTCCCGCAATAATGTTTAACAAAGTTGATTTCCCTGTACCACTTTGACCAATGATTCCTATCATCCCTCTACTTGGAAATTTAATTGTTAGATCATCAATAACGCGTTGTCTCTTTTTTCCATACTTATAAAATTTAGTAATATTAATAAGTTGTAATGCCATAACGTCCTCCTTATGTTATAATAGCAATGGTGATAAAATGAACTTATTTAAATATAGTGATGATAATAAACGCTATCATACTTTTAATTATTATCTGAAAAATAAATATCAAAGTAAAGTTGCCAAAGTTAGTTTGAATGCGGGCTTTACTTGTCCAAATCGCGACGGTACTAAAGGCACGGGCGGCTGTATTTTTTGTAGCAGCACTGGTTCAGGTGATTTTGCCGGAAATATCCAGGATTCATTAGAAATACAATTTAGTAATGTTAGTTTGCTTCTTCAAAATAAATGGCCAAATTGTAAATATATTGCTTATTTTCAAGCCAATACTAATACATACGGCCCATTAAAAAAAATCAAAGCTTGTATCGAACCATTTATCAATAAAAAAAATGTGGTTGCAATCAGCATCGCAACTCGTCCAGACTGCTTGGAAACCGATGTTTTAAATTATTTAGCAGAAGTTAATAATCGCTGCGATTTATGGGTCGAATTAGGTTTACAGACCATTCACGATCAAACAGGTGAACTAATCAATCGTGGCCATAATTATCAAGACTTCCTAGACGGCTTGAATAAATTACGAAAATTAAAAATTAATGTCTGTGTACATATTATCAATGGTCTACCTGGTGAAACATATGAAATGATGCTTGAAACAGCAAAGGCGGTTGGGCAGTTGGACATTCAAGCCTTAAAGATCCATATGCTTTATGTCATTGAAAAAACAAAATTACATCAGTTATATTTACAACAGCCTTTTAAAATCCTGAGTCGTGACGAATATATTGATTTAGTTGTCAAACAATTAAGTTACATCCCAGAAAATATTGTTATTGAAAGATTAACCGGAGATGGAAATATTTCAGATTTAGTCGCTCCCTTATGGTCAATTCGTAAAGTAACTATCTTAAATGATATTGATAAATTAATGGTTGCTAAAGATTATTATCAAGGTTGTAAAATAAAAAAGCCCATTTAGGGCTTTTTCTATTATTCAATTATTAATTACTAGTTTCAATTAAACCATAATCACCATCATTACGACGATATACGATACTAATTGAATCACTTTCAACATCACGATAAACGAAGAATGAATGACCAATCAATTCCATTTGCATGATTGCTTCTTCCATATCCATTGGTTTAGGGGTAATTGACTTAACCTTTACCAAGACATCTTCTTCAGATTCAACATCTTCAATTGAAGATAGGTTGAACGCAAGTTTATTATCTTTTGATTTACGACTTAGTCTAGTTTTGTACTTTCTGATTTGTCCTTCTAATTTGTCAACAACTAGATCCATAGCATTATATAGATCATCATCTACGACCTCTGCTCTTAAAAGTACATATTCAGTAGGAATCGTAACTTCAAGTTTTTGTCCATAAGGATAAACTCGACATAAAACTTTTGCTTCAACATTGTCACTTACGATGAAATACTTATCTAATTTAGATAGTTTTTCTGAAATCTTTGCTTCGATAGCCTCTGTGATTTCAATGTTTTTTCCTCTTACTGAGATTTTCATAAGAATTCCTCCTTTGTATAAACATATTATACAATATATATTTGTAAAATAACACTCAAATTATTGATAAAATTTCCCTAAATTTAACATAAACAAAAAACACTCGAATAAATCGAGCATTTTTATCTATAAATATTTTTTTAGAATTTCTACTTTATCTAACTCTTCCCATGGAAGATTGTTATCCCCACGACCAAAGTGTCCATAAGCAGCTGTTTTTAGATACAATGGTTGACGTAAATCTAACGTTTTAATGATTCCTCCTGGAGTTAAATCAAAGTTATCTCTGATTGCTTTTAGGATTATATCATGGTCAACATGTTCAGTTCCATACGTCTCAATAAAAATTGAAGTAGGTTCTTTAACTCCAATAGCATAAGAAACCTGAATTTCTAATTTATCACAAAGATTTGCCGCAACAATATTTTTAGCAATATAACGCAACATATAGGCAGCTGAACGGTCAACTTTGGATGGATCCTTTCCACTAAAAGCCCCACCACCATGGCGAGCAGCCCCACCATATGTATCAACAATAATCTTTCGCCCAGTTAAGCCAGTATCACCATGCGGTCCTCCAATAACAAAGCGACCAGTTGGATTGATCAGCACTTTATAATCAGTGTTTAAATTATATTTTCTTACAACTGCATCCATTATTTCTTCTTTAATATAACGTTTGAATTCAGTTTCATCAAAATCAGGATCGTGCTGAATCGACATTAAAATAGTATCAATTTTAGGAGTACTTTCGGTATAATCAATCGTTACTTGAGCTTTCATATCAGGACGAGCTGACTTAAATTCTCCAGTATCCTTTTTTTCAGTTGCATAACGAACCAAATGATGAGCAATTGAAATCGGCAAAGGCATATACCCTTTTGTTTCTTTACAGGCGTAACCAAACATGATTCCTTGATCCCCCGCTCCTCCAACTTCATCATTTGTTCCTAAAGCAATATCAGGAGACTGTAAATCCATTACTACCTGAACCTTGCAAGTCCGATAATCGATTCCTTTATCGCTATCATCATATCCAATGTCCTTTAAAACATCTCGAGCTACCTGCTCATAGTTAACTTCTGCAGTAGTTGTGATTTCTCCACCAATAACTACCAGATCAGTAGTAGCAAAAACTTCACAGGCCACACGTGAATTAGGATCTTCTTTTAAGCACGCATCAAGGATAGCATCACTAATTTGATCACAAACTTTATCAGGATGCCCTTTTGAAACTGATTCAGAGGTAAATAATACTTTTTCTTTCATTTTTCTTTCTCCTTCTACAAATAAAAAAGCTTCCTAAAGAGAAAGCATACATAGTTAGGAAGCCTTCTCTCATTGTTCAAGTATAAACTTGCTCAGTTAGGCACCTTCTAATTTAATATAGGGTTGCCACTACATCATCGATCTTCATCTAGTAGTTCTTAATAAGAGTCTTTTTTATTTATTTGTTCTATTTCTTCTTTAGTTAGTGACGTTATTACCTCAATAATATCGTCATCGAGTCCAATATCTAATAAGATACTGGCAATCATTTTTTGTTGCCTTACATTCTTCATATTATCACCTTAACTTAGTTTGCATAAATTAAAAAATAATATTCCTTAAAACAACAAATACATAATAATATATCTAAGACATTATTGCAAGCAATTTATTAGATACTAATATTTTAGCATGGAATGAATCTTTTTTTGTCTCAACTTTGTTTTAAATTAATACTCAGTTCCTTCTAAAATATTTTGCACTCCTAAAACTCCTGGTACTTCTTCCATTAAGATTTGCTCAACACCATCCTTTAAAGTTTCATCTAACATTGAACAACCCGCACAGGCACCTAACATCTTCACATAAACAATGCCATCTTTAAAATCTATTAATTCGATGTCACCACCATCACGATTTAAGTACGGTCTTAATTTGTTAATTACTTTTTCTACTTCTTCAATTGTACTTGTATTTTCCATTGTCCTTCACTCCTTTAGCACTTATCTATTTTACCACAAAAAAATTATTTTTAAATAAATATACACTTTAATTAAGAAAATTACTAGGATAATATGATTTTAACTAAAAACCATAAAAATCACTTGGATGATCTATATTATAATCGACTAACTGTCGGATGAAAAACACTGTAATGACGGTGTTGTAAAACAAGATACTTAATAAAGACCATTACTACTAAATATCCTATCTTCATCACTATTAATTCTTCATCACTATTAATTGTTTAACTTTTTTATTTTTTTTATATAAAAAAATGACTGTTTTTCTTTTGCAAGAATATATCAGCTATTACAGGATAAAAAATAGTGCATTATTTTTTCATTCTTCTTTTTATTTTGATATAATATATCCGGGAAATGAGTATAAGTCCCAAAACTCTCATTTCTCAAACATGCAAAAGGACATGTAACACAGGTAAAGAGCCCCACTAAACTGAGGTTCTTTATCTGTCTGACAAATGTTCTAACTACGTACATATATGCTAAAATTACAAAGCTAGACACAATATTTTAATTTAAATATAAGGATTGATTTCTCACTCATAATGAAGTCAATCTTTTTAATTATGTTTTGATTTTTTGTTCTTAATAACAAAAATATCCTTCTATTTTCTACTCTGTTCTAATGATTCATATTCATAAAATATTTCATTCTTCATAAAAAATCCTCTATGACTTAATTACCAAAACAAAACTTTACTATAATACCTTCGCTTCTATCAAATTTTAGTCTCTCTATTAAATCATTATACTATCTGACCACTACCAAAATTAACAAAAATTTATTGTAAAATATTTTTTATTAGATATTTCAATATTACATTTTAACTTCATTAACTATTCAGCAGAACGAAAAGATAGCGTTTTCAAATTACTATGTTATAATAAAAGAATGATATGTGTGATATAAATGTGATATATCAGGAGGGGTGGTTATGATGAACAATAAAAATACTGCAAAGAAAATGTCGATTAATGAAAATGCTATTTTAGAAAAATATTTAAATACTCTGGCAACTCCAATTAGTAAACACAAACCTGATAAAAAACTCTCATTTATATGGGCAAATGATGCTTTTTATAAAATGACCGGGCATGAAAAAAAAGATTTTAAAATGATTTGGCAGGATTTAAAAACATACTACAAACCTTATACAGATGATTTTATTATTCTTGAAAATCAATTAGCAAAGTTGCAAGAGCATCGTGATTTACATCAAGAATGTATAATCCGAATTCCTTTTAGACATGATGAAATAAAATGGATTAAATTATCTATTTCACTTTCTTTCGAAGTAATAACAATTGCATATAACGATATTAGTAATTTAATCAATACACAGAATACACTCATTTCAACTAAAAATGTATATATAGATAACTTTCAATGGATGATGGCAGAAAATGCCGGAAATGTTTATATCAGTGATATTGACACATGTGAACTTCTATATTTAAATAAAGTTGCATGTGAAACGCTTGGTACTAGAGCTGAACAAGCAATAGGGAAAAAGTGTTATGAAATCATACAAGGTAGAAGTTCCCCCTGTCCTTTCTGTACAAATAAATATTTAAAAAAAGATCAAACTTATGAATGGGAGTTTTATAACCCTTTATTAAAAAGAAATTTTATTATCAAGGATCGTATGTTGAATTGGCATGGCCACTCTGCCCGTATTGAGCTTTCCCATGACACTTATAGTACTGAATATAAGCTAGCAAAGAAAGATCAAGAACGAGAAGCAATTTTAAAAACCATTTCTGCCGCGATGGTACGTGTTGATGCAAGGGATTATTCTTCAATTCTCTGGTGCAATGATATTTTTCTTAAAATGATTGGTTATACAAAAGAACAATTTAAAAGTGAACGTTATGAGTTAAAAAGCTATATGCATCCTGAGGACTTAAAAAGAGCCAAGCAGATTGTTCATAAATTAAGAAATTCAAAAGAGAGCGTTGTATTCGAGGGACGAGTCTATACCCGTAATAAAGAAGAACGTATCTGGACACTGACATTATGCTACGTAGATGAAAGGGACAGCTGGGATGGTATCCCTTGTTTTTATAGTATGGGTCTAGATATTACAGATGAAAGACAAAAAATAAAGACATTACAGCATAAAGCAGAAAAAGATGCATTAACTGGGATATACAACCGCTCTGAAACCGAAAATCAAATAAAAAACTTTATTATTGAACATCATGACTCTAAGGGAGCACTCTTCATGATTGACACAGATAATTTTAAACAAATCAATGATACATTGGGACATATTGCTGGAGATATGGTATTAGGTGAAATGGCAACGGCTATGAAAAAGAAAGTACGTGATAGTGATGTCGTTGGTAGAATTGGTGGTGACGAGTTTATTATTTTCATGAAAAATATTACTAGCCACTTAGATGCAGAAAAGAAAGCTGAAGAACTACAAAAAACATTTGCCCATCTATTTGACAAAGAGAAAAGTAAGATTCAGGTAACAAGCAGTATTGGTATCGCTTTATATCCAAAAGATGGACATAATTTTTTGGAATTGTATGCAAATGCTGATAAAGCCCTTTACCAAGCCAAAATCCAAGGCAAGAATACATATATCGTATATAATGAAAAATCTTGTAATCAGCAAAGTATTACCGCATATTCTTCACTAGGTGCAACTATCGATTCACAACAATCTTATAGTGAAACATCTGTTTCATTAGCAGATTACGCCTTTCGTATTCTATTTCAAAACAAAGATTTAAAAACAGCTATTAATCTGATTCTTGAAATTACTGGAAAACGCTATGACGTAAGCCGTGCTTATATTTTCGAAACCATGACAGACAAAGAACATTGCTCCAATACATATGAATGGTGTAATGAAGGGATCACCGCTGTAAAAGAACAACTACAAAATATTTCTTATCATGATATGGATGAATATGAAAGAGTATTCGATGAAAATTCTATCTTCTACTGTCATGATGTCACGTCATTAAGCAAAAAACAAAGACAACTGTTTGAAGCCCAAGGAATTCATTCTACACTACAGTGTGCGTATTATGAGCAGGAAATGATTGCCGGTTTCGTTGGCTTTGATGAATGTACAGGAAAACGAATATGGACAAAAGAAGAGCTTAGAATGCTTACTCTCATATCGCAAATTATATCAATCTTTCTAAAGCATAAAGGATTAAGTGACCAAGTATCAAAATTGTAATCTAGTTATTGTTTTAGACTACTAATAAATAAAATAT